>CEPK01080779.1_pt1 | contig 10213 bp, 5 predicted proteins | sample 356231 | NCBI WGS metagenome assembly CEPK01 (sample SAMEA2620259, study PRJEB7988) | marine metagenome | biome: marine biome (ENVO:00000447); feature: deep chlorophyll maximum layer (ENVO:xxxxxxxx); material: "saline water (ENVO:00002010), including plankton (ENVO:xxxxxxxx)" | depth 80 m
AACACCGTTAGTTTCCGTTCCCAAATCTGGAACCGAGTCGGCCACCCCAATGCAGTTGAAACCATGTACAGCTCGATGGGTGTTGGTTTCTCTCAGGTTGTTTGCCCTAATCTTTAGCAGATCCCTCAGGGTCCCTTCCACGTTGTTTGGGCTCGATACCTGACTTTGAAGAACACGCTATAAAAATCGGTTTTCGGGTGTTTTTCTAATCACATGTTGGGGGCCAGTTGGAGCAAGTCGCTCTGACCGGGGTCAACTATGCAAAGAGAACTCACGGGGAAGGGCTTGCCACATGCAGCTCCTAGTTGCCTGTTGACCAGTGTAACCTGGTGTACGGGGACTGATGGGAATGAATTCCTAATCTCGTCAACGAAAGAATCGGGGCAATTTGCCGCTATTAGAACCATTTTGGCATTGCCCTTGGAGCATTCGGACGTTGTCTGACGCTGACCGAAAACAATGTTGCCGGAATTTATTCCCTGCTTTAGCTGCCTTGCTAAATCCATATTATCTCCTCAGTTGTTTTCCTCTGGAATGTAAAACAGCTCAACGCTTCCAGTTCCCAGAGCCACTGGTTGACCCACAATGATATTCTCGGTTACGCCTGAAAGCATGTCCCTCTCACCTATCACACCAGCCTTTAGTAGGTGAGTAACTGTTACTTCGAAGGCAGATCTAGCTAGAATCGAGTGCTTGGTTCCGCTGACTCCGTGCCTGCCAATTGCCCTGACCTCCCCTCCGGTTGTCATTACATCTGAGACCATAATTAGGTGTCTGACATCCACATCCAGACCAGCTCCCTCCAACGTATCCCACATTTCGTTAATAATCGCCTGTCTGGCCGCCTCAATTCCCAAAAAATCGTGAATCTCGTTAATGTTGTTTGTGTAAGTCCTTGACCTGTCGATCCCATCGAATTCGCTGACCTTAGAGAGATTGGAACCGATAGTGGAAATGTAGTACTCTCCTGTTTCGGAAGTAGGTCCCTGTACTGTGGCCCTACTGATTCCTGGCAGTCCTTTCAGTCGTAGCTTCTTGATCTTGTCCTCCAGCTGTAGAAGTGCCGTGTAGGTAGGGGGGTCCGAGGCTAGGTCGGCTAAGTCATCCTCCTTGGAAACACCGGGAACAATTCTCAGTGATTTGGGCCTGTCATCATCATCAGCCTGAACGTACAGCCTAAGGGCACGGGAAAGCTTGTCCCTCACCTCAGCACCAGACATATTCTTCAGCCTCATGTTTGCATTGTTTAGTTGCAGACTGATATTTCTCTGGGCGACGTCAACGTCGATTGTAGCTACGTCCATGGCGGTTGTGGTCTCTATTGATGCCGCGATTTTCCTGACTAGCTTCTCATTTGTTCTGAGTGGCTTTTTCTTGGAGTTAAACTCATCCATGTAGATAATCATGGTAGGTGTCTTCGGTACTTTCCTGGCATCGACTATCTCGATGATTCTAGGGAGCCCCTGGGTCACGTTTACTGTGGCCACACCTGCGTAGTGGAAAGTTCTCATCGTCATCTGGGTTCCCGGCTCACCTATCGACTGCGCTGTAGTAATTCCCACTGCTTCATGGGGTATTGCTCTTGCTTCATCATAGAATGAGGATGCTGATTTTATGATCTTCTTCGCGGTGGCTGCAGTAATCTTCTTTTCACCCCTCTTGTGAAGTCCCTTAACAAGTTCGTCTATCATCTTGGGAGTCATGTTTGAGTCACTTTCCCTAGCAGCCTTTGATAGCTGAAGGAACATCTCGTCTTCGTTGTCGATGTCCCTGACAATCTGCTTCATCTTGGATTCCTCATCGTAATCCTCTAGAGGAAGAGACCTCTTGATTCTCCTAGATTTCGGAGTTGCTGTCCTCCTTCGGATGATCGTCTTCTCGCTAGTGATGGATGATGCTCTTGATGACTTCGCCGATGTCGACATAACTTCGTGGATCTTCTGAGATGTCCCCGAGTCGATTCCACAGATTTGGGCTATCTGTCCCGGGGAGAGTCCCTTGACGTCATCCCACTTTCTATCATCTGCAAGTTTGTGAGCGTACTCTTCCTCGATTCCGAGGTCCATTAGCTTCTTCTTAGTTGCACTCTTGACGACCATCAGTTTTTACCCCCTAATGCTTCACTTAGTACTTGGTCGACGTCGAACGGACTCCCCTTCCTACTTCTTGCAGGATCAGTTCCATCCTCCCCGTATTCGAACTGGATAATTCTGTTCGCGGTATTCCTTACAGAAGACATGTCGTCATTGGAGACCTTTAGATCGTCCATGGCGTTAATCAGTCTGCGTTGCATGTAACCCGACTTGCTAGTCCTGACTGCTGTATCTACCAGGGACTCCCTACCAGAGACTGAGAGCATGAAGAACTCAGTCGGCTCCAAACCTTTCTTGAAAGAAGATGATACGAATCCTTTCTCCTTTGCACCCTTGACCTTTCTTGGGAAGTGGGAAAGGACCCTTTCTTGATAGCCCCTCTCTAGACGCTTTCCTCGTACCTTTGGCTGTCCTATGGAACCTGCCATCATAGCAAGGTTATCCATAGACCCCCTAGCACCTGAAGTGGCCATCAAGACCGCCGAGTTATCTTCGCCAAGTAGAGACTTAGCCACATTTCCAGTCTCTGCCTTTGCAGAGTCCAAGATGGTCAGGATATTTTCCTCGAGAGTTTCCAATGGAGTCCTTCCCGGTCTTGCATCATACTTCCTGCCATCCTTTCCAAATCTTTGTAGCTCAGCGTCGACATCGGAGCTTGCTTGCTGGTTAATCCTGTCAATCTCCTCCTTTGCCTCAACTGGAAGATCCTCGTCATCGATACCCGTGGTGAATCCCATCGCAGTGCAGATTGCTATAGTCATCTTGGTCATCTTATTGATGAAATCGGCCCCCACATCAGTTCCGTGTGTCTGCACAACTGCATCCAAAAGCCTTCCGTCTTCGGCCCCTATTCCCCTCTTGTCAATAGACCCGGAAACGTCACCTGCGGCTACTTGGACGTCCTCGCCCGCCCTGTTCTTGAAGTTGAGGCTGAATCCACCCTTTACCAATAGGCTGAAGATATCATTACCCAGATATCCTTGCTTTCCTTTTCTCTCTACTAGCTCTGGCAGATCACCCTCCCATCCGATAGAGCTGAGGACATCCATGGCTGCGTGTTGGGGAAGGAATGCTTCGCCATGAGTAAGAAGGTATGCCCCAGTAATATGGTCATGAATTCCCCCAATCACACTACCCCCATATCTAGGTGAGATGATGTGTTCCTGTACCCTCATTAGGATTCTCGCCTCTGCTCTGGCCTCCTCACTCTGAATCACGTGAAGGTTCATTTCATCACCGTCAAAATCGGCATTGTAAGGGGTGCAATCTGCTAGATTGAATCTGAAAGTCTTGCCCTCCATGACTCTTATCTCGTGAACTAACATAGACATCCTGTGAAGAGAAGGTTGCCTGTTGAAAATAGCAACATCTCCGTCTATTAGGTGCCTCTCTACGACTACGCCAGGCCTGGGATTTCCGTCTCTGTCGTAGGTGCTTAGTCTGTCCTCCACTTCTGTTGGATACACGTTTCCATGCTCGTCTTCGATCTCAGGGCTCCCACAATGAGGGCACCTCACTTCCAAATGCTCTGGGAGGTATTCGTCCGGGTTATTGACTTCCCACTTCCATCTGTGATGGATAACTGCATCGGGATCGTCTTCAGGAAGGGAGTTTCCTTTCTCGTCCTCCCCCCTGAGATTGTGAAGGGTCGATGATAGATTTACGCTCCACTCGGGAACTAGGTCATCGGTGATAGGGTCTCTCCTCATTTGCTCCCTTAGAACCAAACCAGGTAGGAAGTTGGGGGCAGGAAGTACTTCATTCAAGTCTGGACGATATCCCATGTAGGGCTCCTCTTCATTTCCTGAGTGGCAGTCAGGATTCAGACACCTGAATCCGGCCCAGATGAACTTGGTTCGGTCGGTGATCCTCACCCTGAACCTGTCTCCTCTGATAATGTAGTTCACACCCGGGTGTACGTCCGGTCCGCGCAAAATCATCTGCCTAAGCTGCTCTCTGTTTCTGCTTGTAGCTCTGATGGGTACCGTGAGTTCCTTTGCGGTACGAACTGGGACCCCGACCTCGTTAATCCCCAAGTTTGGATCTGGACTAATCACTGTCCTTGCGCAGAAGTTAACCCTCTTTCCAGATAGGTTACTTCTGAAACGTCCTTCCTTGCCCTTTAGCCTTTGAGAAAGCGTCTTCAGGGGTCTTCCCGATCTGTGCCTTGCTGGTGGAATGCCGCTGGTCTGATTGTCGAAGTATGTTGTACAGTGGTACTGTAGTAGCTCCCATAGATCCTCCACTATTAGCTGGGGGGCTCCAGAATCTCGGTTTTCTCTTAGTCTCTGATTTATTCTCAGCACATCTACCAGTTTGTGAGTCAGGTCGTCCTCAGATCGGTCACCGCTTTCTAGAGTGATAGAGGGCCTGACAGTGATTGGCGGTACTGGAAGGACCTTCATTATCGTCCACTCTGGGCGACTGACGTCCTTCTCCATTCCTACGAAAATAAGGTGTTCATCGGGAATCTTCTCCAACCACTCCCTGATGTCTCTGGCATTGAGCTTGTGCTCTCCCTTGTCTGCCTTTTTCTCCTTGAAAGTGGTAGGTTTATCCAAAATAATCTTGCCTTGTTCCGCACCGCAGTGCATGCATATAGTTCTCTTTGCTCCAGCGCAAATGTTCTCTATGTCCTTGATGACCTTCTTGAATTCTCTGCCCCCGACTCCGTGTTTCAGAATTATGTCATTCACTTTGTCCCTGTAGTAATCTTGCTCGGACTTCTCAGGATCAGTTGGGTGAGTCTCTGGAGCATCCAGGAGCAAGACCTTGCTGCAGGTGTTACATGTTGTTTTCAAGCAGGTCTTGATAAGTCCTGCAAAACCTATGTGGATTACTGGAAGCTCGAGGGCTATGTGACCAAAGTGGCTAGGGCACTCTTCGTGCTTGTTTCCACATGTTTCGCACCTAATACCTGGATCAATGACACCCATCTTGGGATCCATTAGCCCTTGCTTAAACGCGTGCCCATCGTCTTTGTATGTGTCTGCAGTCTTCACCTCTACCGAAGACATCTTTCTAATTTCGTTTGGATCCATCAGAGTGAACCTGATCGAGTCTATCCTCTTGGGAATCTTTGCAGCATCTCTAGTACTCATCTTCGATCCTCCAGTTCTAGCCTCATAGCCACACCCAGACTCTTCATCTCGTCTAGAAGTAGTTTGAATGCATATGATGTCTGAACGGAGTGGACATCCGCCCTATCACCGCAGACAGGACACACGCTAGTCCGTCTCTTCCAGTCATAATACGCGATATGCCCACAACGCGGTGTATTGCAAACCATTAGATCCCAACCATCGGATTCATCCAGTAGTCTGTCCTTGATTACCATCGAAGCACCGTGCGAGATCAGGCAGTCCCTCTCCATCTCTCCGAATCTCAATCCACCCTGTCTGGCCCTACCCTCTGTGGGCTGTCTGGTCAGAATCTGGACTCTTCCTCTGCTACGTGCGTGTAACTTACTACTCACGAGGTGATGGAGTCGCTGGTAGTAGATTACACCGACAAAAGTATCGACTGGGAAAGACTCACCAGTCTCCCCGTTTACCATGGTCTCTCTACCTGTGTGCTTCAGACCATTCCTTAGAAGACCGGAACGGAGAGATTCCTCCTTTTCTCCAGTAAACGCGGTACCGTCGATCCTCCTCCCTTCCATGGATCCGACCTTTGCACCAATCATCTCCAGAACGTGAGCAACGGTCATCCTTGATGGAATAGCGTGAGGATTGATTAGGAGATCTGGAATCACCCCGTCCTCCGTGAAAGGCATGTCCTCTTGTTCTACGAGCCTCCCGATAATTCCCTTCTGGCCGTGTCGGCTGGCGAACTTATCCCCCAACTCGGGAATCTTATTGGTCCTAAGAGTAATTCTAACTAGTCTTCCTGAGTCAAGTGATTCTGTGACATAGATATTGTCCACCCATCCCTTCTCACCGTGCCTAACCATCATTGAAGACTCCCTCCTTTCTTGAGCCTGAAGGAAGGCCCCGTGTGCCTCCTCTAGGAAACGAGGTGGGCTCGTCTTTCCTACTAGGATTCCCCTGCCTCCCTCCTCGCTCGTTAGCTCTTGCTCAGGGACTGGGAGTCCGTCTCTCTCCAGATGTGAGTAAGAATCCCATGTTTTGAGACCCTTAATTTCGTCTAGTCCGGTACCAGGGACTTCTATCCTTTCCTCCTGTCCGCCCGGGAATCTCTTGTTTTCCGCATTGTATGTTCTGATGAATGCGGACCTTCCCAGAGCTCTCTCAACGGAAGCTCTGTTCATTATTACTGCGTCTTGCATGTTGTAACCATGGTGGCTCACTATAGCCACAACTAGGTTCTGACCACCCGGTCTCTGATCGAAATTGGTGGACTTCATGGCTCTAGTTCCCACAATTGATCTCTGTGGATAGTGCATCACGTGAGCTCTGGTGTCGGGCCTCAACCTGAAATTGGCACTAGACACACCTAGACTCTGCTTGACCATAGCTGTCCCACCAGTAACTCTCGGAGTAGAGTTGTGCTCTGGGTAAGGGACCAAGGAAGCGCAAACGCCCAAAATTAGTTGTGGGTCAATCTCAACATGAGTGTAGACAAGGACTGTGTTATCCTTCTTCTCCTTCCTCTTTAGAGCGTCGATGTTTTCTTGGTAGTAATTTAGAGGGACCTTGAACTTCTCAGTCTTTGTTTCTCCATTTGGCATCTTTACCTCAGCAACCAGTTTTGCATGGGATATTCCATGCTCCCCTAGATTTGTCCACTCTACCATTGAGGGGTTAATTGGTCTCTTGAACTTTGGAGAAACTGATGGAAGATCGAAAGGCCTTGGCGCGACTAGAAGATCCTCCTCTTCTTCGGCGTCAACCCACTCGACTACACCACCAGAAACAAGATCTGAGAACGTTATCTCACCGGAATCCAGTCCTTCAAGATGCATCTTGGTAATCTGCAGACTTCCATGATCGATAATCAAGAGAGGTCTTAACATCCTTCCACGATCTGTGTTGATGAAGACGTCTCTGTTTTCCTGGTCGTGCCTGATACTTACCTCTGGCCTGATTCTTCCTGATCTTCTCCTACGCTTGAATTGGCTTACTAGCTTGTGAGGTCTTTTGTGGAGTCCGAAAATATCACCATTTACGTGAATCCTAGAACCATCGGCCCATCCATCCGGATCATCGTCAACACCTGCCTCCTTGAGGAGATCTTTGACGTCTTGTTCGGGAACTTCCTCAGAGACGTCTATCATCTGGGCACCGTTCTTAACTAGACCGCAATTCTGTCCCTCTGGAGTCTCATTTGGACATAGCCTGCCCCATTGAGTGGGGTGAAGATCTCTGGCCTCGAAGTGCGGCTGACTCCTCACTAGAGGGCTTGTAACCCTCCTAAGATGAGATAGTGCGGAAAGATATGTGGTCCTGTCAAGAAGTTGGCTAACACCGGATCTTCCCCCGACCCAGTTTCCAGTTGCTAGTGCGTGCATTATCTTCGTGGTGAGGACATCTGGCCTGAGGCATGAAGAAATTCGGAGTTCCCTCTTTCTGTTGTGGTGTCTCTCGAGTTGATACTTCAGATCCCTTGCCAACTGCTGCAAGCTTACTCTGAAAAGATCCTCGACAAGATCTCCAGCAAGCCTAACCCTCTTGTTTGCATAGTGATCCTTGTCATTTGGATCCTTATCCTTGATAGCCATCTCCAGGACTTGCCTAGCTATCCTACCTAGGAAGATCGCCTTCTTTTCTCGGTTTTCTGTTGTAGAACCCAAATGAGGCAATAGCTCGTTGTCAAGTAGGTTTTGGATGCGTGACTCCCTGTATTCCTTCTGTTGACCAGCTGCGAACTTCTTTTCTAGCCAAGCCAGAGCCTCCTCCGAAGTATCTACGCCGTACTCTTCGTTATCCCTCAAATCGTTCAGATTTGCAACGGTGTACTTCATGGCCTCAGGAGGACCTGCGATGGAAGCAAATATCTCCCTATCATTCTCTACCCCTAGCGCCCTCATTAAGAGCACCAATGGCACCGGAGTGGTTCCCGCACTGGGAATCTTTACCATCAGCATCCCATCTCTCCTTTTTTCTACATTCAGAGGTTTCCTGACACCGTCTTTCTGAGAGAAAATCTTGGCGACCTGGGTTTCATGGGCGTACTTCTTGTTCTTCTCAACAGTAACTCTGTTGGGGGCAAGATCCTCCATGGAAATAAGTACCCTTTCTGTACCGTTAATGATGAAATATCCGCCGGGATCAAGGGGGTCCTCCCCCGATTTCCTGAGAAGTTTGGTATACCTCTCGGCATCTTCTCCTGTGCTCTCGGGAGATAGCCTCCTGTTCTCGTCTACATGGTTATGGTGAAGATTGCATCTTGCTGATCTGACCATTATGGGGAGGTTTCCAATGTGGACACTCGTCTCCTCCTGGAATCCCATCTCTGAACCTGGAGAGGGGGGCAGGTCGTCTCTGAATATCTTGAAATCCAGATAAACAGGGGAGAAATATGTTAGTTTTCGGAGTCTGCATTCGAGAGGAATTGCTGGATGTTCCGCCCCGTTAGCTTCCTTTATAGTGGGCCTCCCAAGCCTCAGATTCTTCAGTCGCACCACAATTTCCTTGTCCAATAGGTCTAGCTTGACTAGCCCGCCTTCATCGTCATCAATCGGCTCATCAGTTCCGATTCTGATATTTCTGACGATTTTTTCCATTCTGCTCTCTTTTCCGTCACCGACGGGGATACAGTCGTTATACGACATCAACTGGTGGTTCACTAAGCTTCTCTGATTGAAGTAGCTCTCTACAATTTCTTTCATGACTTCACTTCCTCTCTACGTACTCTCTACAATTAGCCGAAATGCTGTCGAGCTGCCAGCTGATCTGCTATATCGCTCGATTTTGACAACCCTGTTGGTTAACCAACCGGCTGGTAGGTCCTCGTTATGGATTTCCTCCATTTCTTTGATAGCTTGGATTGCTGGATCGGTGATCAGAATCTTTGGAAGCAGCTCCTTGGCCAATCTGTCTGTACCAAATGCATCATCAGTCTTCAGCCCCCATGGTTCAAGAACCGATTCTTCCGACTCTATCGGAACAAGCTCATGATGGGGAACTAGGACATGGTTCAGGACGTTGAATCTGTAATCTCCCGTTGGGATATCTTCGTCCAATAATGCCTTTCTAGAGATTGTGATCCTGTTGCTCTTGGTTCTCCTTCTTGATCCGACATGCTCACTAATTACCGTCATAACGTGATCTAGCTCTGCCGAGCCGTCTTCTAAACTCAATTTCTTGGACACCTGTTCCCTGGACATTCTCTTAATCGTGTCTAGATTTGCATCGTCTGCCAGCTTGTGTGCCTGGTCCTCAGGAATTCCCAATTCTATTAGTCTTTTTTTGGTCGAGCTCTTGACTGCCATGTCTTTTCCCCCGCCCAAAAAGCGAGGGCCTGAGAAGCTGTCAGGCGGGCCTGAGGGGATTCGAACCCCCGGCCACCGGGTTAAAAGCCCGGCGCTCTACCTGACTAAGCTACAGGCCCATGGCTGATGCTGGGCTGTCCTGCGACCCTAGGGGTCTTCAAAAAGATTCCCCATAGCGTGCTCTCGCTGAGGGTGTGGCTCCGTGGGGGAACTAGGAGCATTACCCCTTATTCCGGCTACGACATAAATGTTTTCGATGCAAAAAATAGACGATAGTAACAATTTAGGTGCACTATCTGTTGAATAAATTAGATGAGAAGAGAGTCATTGTACCTAGAGGGAATTGGGGAGTGGGAGGTTATTGTCCCATCTACGGTTTACCCCCCTCGTGAAGACTCTAAATTGCTATGTAAAACGGTCTCAGAACTAAGGGGGAAAGCGGGCAAGGCAATGGAAATAGGATGTGGATCGGGAATAGTTTCCATTGTCCTTGCAAGTCTAGGATGGGATGTCTATGCTATTGACGTGAATCCTTTTGCGGTTTCGGCGACTAGGGAGAATCTGGAAAGTTTTGGACTTTCAGAAAGGGCAATTGTGGAGGAATCTGGAGTTCTTGAAGGAATGAAAATTCCAGAGGATACAGAGCTTGTGGTCTGGAATATACCCTATCTGGACAGGAGTCCTAGAGATTCAGTAATTGGCCACATGGAAGAGGGAGGCCTTTCGG
>CEPK01182616.1_pt1 | contig 10209 bp, 7 predicted proteins | sample 356231 | NCBI WGS metagenome assembly CEPK01 (sample SAMEA2620259, study PRJEB7988) | marine metagenome | biome: marine biome (ENVO:00000447); feature: deep chlorophyll maximum layer (ENVO:xxxxxxxx); material: "saline water (ENVO:00002010), including plankton (ENVO:xxxxxxxx)" | depth 80 m
ACAAAACTAGCCGATTGGTAAATCGGTGTAGCCCGCGCACCAGTTGTCGGATCTGGCTGCTGACCAGCATGAAGGCTTAATGTGTCAAACTTTAGCCCGGGTGGTTTTGGCATTATATTCACCGTGTTATGAGAACTTAGAATCGTTTATTTTCTTGCATACTGTAATCTTATCAAAAATAATGCAGCCGAAGGGAGCGTTATGACTTCTCTTATTTGATTAACGTTCTTTTTGTGGAATTTCTAACCGGTTTTGTACATAGAGAAGATAGATGCAAAAAAACACGATAACTATTCTTGATGCTGGTATGGGTAAGACTCTTTCGCTGAGAGGCGTGGAGATTCCCCCTACGATATGGTCTGCCAATGCGCTCATCGCAGCACCAGAAGTGGTTTTGGAAATACATCGCGAAAATATATCCGCTGGGGCTCGGATGATTACTACGAATAGCTATGGAATCATTCCAGCTGATTTGAAGAAGGAAGGTTTGCTTGAAAGATATGAAGAGTTAAATCATTTAGCAGGCGACTTGGCACGAAAAGCAGCCAGTGAGTCCCAAGAGACAATTAAAGTAGCGGGAAGTCTACCTCCTTTAAATGGGAGTTATAGGCCTGACAGAGTGTTAAATAAAGAAGTAATTGAACCAATTTACCGACAGCAGTGTGAAGCACTGTGCCCTTACGTCGATGTCTTTTTGGCTGAGACTATGTCTACAATTCAAGAGGCCGTGTCTGCCGCTTCAGTAGCCTCTGAGTTTGGAAAACCAGTGCTAGTCGGATTGACGTTGCATGATGAGCAGAGAGGAAACCTACGTAGTGGTGAATCTCTATCAGATGCGATCTGCGAGCTTAAAAAGCTGAATCTTGAGGGGCTTTTAGCCAATTGTAGTTTGCCTGAACGTATAACTGATGCGATGCCAACGATAGCAGGTAGTGGATTTACTTATAGCGGCGGCTATGCAAACGCTTTTTGCAATGTTCCCAAGGATTGGTTGCTCGATGGAGATAAAGATACCGATGGTAAGTTGGAAGTCAGAAAGGATTTAACTCCTAACAGATATTGCCAGTTTGTAATTGAATGGGTCGAAAGTGGTGCTAACCTTGTTGGTGGTTGTTGCGGCACAACAGCTGAACATATTAAATCTATAACGGAATGGCTAGAAAAAAAAGAATAACAACTCCTTTTCTGAAAAACTATTCAAGATAAAAATTCCAATCAATCCTATTGAAATTTTTCCCAATGGACCTCACATAGGTTACTAGACCTTGATACTTTATCGATCTCGGAAAGGAGAGGGGGTGCGTATGCGAATGGATAAAATGACAAATAAGCTACAGTCTGCGTTTTCTGATGCGCAATCTTTGGCGTTAAAAAAAGAAAATAGTCAAATTGACCCCCTCCATCTTTTATTGTCATTAATTGAGCAAAAAGGAGGGACTATCAGACCCCTTTTGGCGCAAATAGGATTCAATATAAGTGAGTTAGAAAACCAGCTAATTAACGCTGTCGAATTATTACCGACGGTAACCGATAACCAAGGAGAGGTCTCTGTTTCTCAGGAATTAGTTAAGCTTTTGAACAAGGCTGAAAAATTTTCGCATCAGCAAGGTGATGCCTTTGTTTCAAGTGAAGCTATCCTTCTTGTAGCAATGGATGACAAGGGGAAATTAGGTCAAATCTTAAATAACTTCGGTGTTTCCCGTCTTGCGTTAGAAAATGCAATTCTTAATTTGCGAGGAGGGGAGAGTGTCTCAAATCCAGAATATGAAGAGAGCAGACAGGCTCTGCAAAGATTTTGTATTGATCTAACCGAGTTAGCTGAGAATAGTCAACTTGATCCTGTGATTGGACGCGACGCTGAAATTAGACGAACAATTCAAGTCTTACAGAGAAGAACAAAAAATAATCCCGTTTTAATTGGAGAGCCTGGAGTTGGAAAGACAGCTATTGTTGAGGGTCTTGCACAAAGGATTGTTAATGGTGAAGTGCCTGAAGGCTTAAAAGATAAAAAGGTAATGTCATTAGATATGGGGGCCCTGATCGCCGGTGCGAAGTTTCGGGGTGAATTTGAGGATAGACTTAAGTCAGTTCTCAATGAAATTTCAAAACAAGAGGGGTCAGTTATTCTTTTTGTTGATGAAATGCACACAGTGGTAGGGGCCGGAAAGTCAGAAGGTGCCATGGATGCCGGTAATATGTTAAAACCCGCTCTAGCGAGAGGCGAATTACACTGTGTAGGAGCGACCACACTTGATGAATATCGACAACACGTGGAAAAAGACGCAGCGCTAGAGAGACGTTTTCAGAAAGTGTTAGTCGAGGAACCTTCAGAGGAGGACACAGTTGCGATTCTAAGAGGGCTCAAAGAAAGGTATGAAATACACCATGGAGTTGATATTTCTGATTCGGCCATTATTGCTTCAGCTAATTTATCTCAGAGATACATATCAGACCGTCAATTGCCCGACAAAGCGATCGATCTGATTGATGAGGCGGCGAGTCTAATTCGTATGGAAATTGACTCGAAACCGGAAGAGATGGACAAGCTGGAGAGGAAATTAATTCAACTTAAGATAGAGCGGGAAGCACTTAAAAAAGATAATGACCAGTCGTCTAAAAATCATAAGGAAAAATTAGAGTGTGATATTGCTGATTTGCAAAAAGAATTTATTGATCTTGAGGAAATATGGAAAAGGGAAAAGGCAATTGTGCAAGGAGCTCAATCGCTTAAAAGTTCTATCGAGAATGCTAAAACTGATATGGAAGCAGCGCGGAGAGCAGGCGATCTCGCGAGGGTTTCAGAAATTCAGTATGGCTTGATACCGCAACTCGAACAAAGGGCAGAAGCCGCTTCTGCGGCAGAGGCCGCTGAAAAGAAACTACTGCGAAATCGAGTTACTGAGGAAGAAATTGCAGATATTGTTTCTCGGTCGACAGGAATACCGGTAAGCAAAATGCTCCAAGGCGATAAGGAAAGATTGTTGAAAATGGAAGCTGCTCTTCATGAGCGAGTAGTTGGGCAAGACGAGGCGGTTTCCGCCGTTGCAAATGCGATTCGGCGCTCCCGCTCGGGTCTTTCAGATCCCAATAGACCAAACGGTTCGTTTCTTTTTCTTGGTCCCACTGGTGTGGGTAAAACTGAGCTGTGCAAGTCGCTGGCTTCCTTTCTTTTTGATACAGAGAGCGCAATGATCAGAGTGGATATGTCAGAGTTTATGGAACAGCATTCAGTTGCACGCCTAATTGGCGCGCCTCCTGGATACGTTGGATATGAAGAAGGTGGTTATCTTACAGAAGCTGTCAGGCGAAAACCCTATTCTGTGTTGCTCTTAGATGAAGTAGAAAAGGCCCATTCAGATGTTTTCAATATTCTATTGCAAGTAATGGACGATGGCCGATTGACTGATGGACAAGGCAGAACTGTCGATTTTCGTAATACCGTTATTGTCATGACGTCCAATCTGGGCTCTGATCGTATTCATGAATTAATTAGTGAAGAAACCTCAGAATTTCATTCAAGCACACAGCTCAAAAATACTCTTTCAGAAATTGTGAAAAGACATTTTTCTCCTGAGTTCGTTAACCGCATTGATGAAACTGTAATATTCCATCCTTTAGGTCGCCAACATATCGGTAAAATAGCGCAGATTCAGATAAAACGCTTAAACACGAGGTTGACAGAAAATGGCATGAGTATCGAAATAAGTCCTGAAGCCGTTGATAGGATTGCCGCAAACGGTTTTGATCCGGTTTTTGGTGCAAGGCCTTTGAAGAGGGCTATTCAGAATATCCTAGAAAACCCTTTGGCTGAGGGCATACTTGATGGTACTTACGCCGTTAACGATAAGATAATTGTCCGCATGGATTCTGAAGGGAAATTGGTTTTTAACAAAAGTGACTAATTAATATTTAGTATTTGCTCATCTGTAAATTTGGCAGCATTTTGTTATAAGTGCTTGACTTTCGTCTAATAACTGGGAGAATGCCCGCGATTGTGAGCTGGTGAACTCGAAATATACCTAAGGACGTCAGCCTGCATTGAATCGCCGTAACCCGGCTCTCAAAGCATATTCCGTAGGGTAAAGAACAACATCTACCCCAGGCTTCCTTCACGTTATCGCGTGTGAAGCCGACATCCTGCAATAACAGCATCTTGTGAGGTGCTTGTGAAAGTATTGTGAGATGTTACTTATTTCAAAGTAGAGAATAATAATTTAATCAGCAGGGAGATTGGATACTGCTGTTGTTATCTGTGGTTCCGTAAAGATTTGAATTTATTGTAAGAGGCGAAAAAAGTGGATCAATTATCTGGTGGTGACATGCTGATTCGTGCTTTGCACGATGAAGGAGTTGAAATCATATTTGGTTATCCTGGAGGGGCAGTTCTTCATATTTATGATGCGATATTTCGCCAGGATAAAGTAGAGCATATCCTTGTTCGTCATGAGCAAGCGGCGACGCATGCGGCTGATGGTTATGCTAGAGCGACTGGCAAACCAGGTGTGGTACTTGTTACTTCAGGGCCTGGTGCGACAAATGCTATCACCGGCCTGGCTACGGCATATATGGATTCGATTCCGATGATTGTTATATCCGGACAGGTTGAGAGCAGAATGATTGGAACCGATGGTTTTCAAGAAACAGACATGGTCGGAATCTCACGTCCTATCGTGAAGCACAGTTTCATGGTTCAAAAAGCCGAAGATATCCCTTTAGTTATCAAGAAAGCTTTTCATATATCGACTACAGGACGGCCTGGCCCTGTAGTAATTGATATACCAAAAGATGCAACAGATCCAAAAGCTACATTTGCGTATGACTATCCAAAGGAAGTCAAGATGCGCTCCTACTCAGTTCCTGGTAAAGGGCATTCGGGTCAAATTAAGAAAGCAATCGAATTGCTTTTGGATGCGAAGCGCCCCATGATTTATACAGGAGGTGGTGTTATACAAGGGGAGGGATCTGAACTTCTTACAAAGCTTACTAGAAAACTTGGTTTCCCGATAACTAACACACTAATGGGACTTGGCGCCTTTCCAGCCTCCGATAAACAGTTTCTTGGCATGTTAGGTATGCATGGAACTTATGAAGCCAATATGGCGATGCATAACTGCGATGTTTTGCTGTGTATAGGAGCTCGTTTTGATGATCGAGTTACCAACTCGGACACGTCTAAATTTTGCCCGAACGCAAAAATATTGCATGTAGATATTGATCCAGCGGCTATTTCAAAAACGGTTACGGCAGATATCCCGATAGTTGGTTCGGTAAATTCAGTGCTTGAAGAAATGTTGCAGCTGTTAAATTCGTCTAAAAAAACGATAAATGCCAAGGAGTTGGAAGTTTGGTGGTCTCAAATAGATGCGTGGCGTGAAAAAAAATGCCTTGAGATAAATTCTCGGTCTGATGGAATCATTTTGCCGCAACAGGCTGTAAGGGCAGTTTTCGAAATTACCAAGGGGGATGCATACGTATCATCTGATGTCGGGCAGCATCAAATGTTTGCGGCTCAACACTACGGCTTTGATAAGCCTCGTCGTTGGATTAATTCTGGCGGACTAGGAACTATGGGTTTTGGGTTTCCTGCTGCGATGGGAGTTCAATTTGCCTTCCCGGATGAAATTTCTGTATGTATTACAGGAGAGGGAAGCTTCTTAATGAATCAACAGGAATTTGCAACATGCATGCAATATTCGTTGCCAATCAAAATTATCTGCCTGAACAACCAGGCTCTAGGTATGGTCAAGCAATGGCAGGATATGCAATATGGCGGTCGATACTCTCATAGTACTTACTCAGAATCATTGCCTGACTTCTCAAAGTTGGCAGAGGCGTACGGACATGTAGGTATGAAGATTTCAAAATCAGATGAATTGTATCCAAAGCTAGAGGAAGCCTTTGCAATGAAGGAGAAACTGGTTTTTGTTGATATTCTTGTCGACCCAGATGAGCATGTTTATCCCATGGCAATAAAGGGCGGGGCTATGAAGGATATGGTTTTAAGCAAAACGGAGCGCACATGAGGCATATAATATCAGTATTGATGGAAAACGAGCCAGGTGCTCTTTCTAGAGTAGTAGGACTCTTTTCTCAACGAAACTATAACATTGATAGTCTCACCGTTGCTCCAACAGAAGATACTTCCCTATCACGTTTAACGCTGACAACGACGGGTGATGATGCTCGTATCGAACAAATTACAAAACATCTGAATAAACTTGTCGACGTAGTCAAGTTGGTAGATTTAACAGAGGGTGCTCATATTGAAAGGGAACTCATGCTTATCAAGATAAAGGCTTCTGGTACGCAAAGAAGCGAGGTTAAGAGAGTCGCTGATATTTTTCGAGGTCAGGTTGTGGATTTAACGAGCAGTGTTTTTACGGTGCAATTAACCGGCACAGAAGAGAAGCTTGATGCTTTTATAGCGGCGCTAGGTGACAATCCTGTGCTAGAGGTAGCTCGCACGGGTGTCTCTGGAATTTCTCGTGGAGAAAAAACCCTGTCTCTTTAATGGATATTAGATAATACCTTTTTTACTTACACCTCGCGGTTTTTGGGTAGACCGGATGTATTTGGCTCATATTGCTTTTTTCATCGAGGTCATATGCATTCGAAGTTTTTTGCCAACCACCTCTATCGGATGGGATCTAATAGATTCATTAGCAGCGATCAGTTCTGCGTTATCTGCCCCAAAATCATTTAACTGCAAACCTCTGCCAATTACGTCAGCATCAATATTTTGCATAAAGCCTGTAAGGAGCGGAACGCATTCGTGAGAGAAAAGATAACATCCGTACTCAGCTGTGTCTGATATTACTTTATTCATCTCATATAACTTTTTGCGTCCGATCAAATTCGCTATCAGAGGAACTTCATGAAGTGATTCGTAATATGCAGATTCCGCTATCACGCCGCTGGCAGTCATTGTTTCAAAAGCAAGCTCTACTCCTGCTTTAACCATCGCGACCATTAATATTCCATTATCATAGTATTCCTGCTCTGTAATGGGTAATTCGCTGGCGGTAGATTTTTCAAAAGGTGTCTCGGCAGTTTCTTCTCGCCAAGTCAGTAATTTCTTGTCGTCATTATCCCAGTCACTCATCATTCCAGATGAGAAAGTGCCAGTTATAATATCGTCCATATGCTTTTTGAATAAGGGCTCCATTATTACTTTGAGTTCGTCAGCAAGTTCTACAGCGATCAGTTTTGCGGGATTCGACAAACGATCCATCATATTTGTAATTCCCCCGTGCTTTAGGCCTTCAGCTACTGTTTCCCAGCCGTGCTGCACTAATTTTGATGCGTAATTTTCGTCAATTCCCTTTTCTACCATTTTATCAAAACACAATAATGATCCAGTTTGTAACATGCCACATAGAATAGTCTGCTCACCCATTAAGTCTGACTTAACTTCAGCAATAAATGATGACTCTAAAACGCCAGCTCTATGTCCACCGGTGGCCGCTGCGTATGCTTTGGCAATGTCAAGACCATCTCCATTAGGATCATTTTCTGCGTGCACCGCTATCAGTGTCGGCACACCGAACCCACGCTTATATTCCTCCCTTACTTCAGTGCCTGGACATTTCGGTGCTACCATGATGACGGTTATATCTTCTCTGATTTGCATGCCTTCTTCGACAATATTGAATCCATGAGAATAGGCTAGGCAAGAGCCTTGCTTCATCAATGGCATCACTTGATTAACAACTGATGAGTGTTGCTTGTCGGGGGTTAAGTTGAGCACTAGATCTGCTGATGGGATAAGCTCTTGATATGTGCCTGTTTCAAACCCATTTTCGGTGGCGTTTTTCCATGATGCTCGTTTTTCTGAAATTGCTTCATCCCTCAAGGTAAAAGCTATATCAAGACCACTATCTCTCATGTTCAGACCTTGATTTAAACCTTGTGCTCCGCAGCCTACGATAACAATTTTGGCGCCCTTGAGCTTGTTAACGCCATCGCTAAATTCGGAATGATCCATGAAACGGCATTTGCCGAGTTGCTCTAATTGAAGACGAAGAGGTAAGGTATTAAAGTAGTTCATGGACAAACTCCGTATTTTTAACTGATCAATCTTTGCTGCTATCAAAAAAAAGGTGAGGCCGGATCATATAGCATCTGATTTGTCGGGTAAAATACAAAAATTAAGGAATCCTTGCTTGGCAATGGGTTGTATAATCGAGTTAAACCGATTTAGTTACGTTCGAAGGCGATTATGAACACTGAAGAACAAGACGAAGCAGAGATAACTATACCTATAGATGAGCATGAGGAGGTAATTTCCGAGGATGGAAAGGAGATCCGTAGGCGGGGGGTCTATTTATTACCCAATCTTTTTACCTTAGCGGCGCTTTTTGCAGGCTTCTATGGCGTTATAGCCGGAATGTCAGGAAATTTTGATGAAGCCGGCTGGGCGATACTTATTGCTGGTGTTTGTGATGGTTTGGATGGCAGGATCGCTCGTTTGACCGGCACTCAGTCGGCTTTTGGTGCAGAATTTGACAGCCTGGCGGATGTTATTTCTTTTGGAATGGCCCCTTCACTTCTAATGTTTACTTGGGCGTTCCAACCGCTGGGCCAGCTTGGTTGGGCGGCCAGTTTCATGTTTGTTTCATGCGCTGCGCTGCGCCTTGCTCGCTATAATGTCCAATTAGGCACGGTCAACAAACGCTTTTTTTTAGGACTACAAAGTCCAGTGGCAGCGGGAATTGTGACTGGTATACCCTGGGTCGGATTTCATTACGGGCTTGAGGTTACTTTATTTGTTTCTTACTTTTGCGCATTTGTAACAATATTTACTGGGCTGTTAATGATATCAAATTATCAATATTTTAGTTTTAAGGAATTGAACTTTAAGGGAACTGTACCTTATATGGTGTTCGTCTTTACTATAGTATTGCTAGTGGTAATTGCGCAGAATCCCCATGAAATGCTTTTTTCGATGTGTGTCATTTATGCGCTCTCTGGTCCGGTTGGCTGGATAAGAAAACAAATGAAGGGTAAAAAAGCTGAAAAGTTAGAAGAAGCAAAGGATAATGAGTCCTAGTTTCAGTGGTCGATAAAACTCATCGAACCGCTTCGGTAGCCAGAGCGTTAGGTATAGAAGATATGGCGATAACATAGTCCCTTACAGGTAAAATATTATGATAATTAAGAAACCGTCCGATATTAAACCCTCTGAAATAACTCCAGAATCAGTGTATTTAAATCGACGCGATTTTATTAAGAACGGCACCAAATTAATTGCCGGATCGGCTGGGATTGCGAGTTCATTTACTGCAATGGCCCAAGAAGGGGACGCTTTAAAAGCCAGAGCCCCTGCAGCAATGCGCCGAACACCACCAGCTGCTTGGTGGGCAGCAAAGTTTAGCAACATAAAACCTGCGCCAGATTCAGAACCTTATTTTACTAGTGAGCCACTGACCCCCTATGAAGATGTAACGATCTACAACAATTTTTATGAATTTGGAATGAATAAAGCTGATCCGGCAACGCGGTCTGGTGAGTTCAAAACTGAGCCTTGGACTGTGGAGATCACAGGTGAGGTTGCAAAACCAGGGAAATATGACTTGGAAGATCTGATGAAACCGATGGATCTGCAGGAGAGAATTTATCGATTGAGATGCGTCGAAGCGTGGTCAATGGTCATTCCCTGGATTGGATTTCCGCTAGCTGACCTGATTAAGCAATTTGAGCCTACTTCAAAGGCCAAATTCGTTGAATTTGAAACGATAGTCGACGCAGATTCCATGCCCGGCATAAATTCTCGGTTTGCCATTGTTAGTTGGCCTTATCGTGAAGGTTTAAGGATTGATGAAGCAACAAACCCATTGACGTTTATAGCTGTTGGTTTATACGGGTCGTATTTACCGGCGCAAAATGGAGCACCTTGGCGGCTAGTGGTGCCCTGGAAATATGGATTCAAAAGCATTAAGTCTATTGTGAAAATTAATTTTCGTGAAACGCAACCGAATACTACTTGGAATGATTTACAGGCCAACGAGTATGGCTTTTATGCAAATGTGAACCCTGAAGTTCATCACCCGAGATGGCGTCAAGACATGGAGCGCAGATTACCTCAGACATTACTTAGTAGACGTGTTATCGAAACACAAATGTTTAACGGTTATGGCGAACATGTAGCTCACATGTATGATGGAATGGACCTTTCTAGATATTACTAGATAGGCTTGATATAAGTTTACT
>CEPK01037151.1_pt1 | contig 10197 bp, 9 predicted proteins | sample 356231 | NCBI WGS metagenome assembly CEPK01 (sample SAMEA2620259, study PRJEB7988) | marine metagenome | biome: marine biome (ENVO:00000447); feature: deep chlorophyll maximum layer (ENVO:xxxxxxxx); material: "saline water (ENVO:00002010), including plankton (ENVO:xxxxxxxx)" | depth 80 m
ATGCATTAGATGAGTATCAAATTTATGCCGAAAAATGTATATCATATTTTACAATTGAACATAAAGGAGAATTCCCATCAAATACAGAATTAGATAATTGGATTTATGGTTGTGATATTTGTCAAGAAGTTTGCCCATGGAATCAAAAGTTTTCACAAATAACAAATGAAAAGAAATTTTATCCTAAAGAAGAAATATTATTCTGGACTGATAAAGACTGGGAAAGTATTTCGACAGATGAATTCCGTAAAATTTTTAAAGGGAGCGCTGTGAAAAGAACAAAACATGCCGGTCTATTAAGAAATATTAACACAAACAAATAATTCAAGGAGTTATCATGTCAAAAATTGGAATAGTTTTATCAGGATGTGGGGTAAATGATGGTTCAGAAATACATGAAGCAGTAATAACAATGCTAGAGTTAGATAAAGCAGGAGCAGATATGCTTTTAATGGCTCCAAATATTGATCAATTACATGTTATTAATCATGCAACAGGAGAAGAAATGGATGATTCAAGAAACGTATTAGTTGAATCTGCTAGGATCTCCCGTGGTGATATTGAGGATATTGCAGTGGTAACTTCTGAAAATGTAGATGCATTAATTTTTCCTGGAGGTTTTGGTGTTGCAAAAAATTTGTCTGATTATGCAATGGCAGGTGTTGAATGTTCAGTGAATCCTGATGTATTAAGATTATCAAGAGAAGTTCATAATGAAGGAAAGCCAATAGGAGCAATTTGTATCGCTCCTGCTATAATGGCAACGATACTTTCAGGCGAAACAGAGTTAACAGTTGGGTTTGATGAACAAACTGCATCAGATATAGATGCAATGGGAGCGAAGCATGTTTTATGTCCTGTTGATGAAATTGTAGTGGATAAAGAAAAAAAAGTTGTATCTACTCCTGCATACATGGAAGCACAATCAATAAAGGAAGCAGCTTTAGGGATAGAAAAATTAGTGGCAGAAATACTTAACATGATTAATTAATATAAACCTTGAAGAAAGTTTCTAAACTTGATGAAATACCATTAAATGGTAGCAAGCTTATTATGGTAAATAATCAACCAATAGCATTATTTAATCTTGATGGTAGAATTATAGCTTGGGATAATCGCTGTCCTCATAGAGGAGCTTCATTGGCTGACAGCCATATATCTAAAGATATTATTCAATGTAAATTTCATTTGTGGGAATTTGATACAAAATTAGAATGTTCAATTGCTAATCATGCAATTAAGATAAAATCGTACCCTATAAAAATAAAAGATGGATATGTTTACTTAGATGAAAAAAATACACTTAGCTTATAAACCGGTTTCTGATACGGTTTTTTTCACAGCATTCAATGTTTGATTTAAAGCATCCTGTTCATGCTTTTCCAATTCAAACTCTAGTATTTTCTCTACGCCATTCGCTCCAATTACTGTTGGTACACCGATAAAATATCCATCAATACCAAATTCTCCATTACATAATGACGCACACGGTATAACTCTTTTTTTATCGCGTAAGTAAGATTCTGCCATTTCAATTGCAGATTGTGCAGGAGCATAAAAAGCAGATCCATTGCCAAAAAGTTTAACAATTTCACCACCGGCAAAACGAGTTCTTTCTTCAATTGAAGACAATTTTTCTTTACTAATTAAATCTGTGACAGGAACACCCCCAACTGTAGCTAAACGTGTAATAGGAACCATTGTATCCCCATGGCCCCCAAGAACCATACATGTAACATCTTGAACGGATAGCCCTGTTTCCATCGCAATAAAAGTTCTAAATCTTGTGCTATCAAGAGCTCCAGCCATCCCAACCACTTTATTCTTTTGAAATCCAGAAGTTTTATAAAACGCATAAACCATTGCATCTAATGGATTCGAAATAACAATGACAAATGAATTGGGCGCTTGGGTTTTGATATTTTCCGCAACATCTTTCATTATACCTAGATTGATTTCTAATAAATCTTCTCTATCCATTCCTGGTTTTCTAGGAATCCCAGCTGTTATAATAAATACATCCGCATTTTTTACATCGTTCCAATCTGATGTGCCAGTAATACTTACATCATATCCATCATGTGGACGTAATTGCATCAAATCAAGAGCTTTACCCTTAACCATTCCTTCAGCTTTCGGAATATCAAATATAATTATGTCAGCTAATTCTTTCTGAGCTGCTAATAGAGCCAAATTTCCACCAATTTGACCACCACCTATTAATGCAATTCTTTTTTTAGACATTCAAATCTCCATTCTATAAAATTATAACAGTGTGAAATTACACTATGTAGAGTATTGCTTGATATGAAAAACCCCAGTTTTCTAGGGTTGTTATTTATATAGAAATTGCTATTTAGAAGGTAATACGCTTACAAATTTTCTATTTTTCCCTTTTTGAGAAAAAGAGACAATCCCATCTGTAGTAGCAAATAATGTATCATCACCTGCGCGTTTAACATTTAATCCAGGATGCGTTTTGGTACCACGTTGTCTAAGAATAATTCCTCCAGCAAGTATTGATTGTCCATCTGTTACTTTAACACCAAGTCGTTTTGCATTTGAATCACGACCATTTCTACTACTTCCAACTCCTTTTTTATGTGCCATTATTTTTCCTCTTTTTTCTTAGGTTTTGCTGGAGATTTTGCATCTATTTTTACTACTTCTAGTAAAGTGACACCTTGCCTATGGCCATTTTTTCTTTGATAGCCTTTTCGCCGCTTCTTTTTATAAATTAATATTTTTTTATCTCTATTATGATCTAAAATTTTAACTGTTACAGAAGCTCCCTTAACCATTGGATTCCCAATGGCAATTTTACCATTATTATCAGTCATAAGGATATTATCAAGTTTTACTTTATCACCAATTTTCCATTCTTGACGATGAACCTTAAAGATATCCCCTTTTGATACTTTGTATTGTTTCCCTGATATTTTTACTATTGCATTCATTTTTTACCTCAAAAGTGCGCGAAGTTACATTTAAGATTATTTCTATACAATATCAACCTTATTTGTTACATCTTTTCCATCTTTTACATTAAAAAACCTATACTGGTCTCTTTTTATCGATACATTAGATTCAATAGATATATGTACAAAGTTTTTCCACATTAATCCCCTAAGAACTTTCTTTTTATTTTTAATTAAAAAATCTGCATTCTCTGGATGCAAATCGAGACGCAATCTAAGGTTCCTAAATTTACTTTTATATCGACGGACCCAATGATCAATTCTGGTAATAAGCGTTTCAATAGATATAATTTTTCCAGCACCATGACACGTTGGGCATTCATCACTCATAGAATCAATCAGACTTAATCGTATTCTTTGTCTTGTCATTTCAAGTAGACCAAATTCACTAATTGGGGAAACAGCTACTTTAGCTCGATCTTTCTTTAATTCTTTTCTTAATTCATAATAGATCTTTTTTCGATTTTCCTCTTCACGCATATCAATAAAATCAATGACAATTAATCCTGAAAGATCTCTCAATCGTAATTGTCTAGCGACTTCTCTTGCGGCTTCTAAATTTATTTTTAAAGAATTATCTTCATGGGCCTTTTTTCCTACATATCTACCACTATTCACATCAACCACAACCATTGCCTCGGTTTTTTCAATAATTAAATAAGCCCCACTTTTTAACCAAACTTTGGGTCTAAGTAGTTTTGCTATTTCATCCTCAATTCCCATTCCTTCAAAAATTGGAGTCTTTAACTTATAATAATCCAATCTAGAAGCCATATTAGGTGAAACTTCATCTAAATATGTTTGTGTTTTGCGATATAACTTTTTTGAATCAATAACTATTTTTTCTACATCAGGACTAAATAAGTCACGTATTACGCTTGAAGCAGTTTCTAAATCTTCATATACTATTGCTGGAGCTTTGGTATTTTTCACTTTTCTTTCTACTGTTTTCCATTTCTTAATAAGATTTTGATAATCATTATTTATTTGTTCTTCTGATTTTCCTTCTGCTACAGTTCTTATAATTAAGCCAACATTATTTTCTTTAATTTTATTTGCAATCTTTTTTAATCTTCTCCGCTCATATTTATCCCACATTTTTTTTGATATTCCAACATATTTTGAATTTGGAACTAAGACTAATAATCTACCAGGTAAAGCAATTCCAGTTGTGACTCTGGGACCTTTTCCTGCAAATGGCTCTTTAATTACCTGAACATATATTTCTTGTCCTGTAGAAAGATCAACTTTTATAGAGCCATTATTTCGATTATTCTTCTTATCATTTTCTTTTAGATCATCATCATCAAGATATTCATCATTCTGGATTTCAGTAAATGGAAGAAATGCATTGATTTCATAACCAATATCAACAAAGGCTGCTTGCATTCCTGGTAAAACATTTTCAACAACACCCCTATAAACATTTCCGACCATTCTATGCTTATCTTGTTTTTCTATATAGACCTCAACGAGCTGGCCGTCTTCCATTATAGCAATACGGGTTTCCCCCATACTTTCGTTGATATAAATTTCTTTTTTCATTTTCTACCTCAATAGATTCATTAGCTGAATTAATTCCGCACAGCATCATATATCTAACAAAATTGTTAGATAACCTATTTTTTACTCTAATGTGATAGTATTCTAGAAGGAAGGAACGCGCTTAATGCCGTTAAAATACTTTGTGAAATAATTTGTTAAAAATAAGTTGATAAATTTTTTATTAATTTAAATCCTCTAGAATAAATCACTTAAGATACAAACTACTTTATAATCTAACGCCTAGCAAGAAATTTTATAATTTGTTTGAAATGTGATTAAATAATTATAATATTTGTTATCGAAGAAAATAATGTCGTGTTTTGCACCATATTGCCGCGACAAAAAATAATGTTGCTAAAAAGGTATACATACCCCGAATAGTAACGGGGTTTTTTTATTTATGAATGATATAAAAAATATATTAAGAAAAAAAATTATGATTTTTGATGGAGCTATGGGGACTATGCTTCAATCATACAATCTAACCGAATCAGACTTTCGAGGAGATGATTTTGTTAACCATTCTGTTGATATTAAAGGAAATAATGATCTATTATGCCTCACGAAACCCAATGTAGTTAAAGAAATTCACAAAACATATTTTGATTCTGGTGCAGATATAATTGAAACAAATACTTTCAATGCTAATTCAATATCACAACAAGATTATAAATTGGAAAAATATTGTTACGAAATAAATGTTCAAGCTGCCAAACTTGCAAAATCTGTTGCGAATAAATATACAGATAAACCCAGATTTGTTGCAGGAGCTATTGGGCCAACTAATCGAACAGCCTCAATGAGCCCGGATGTAAATAATCCTGAATTTAGAAATATAACATTTGATCAATTAAAAGAAGCGTATTATGAACAAGCAAAAGGATTGATTGATGGTGGGGTAGATTTATTTTTAATAGAAACAGTTTTTGACACTCTTAACTGCAAAGCTGCAATATTTGCTGTTAGGCAATTGCTTGAAGATTATAACCAAGATTTACCTTTATTTGTTTCAGGAACAATTACTGATGCAAGCGGAAGGACTCTTTCCGGACAGACTGTTGAGGCATTTTGGAATTCTATTCGCCATGCAAATCTTACTGCTGTTGGATTGAATTGTGCATTAGGTGCTCAACAAATTCGTCCATGGTTAAGTGAGTTATCAAATATCGCGAACACATTTGTTTTTGTCTATCCTAACGCAGGTTTACCAAATGAGCTTGGCGAATATGATGAGACACCTCAGGAGATGTCATCAGTTATTGAGGAGTTTGCAATGAGTGGGCTCATAAATTTAACCGGCGGTTGCTGTGGGACAACGCCTGATCATATTAAAGCTATTAATGATAAAGTTTCAAATATTAAACCAAGAATTATTCCTTCAGTTGATAATTATACAAAATTAAGTGGTTTAGAAGCTTTTACTATTAGGCCAGAATCAAATTTTATTAATGTTGGAGAAAGAACAAACGTGACTGGATCAGCACGTTTTAAAAGGTTGATAAAAGAAGATAATTATGAGGAAGCAATAAGCGTTGCTAGACAGCAGATTGCTAATGGAGCACAAATTATAGATGTAAATATGGATGAGGGCTTACTTGATTCAGAAAAAGCCATAGAAAAATATTTGAGATTGATTGCGTCGGAACCAGATATTGCAAAAGTACCCATTATGATAGACTCATCTAAGTGGACTGTAATAGAAACAGGATTGAAAAATATACAAGGAAAAGGAATAGTTAATTCAATTTCAATGAAAGAAGGAGTTGATACTTTTAAAAAACAGGCAAAATTAATTAAAAAGTATGGCGCTGCAGTGATTGTAATGGCTTTTGATGAAAAGGGGCAGGCTGATACATATGAGCGCAAGGTTGAAATATGCTCAAGAGCTTACAGTATACTTGCTGATGAAGTAAAATTTGCACCTGAAGATATAATTTTTGATCCAAATATTTTTGCAGTTGCAACAGGAATTGAAGAGCATAATGAATATGCCAATGCTTTTATCCAAGCTACAAAAACACTAAAAGATAAATTCCCAAAAGTTCATATTAGCGGTGGAGTCTCCAACCTATCTTTTTCATTTAGAGGAAATGATGCTTTAAGAGAGGCAATGCACTCCTCATTTTTATATCACGCTATTAAAGCAGGAATGGATATGGGAATAGTAAATGCTGGACAACTAACAGTATATGACGAAATTGATGAAAAATTGAAAGATGCTATTGAAGATGTATTATTTAATCGTACTAATGATGCAACAGAACGATTGGTAGAAATTGCAGAAGATTATAAAGGTATTAAAAAAATATCTAAGGAAGATCTTTCATGGAGAAATAATCCTGTAAATAAAAGATTAAGCCATGCATTGGTAGAAGGGATTGTTGATTTTATTATAGAAGATACAGAAGAAGCTAGATTAAATCATGAAAGACCAATTCATGTTATTGAAGGGCCATTAATGGATGGAATGAATATAGTAGGTGATTTATTTGGATCTGGAAAAATGTTTCTCCCCCAAGTCGTAAAGTCTGCACGTGTGATGAAAAAAGCGGTGTCCCACCTTGTACCGTTTATTGAAAAAGAGAAGAATAAATTAGGATTAACTTCAAAATCGAATGGTAAAATAATTATGGCGACTGTTAAAGGGGATGTGCATGATATTGGTAAAAATATTGTTAGCGTGGTTTTAGGTTGCAATGGTTATGATGTTGTTGATCTAGGCGTCATGGTGCCATCGGATAAAATACTATCTACTGCAAAAAAAGAAAATGCTGATATTATTGGACTATCTGGATTGATTACTCCAAGTTTAGATGAAATGGTTCATGTTGCAAAAGAGATGCAACGGTTAAATTTCACGTTACCTTTATTAATAGGTGGAGCTACTACTAGCCGAAAGCATACAGCTATTAAAATTGAGGAAAATTATTCTGGTCCGATAATTCATGTTATAGACGCATCAAGAGCAGTTGGAGTTGTTGGTAAGCTTATGAATGCTAATGATAAAGAAAAATTTATTGATGACATAAAAAAAGATTTTGAAAGAATACGGAAGAAGAGCCTTCAAAAACGGGCTCCTAAAAAATTGTCAATTCAACATGCTAGAGAAAGAAAGTTTGTTGCTAATTGGGAAAAAGATAAACCATCAAAGCCACTTTTCGAAGGCATTAAAACATTTGATGATTATCCACTTGAAGAATTAATTGATTATATTGATTGGTCACCATTTTTTCATGCATGGGAATTAAAGGGCCTATACCCAAAAATACTATCTAATAAAAAATATGGTGATGAAGCAAATAAACTATTTAATGATGGGAAAAAATTATTAAATCATATTGTGTCCAAGAAATTGCTTTCTGCTAAAGCAGTTATAGGAATTCATTCAGCGTATTCGAAAGATGAATCTGTTATTTGTAATGGATTAAAGTTTGATTTTCCAAGACAGCTTATAGATAAAGGAAAAGATTATAATTATTCTCTTGCAGATTTTGTTGCAACAAAACATGATTATATAGGAACATTTGCTGTTACTACGGGGCACGGATTAGAACAAATTGTAAAAAATTATGAAGATCATAATGATGATTATAATGCTATCATGGCTAAAGTATTAGCAGATAGATTGGCTGAGGCTTTTACAGAAAGAATGCATGAGCGAGTTCGGAAAGAGTTTTGGGGATATGCATCGAATGAACAATTCACAAATGAAGAATTAATTAAGGAAAAATATATAGGCATTCGTCCTGCGCCCGGATATCCTTCTTGCCCTAATCATGAGGAAAAAGATAAAATTTGGAAATTATTAAAAGTAAAAGAAAATACTGGGATATCACTTACTGAAAATCGTGCTATGTATCCTGCTGCATCAGTTTGTGGATGGTATTTTTCTCATCCAGATTCAAAATATTTTTCAGTAACAAATAATTAAGTTGATGAATAACAATACTATAAAGCGTCAAATTATAGCTATTGGTGGAGGAGGATTCGGAAGAGATGTAAAGCATACGAAAATTGAAAAATATATTCTGGATCAAACAAAAAAAGATAATCCTCATGTTCTATTTTTACCGACTGCAAGTGCGGAAGATAAATCGTATATAGATAATTATTATGCTTGTTTTGAATCACTCAATTGCAAGCCAAATCATATATCTTTTTTTGCTAGAACTCCAAGACTAAATGGTTTATTCAATAAAGCAGACGTGATTTATGTGGGTGGAGGTAATACAAAAAGTATGTTAGCTGTATGGCGAGAGTGGAAAGTTGATATGTTGTTACGGCGCGCGTATGAAAAAGGAGTGCTAATGACGGGCGTTAGCGCAGGTGCAATATGTTGGTTTAAACAAGGAATTACAGATTCTTGGGCTAGTAATTTAAATACGATAAATTGTTTGGGATTTATCGATGAAATGTGCTGTCCTCATTACTTAGAAGAGCCCGATCGAAAACCTTCAGTTTATGATATGATTAAAAATGGGAAAGCTATGAATGGATATTGTTTAGATGGTGGATCTGCTGCACATTTTGTTAATGAAAAATTTATTAATGCTATATCTTTTTATACTGGGAGAATGGCGGTTTATGTACAAAAAAATAAATCGAAAATTATAGAAAAAGAGCTTCCTCATTTATCACTATGATTAATTATGATAAAGATAGAGAATTTTGGGAAGATTTATATATATCTGGCGATACTACTTGGGATTTAGGTGGGCCAACACCAATTTTTGAGAGATTATCCAAAAACATTAATCCTGGGAAATTATGTATTTTAGGATGTGGAAAAGGTCACGATGCAGTAATGTTTGCGAAAAAAGATTTTGAAGTAACAGCAGTTGATTTTTCCCTTTCAGCCATTAACTTTTTAAAACAATCTGCAGATAAAGAAAAAGTGGATATACAAATTTTAAATACCAATATTTTTGATCTTACTAAAGAATATTATAATCAGTTTAATTATATAATTGAACAAACATGCTTTTGTGCAATTAACCCCAATATGCGTAATAATTATGAAAAGTTAGTTTCTAATCTATTAGTTAAAGGTGGTCAATTAATTGGATTATGGTTTCCATTAGATAAGCATATAGATGAGGGCGGCCCTCCATGGGCTACATCTGTTAGAGAAGTAAAAAATCTTTTTTCAAATAATTGGATAGTTGAAAGTGAAGAATTTTCAAATCTATCTATAAATCCTAGAAAAGATAGAGAGAAGTTGATCGTATTTAGAAAACTATGAAGCTAACTTTATTGAATGAATTCTAATTTAAATTTGGCTAAAGAGGCAGCCATAGAAGCAGGCTCTATTATTATGAAGTACTATCAAAAGGATTATGATGTTCATCAAAAAAGCTATCATAACCCTGTCACCACTGCTGATAAAGAAGCAGATGAAAAAATTAAAGAGATATTACTTAGCAATAATTCTGATTATGGTTGGCTATCAGAAGAGACTGTTGATTCAAAGGAAAGATTAAGCAAAAAATATATTTGGGTGGTAGATCCATTAGATGGTACAAAAGAATTTATTGAAGGTATTCCAAATTTTGTTGTTAGTATTGCTTTAGTGGAAGATAATAAACCTATTTTAGGCGTTCTATATAATCCTGTAACAGGGGAAATATTTTCAGCAGCAAAGAATTGCGGTTCATTTTTAAATGGCGACCCAATC
>CEPK01117063.1_pt1 | contig 10193 bp, 9 predicted proteins | sample 356231 | NCBI WGS metagenome assembly CEPK01 (sample SAMEA2620259, study PRJEB7988) | marine metagenome | biome: marine biome (ENVO:00000447); feature: deep chlorophyll maximum layer (ENVO:xxxxxxxx); material: "saline water (ENVO:00002010), including plankton (ENVO:xxxxxxxx)" | depth 80 m
GGTGTATTACGCTTAGACATGTTATAAAGACGGTTAACAAAGTGCGGACCATATTTTTCTCCCCATTTAGTACATACTACATTAACTCGCATGACAATCCCCACATTTCATATTACATATTTTTAAAGGTCTTCTTTTCAAATGTTCGCTCACATTTTCAAAATCTAAATTATGAATAACTTCATCGACTGTAAAATTCGACAAGTTATTATACTTTAGATTGAATGGATAGTCAATAGGATGATAAGGAAAAAGTTTGTTTTCTATAACATCTCTAGCAATGAAGGCACAAGGAAAAGCATTTCCTTTTGAGTTTACATAAAAGTATCCACCCTTTCTTGCATCGCACCACACTGGATCTTTTTCTTTTAATTTGGTCTTAGTCTTTCTGACTTCATCTTTTTTACCAAATTGCTTCAGTGTGGCTAAATTAACGGGTATGTCTTTAGAAATCTGATTGTCGATTTGTTTTTGTTCTTCTGTTTTTTCTTCTTGTTTTGGAACGACAACGATTTCGTCAACATAGTTTAAATCTAAATCTTCAGTAAAAGTCTGAAGAGTTATTCCAATATTTTGTTGTTTAAAATATTCACATATTTCTTTTAACTCCTTACAATTAATGGGATCTGTTATTTCACAGGTAATAGTTACCCAATTAATTGTATATTTCTCAAAGATATTCTTGATGCTTTTTAGTGTATGTTCATAGCCATCAACAAAAATATCATTAAAATCATTATCAGTATCGTTTTGTTTAGTAGATAGTTGTATTATTGCACCATCTGGCTTCTCTTCATATAATGCTTTATATAAATCGCTATACTCTTCTCCATGACTTTGAAAGTATTTAAATAGCGTAGCATCATCACCATCTTTATTTAGCACTCTAAGTAGTTCTTTTCTTGGCATAATATTATATAATCTTTCAAAAACTGCCTCATAGTCTTCTTCATAAAACAGTTCAGTTACATGATAAAAATAGTATTTTTTATACATTTCATGCAATTCGTCTTCTGTACTATGCCAAAACCAGATAGAAGGACCTTGCTCTTTAAATTGTTTCATTAACCATACTTGTGTCCAATAAGCATGAAATTCATTGTATTGTTCTATCAATTCTTCAAGCGACATATTCCATAGAATACTTTCGCCACCATTTACTACATCTTCATCTTCAGGAAAAGATAATGCAAATGTTTTGTGCATTGAAACAAAATCTTTGTTATTATAGTGTTCTTTAATTGTTTCGTGTGCAGAATAATCCATATATCGTTTGTTGAGTTGGTCATTGTCAAGCCACTTAAATCTTAACCATTCTCTCATATGCTCAAACTCTTTTTGATTTTTAGCATACTCTCTTGTCCAACGAGGAAATTCAAAGAAGACATCTTTTAACTGGACAAAATTTTCTGTAGATAGTAGTTTGCTAATTCTTTTTAAGTCTGTTGTATTATATGAAAAGAAATCTTTTGGTAACTTAGGTAGCCACAATCTTTCAAACTGATCTCTGCCATGCCAGTGTATTAGCAGATCATAATTTTTCATTTCGTGTGGTTTAATTTGATCTTGAGCGTTTGGAGTGATGTCTGTATTGAACAAACAAAATTTAGCATCTTCTCTGTAATAGTGTTCTCTCAAATCTTTAGGATATGATTTGCCTCTGTTAAAAGAATAATACCAATCTTCTGGTAAGAAATTCCAAAAATTATCTCCCACTACTTGATGTTCTCTTCCATAGTGATAATTGTCTGTGCCTTTCCAAAATGTTTTGAATACTGTATCTTGATGCTTTAGAACATCATGATATATCTTTTCACATTGATCGTTGCACCACAACATTATACTAGAGTTATATAATGATCCTCTTATATCTTTGAATCTTCTATCATGTAATACATTTTCATCTTCCCAATTTGTGTACAACATATGAGGAGTAAATGCGTAGTCGTAGATATCATCTATGTTATTTTGAATGACAACATCTAAATCCATGTAACAGAATGGACCTTTTGTTTTTAACCAGTGATGTGAATTGAAAAGAAGAAACTTTGCTCTGTCCCAACAAAAATTTTCTCTGCCAAACCAGTAGTCTGGATGCAGAGGTTTTACATGAGGAATTGAGCGAACTATAATATTTTTATCTAGTCCCTCAGGTTCATCGGTATAGCAAATGAATTTAAAGCGCCTCGTATACTTACGCTTTATCATTCCGTATAGATTGTTGACATACTCCGAAGAGTATTTGTTACCCCATTTTATGGAGAGAAAGTGTATCATAATATTTTTGTTTCAAATCAACTTGTGTTTCTTTTTGTCCGTTTAGTAGTACGATTGGATAATCTGGCTTTATCTGATATGCTCTGGGAGAAGTATCAGTATTAACATCAACTCCAAAAAGAAAAGAATAGATTAATCCCTTAGGAAATACTCTATGAATCATTTGCTCATGATATAAAAACCAATCATCATTATTACAGTATTTAGTCATAATATAGTCAGAATTTGAAGAAAATTTTTCATAGATGTGTTTAACATCTTTACTGTTAAATGCAATAACGCTTGAATTAAATCTTCCACCAAAACTTTTCCAATATGTTTCACAGATAGTTGGCTCACTACAATAAGCAAACAAAGGATCGAGACTTCCTTGTACGATTACATCTAAATCTAAATAAAGACAGTTACCAATATCGTGTTTAAAGATTTTTATTTTTTCAAAAGTACCATCGATATCAGTAATCAGTATCGGCTTTATTTCTGGTCTTAGTTGATCAATGTTTTGTTCGTCTACAAAGCAGACATGATTGTATTGTTTTGAGGCATCATAAATACGATGAACATCATTAGCATTATATTTCTCACCATAAAGTAAGGTAATTACAGTATTCAAGATAAACTCCCATTTTATAAATAGTATTTAGACAAAGAGGAAGACTAGTAATGGCATATAACAATAATGTAAAGAATATCGTTGTTGATCAGGGAACAACCTATAGTTCTACTATTTCAGTCAAACAAAGTGATGGAACTACTGCCAAGGATCTCACTGGTTACACATCTACTGCTCAATTACGAAAAAGTTATGATAGTACAACATCAACTGCATTTACTATAGCACAGGTAGATGCTACTGGTGTTATAACCATTTCACTTACAGCGACACAAACTGCCGCTTTAAAATCGGGTCGATATGTATATGATTGCGAATCTGCTAGTGGCTCAGAAACTTTGCGTGTACAAGAAGGAATACTAACAGTAACACCTCAAGTCACAAAGTAGGATTAGAAGATGAGTGATGAATTAAAAAAACTTTTTGAAGCGATTGCTCAAGAGAAAATTAGAACTAAAAAGAAACGAGAAGAAGAGACTCTTGCTGAAGCGAAGAAGGCTGAGAAAAAGAAACAGGATAGTCAAAAAGTTCAGGGTGATTTCTGGGAAATATTTACCACCCAATTAAAAGCATTATCAGAAGAAGAAACAAAACAAAAAAGCGAAGTAGAAAAGTTAAATGAGATCAAAGATGGATTTAAAGAATTAGATCCATCCCGCTATATCATTGAAAAAGAGGTCATTGAAGAAGTTCCTGTCGTAGAAGAACCCGATCTTCTAGCAGAGATAGACACAGAAAAACTTGCACAAGAATTCAAAGTAGATTTAGATCCTAAACCAGTTGTAGAAGATACACCAAAAGTATATGGCGATCCAGACATTGATGATCTAGAAAGAAAAGTCAATGCATTGGAATTAAAATATGCGGGTGTAATAAAACCTCAAGAAGAAGTAAAACCAGAAGATGTCTGGGAAGAAAAGACAGAAGTTAAAAATGAACTTGAGGCTGTTCAACAATCTGCTTATGATGTTCTTTCACTCACACCAACAGAAGCGAAAAATACAGATGAGCGATCACTCCAAGAGATGGCAGTATCGTATATCACAAGTAAGAAAGAGGAACTTAAAGAAGAGAAAGATGAGATAGGTTCTCTCAAGAAACAGATTGTCGATATTAATACAAACATACGACAAATGATACTTGGTATGCAGGGTATTGGTGGAGGTGGTGAAGTCAGACTAGAGTTTTTAGATGACATTGATAGAGCAACCGCAAAAGTAAATAACAAATTCTTAATGTATGATTCTACACTTAAAAAGTGGAAAGGTGTAGATGCCCATGAAGAATCGGGATTAGATAGAGTAACTTCACATGTAATTCCCTCAGCAGATGACACATATGACCTTGGTTCATCTACACTAAGATGGAGGGACATCTATACTTCTGGTAGTACTATCGACATTGGTGGTATGAAACTTCAAAATGATGGTAGTCATAACTTAGAAATTAAAGATGGTAGTGGTAATAAACAGGCGATTAGTGCTAATATCGCCTTTTCTGATATAACGAGTAAACCAACTACTGTTGCTGGATATGGTATTAGTGATGCTGTTTCTTCTAGTGCTATAGCAAACTTTATTACTTTATCTTCAATTTCTGTTGGATCAAATGCTAGTGCATCTGGAAGTGGTGGTATAGCATATAATAATAGCACGGGTGTATTTACATATACTCCTCCAGCAATAGATAATTTTATTACATTGACATCGATATCAATGGCATCAAATGCTAGTGCATCGGGTACTGGTGGAGTAGCATATAACAATTCTAATGGTCAATTTACATATACACCTCCTGATCTTTCAACATATGCAACATTGGCTAGTCCCGCACTTACGGGTGCTCCGACGGCTCCTACTGCCGCTAGTGGGTCAGATGATACTAAAATAGCGACTACTGCCTTTGTCCAACAAGAAATTGCTGTACTGAAAGCCCTATTATACGCTTATAATCAATCTTAAGGATTATAAATAGTGAATAAATATATAATCTTACATAGGGGTTCACATGGCTTTATCAACACGACAAGGACTCATTGATTACTGTCTTAGAAGGCTTGGTCACCCAGTCATAGAGATAAATGTCGATGACGATCAAATAAGTGACCGAATAGATGATGGTTTACAATTCTTTCAAGAATATCATTTTGATGGCACAGAAAGAACATATGTCAAACATCAAATCACTGGTTCTACTATCACATTAACTACATCTGTTGGCACTAATTTTACTGTCGGAGAAAAAATTACTGGTGGTACTTCTTCTGCTGAAGCAGAAGTTAAGAAGACCACCGCTACAACTGTTGTAATAGAAAAACCAAAAGAAGGCACAGGAGTATTTGAAGCGGATGAAACTATAACTGGCGCTGATAGTGGAACTACTGCTACTATTCAATCATATTCTGCTGGTAATATAGAAAATGGATATGTACCAATTTCAAATAGTGTTTTGTCTATTGTGAGACTATTTAATTTTGGTGGTGCATCTACAACAGGCGCAGGAAATCCTAATAATTTATTCGATCTACAATACCAATTTAGATTGAACGATATGTACAATTTGCTGTCGGCAGATATGACATACTATTCAATGATTCAAACACACTTATCTACACTTGACCAATTACTTGTTAGTGCTAGACAGATAAGATGGAATAGAAAAACAGATAGACTTTATATCGATACTGATTGGGATCAAACTTTTGATATAGATGATTGGATAGTTGCAGAAGCATATGCAGTTTTAGATCCAACAACTTATACAGAAATTTACGATGATATGTTTTTAAAGAGATATTGTACCGCTCTTATTAAAAGACAATGGGGCGAAAACATGAAAAAGTTTGGAGGAATTACATTGCCAGGTGGAGTAACACTTAATGGTGATCAAGTATATCAAGAAGCGTTTGCGGAAATAGCACAGATAGAAGAAGAAGCACAGATAAAATATGAATTACCTCCTTCTATGATGATAGGATAATATCGTGGCAACTAATTTTTATTTTCAGTCAGGTAATACCTCAGGAACTACTAATGAACAGCGTTTAGTAGAAGACTTGGTTCTTGAAAGCATTAAGATATACGGACATGATGTTTGGTATATGCCCAGAACTCTAGTCAATAGAGATACTATCTTTGACGAAGATACACTTTCAAAGTTCACGCAAGCATATCCATTAGAAATGTATATGGAGAATGTTGATGGTTACGAGGGCGAAGGAGACATATTTACTAGATTTGGCTTAGAGATAAGAGATCAAGTTACCTTTGTTCTTTCTAGGAGACGATGGGAAGAGATGGTACAAGTATCTGGTGGTACTTTTATGCAGTCTGGATCTAGACCGTTAGAAGGTGATCTACTGTACTTCCCAAAGACTAAATCTATATTTGAAATTAAATTTGTAGAGTTTCAAGATCCGTTCTATCAACTTGGAAAGATTTATGTATTCAGGATGCGTTGCGAATTGTTTGAATACGCTTCAGAACAACTTGATACTGGAGTTACTGATATTGATGCTATCGAAACTGATAATAGTCTCGATACATTATTGTATCAAGTACAACTTGAATCAGGAGATATCTTTAAGTTAGAAGATAGTTCTTCATTAATACTAGAATCATTTGCTACACAGAAATCAAATCAAGGAACAGATACCGCTGACTTCTTAACATATAATGATTTAAGCGATATTTTAGATTTCTCTGAAGGAAATCCATTTGGTGAGTTAGGAGATTAATAATGTTTAGAGATAAGACATTTTATCATCAAACAACAAAGAAGGCTATTGTTGCTTTTGGTATGATATTTAATAACATTATTATTAATAGAACAAATTCATCAGGCGTTACTACTCAGAGTATTCGTGTGCCATTGGCATATTCTCCAAAGCAGAGATTTTTGGCTCGTATTGAACAGATACCATCAATAGAGAGTCGTGGTGAGGTAGCGATAACTTTACCTCGCATGGGATTTGAGATAACAGGATTTCAATATGATCCTGATAGAAAAATATCTCCAATACAAAAGAATAGAAATTTGCCTTCTAGTGGATCAACGCAATATAAAACATCATTTGTTTCTACACCATATGATTTGACGATACAGTTATACGCATTTGCTAAGAATCAAGAAGATGCATTGCAAATCTCTGAGCAGATAATGCCATATTTTAATCCAGATTTTAATGTTACAGTCAATGATCTTCCTGAGATGGGAATAAAAAGAGATATTAAAATAGTTTTAGATGGAATCTCTTATGAAGATCAATATGAAGGAGACTATGATACTAGAAGAAGTATTGTATGGACTTTCAATTTTACAATGAAGTTGAATTATTATGGATTTGTTGCTGATCAAGATTACATAAGAAAATCTATAGCATCAGTATTTAATAGTCAAGACTTGTCTAGTACTAAGGGAGAGTACACTAAACAGACACATGAGATTGCAAACACTAAAGCAACTGCTACTGCTACTATTAGTGGTGATGCTGTCAATGCCATTGCACTCACATATGTTGGTGATAACTATACATATGCACCAAATGTTACATTTACTGGTGGTGGAGGAAGTGGAGCATCTGCAACTGCTGTTATGGATGGAAAGAAATTAAAGCGAATAGATATTGATAGTGGTGGTTCTGGATATACTTCTGCACCAACAGTAGTTATTGAGGGTCCAGAAGGACATGTAGATTCACCTGGTCCTGATGATCCATTTAGATTTATTGAACAATTTGAGCAAACATTTGAGTAATGATCATGAAGAATAAAGTATTTGATGCACTGGATAAAACTTTCCAGACTGCAAAGACGGAAACGCAAGAAGTTAAACTTCCTAAAATTAGAGATGATAGCGATAATAAAATAGAAAGTGATTTTGAAGAAGCCCGTCAAGCACTAAAAAGATCACAGGGTTATAACGAAGAAGCAATTCAAGGTATTCTTTCTATAGCACAGAACAGTGATAATCCCAGGGCGTATGAAGTTGCTGGTCAGTTAATTAAAAATATGGCTGAAGGCGCCAAAGACGCTATGGAAATTCAAGAGAAGAAACAGAAGATAGATCATGGTGATCCTACGAAACAAGGACCAGTAACAAACAACAATCTTTTTGTTGGCAGTACTTCAGAGTTATTGAAAATGATCAATAAAGAAAAGAAAGAAGAGAAGAATATAATTGAGCATGACTGATACAGTATTTGAGACATCATATCATGGTAATCCTAATCTAAAGCCTGTAGGCTATCAGCACGATTTTACTAAAGAGCAGATAAAGGAATATCTAAAGTGTAAAGATGATGTAATTTACTTCATAGAAAATTACTGTCATATCATTACGCTGGATCAAGGATTGCAAAAGTTCAAATTATATGAATGTCAGAAAAGAAAAGTTGACTTTATGATGAAAGAGCGTAAAGCAATTCTCATGGAAGGCAGACAGCAAGGAAAGACTGTTACTGCCGCGGCATGTATTCTACATTACACAATTTTCAATGATGATAAAACTGTTGCAATTATGGCAAACAAAACTGCGGCTGCTAGAGAAGTGATGTCAAGATATCAGATCATGTATGAAAATCTTCCTATATGGATGCAACAGGGTGTTAAAACATGGAACAAAGGTAATGTTGATTTAGAGAATAATTCAGTAGTATTCACCTCAGCAACAACTGCCTCTGGTATTCGAGGTAAATCTGTAAACTGGCTGTATATTGATGAGGCAGCCATCATACCAAATAATATAGCAGAAGAGTTTTTCGCATCTGTATATCCTACTATTTCTGCTGGTGAGACAACAAAGATTCTTCTCACATCTACACCACTTGGATACAACCATTTCTGGAAATTCTGGAACGAAGCAGAGAAGGGCACGAATGGATTTAAAAATATGTTCATTCACTATACAGAAATACCAGGTAGAGATGAGAAGTGGGCAGAAGAACAATTCAGACTTTTGGGAGAATTAAAGTACAATCAGGAAGTATTGTGTGAATTTTTAGGATCATCTAATACTTTGATTAACTCTAAAACATTGAGTGTTATGTCTTCAAAGGATCCTATATACACAAAAGACAATCTAGATATATACGAAGAACCACAAGACAATAAATACTATGTGATAGTCGCTGATACATCTCGGGGTGTAGGTGGAGATTATTCGGCATTTGTGTTAGTTGATATAACAGAAATGCCTTTTAGACTTGTAGGAAAATATAGAGAAAATAAAATATCGCCTCTATTATATCCTAATGTAATTGAAAAGGTAGCAACTGACTTTAATAATGCATATGTTTTGACAGAAACTAATGATATTGGACAACAGGTAGTAGATATATTGCATCAAGAATTGGAATATGAAAATATTTTCAGTACTGTACAAGATAGAAATAAACAATATATTTCTCCTGGATTTGGTAAAACAACTAGATTAGGCGTAAAGACATCTAAGGCTGTAAAAAGACAAGGATGTTTTGCTTTAAAGTCATTGTTAGAAGAACAGAAACTTTTATTATTTGATGCTGAGTGTATATCTGAATTATCCACTTTTGTAGAAAAAAGTGGAACTTTTGTTGCAGATGAAGGTTATCATGATGATTTAGCAATGTGTTTAGTATTGTTTGGTTGGGTAACGACTAATGTATTTTTTAGAGATTTGACAGATGTTAATATAAGAGAGGAGTTGTACAATTCACAGATGAGTTCAATATCTTCCAATTTAACACCTTTTGGTATAATCGACACAGGACAAGAGCCTGAAGTGTTTGTTGAAAATGGTGATGCATGGGTATGGGTTAATGATGAGAAATCGGGATTATTATAAATAATTCAGACGAAAGACTTAGTAACACTATAATAATTTAACATCGAGGAGATCAACATGGCTTTCCAGCTATCCCCAGGAGTTCTGATAAAAGAACAAGACCTCACAAATGTTGTCCCAGCCGTTGCTACAACCATAGGTGGCATATGTGGAGACTTTGAGTGGGGTCCAGCACATGAAATTGTGTCTGTAGACTCAGAAAATAATTTAGTAGATCGATTCGGTAAGCCAAGACTTAGCGAATACGAAGATTTTATGACAGCAGGATCATTCCTAGCATATGGGTCAAACTTACTTACAGTTAGAGAGGTTGGAAGTTCAGCCTTAAACTCAACCTCTGACGGTACAGGACTATTAATAAAAAATAAAGGCATTTATGACGAAAGTTATTCTGGCGGAGAAGCATCAAAAGGATGTTGGGCAGCCAGATATGCGGGCGCAAAGGGTAATTCATTAAAAGTCTCTATGGCAGACTTTACAT
>CEPK01180586.1_pt1 | contig 10190 bp, 10 predicted proteins | sample 356231 | NCBI WGS metagenome assembly CEPK01 (sample SAMEA2620259, study PRJEB7988) | marine metagenome | biome: marine biome (ENVO:00000447); feature: deep chlorophyll maximum layer (ENVO:xxxxxxxx); material: "saline water (ENVO:00002010), including plankton (ENVO:xxxxxxxx)" | depth 80 m
GAAATCTATTTTGAAATGTCACCGTTTATGCATGCGCATAAGGTAAATGAACCCATACTATTAATTCATGGGGAAGCGGATAATAATTCAGGCACATTTCCAGTACAAAGCAAAAGATATTATCATGCATTAAAAGGTCATGGAGCCACTGCTAAATTGGTGCTTTTACCGCACGAAAGCCATGGGTATAAAGCAAGAGAATCAGTTATGCATGTATTATGGGAAACGGCAAATTGGTTGGATACCTATGTCAAGAAAGAAGATAAAAATTAATAAAGGGTTTTAGGATTGTTTCATAAAATTTCTTAATTCAAGAATCACAAATAAGGTAAATGGTAGTGCAACTACCCAGGATAAAGCGTCTCCATTAGAATAAACCCCATACCAGCCCACACAAGCTAGAATCCCGTTAGCGAATACAACTGCTACTTTGCCACTTTTTGAAAATTTAATCAGATTAAAAACTAAATTTTACTTCGTTGAGACTTTTTCAATGGCTTTAATGGTGAACTTTATATCTTTACCTTCAATTTCTAGAGTAAAATGCTCATCCACTGTTTTACCGATCATCGCTTGACCAAAAGGGGAAAGGTAGGTTACAACATAAGGAAAAAGATCGAGCTCAAACTCAATAGGGCCTAATAAATAATAGTCTTCGGCTTTGTCTTTGCCTTCTTCTAAAATAGTGACCTTATTACCAAATCCTACCTCATCGGTATCAATATCACCAGGCTCAATAAACCTGAATGGCGCATGAGACTGCATCAATTGTTTCTTGTATACTATTAGACTCTGCTCTTCTCTTGCAGCGTGATATTCGGCGTTTTCTTTAAGGTCTCCATGATCAGCAGCTTCTTTAATTCTGGCTGAGGTCTCTCGTTTTAGCTTATCCAGCGATTTCATTTGTTTTTCTAAAATGTGGTACGTTTCTCGCAAAATCAAAGTTGCCATATTGATATTCCTATTCTAGATCTGGTTAAATTAGTTTGTTGGTTGAGATTGCAATTATAAGCAATACAGAATAAAAATTAAGTTAAAGAAAAAGTCTAATCAAGTGCTTATAAAATAGTTGGCCGATCTATAAAATCTCATTTAAGCGCTGACAAAGATAACCATTTAGAGGCGACGATCGTTTTTTTATTTATCTCTGTCCAAGCAAAAAGAACATTATTGTTAACCACTTCCATTTGGGGGTAGCCTGAAATTCTTCCTGGTGGAATTTTTTCCACCAAAGTTTCTTTACTTAACCTAGTATTGATATTGACTCTTCTTGCATAAATATTTGATGTTTCATCACCGCTTTCTATCCAGCTTACAATTACTTCATCGTTATTGATCCATTCTAAATCAACCCTACCCAATGGCATCGAAAGATCAATTCTAATTGGCTCGGAAAATGTTCTTCCAATATCTTTAGAAAATGCAACATTTACTCTTGCGGAATTCTTTGCTCCTGTATACCAGGCGATAGCAATTTTACCTTTTTGGATTGCCAACATTGGCCCATTGACAGGGCATCCAGCAATTTTCCAGTTATCATTATGTACGCGATACGGTTTTTCCCATATATCGCCAGCTTTTCTAGCAATATTTATATCTCGTATCTCTTCATCGGTCCTATCTCTATACGCCACTACAAGCGTATCTTTATATCTTACGGATGCAGTAGGACAGCATTCACAGACTTTATCATCAATCACAAATTCATCTCCTAATACACCATTTGATGTAAACGTGGTATGGCATAGATTCATTTTGCCGTAGTGACCACTGCTATGCCCCATGTTCATTTCCCTGCCATCAAGCCAAACAAGATCATGGGTATTTTTCCCAATTCCAAAGGATGAAAAACCATGCTCTCCTTTTACTTTGGTGGAGTGTGGAATTTGCGAAGAAGACCATGAACGACCTTCATTAAAAGAGAAGGATAGATGCACATCATAATCATACGTCCCGGCTCCAGATTTTTCAAGCCAATGCGCAACCAGTGTGTCATCCTTAATATAATTTAGCGATGGAAAATCAGCCCAATTTATAAAATAAGGCTGATCGGAAGATATTGTCATAGGGCTGGACCATTTATTATTTGAAAAAATAGATCCCCTTAATGACCAATCTGTGCTATCTATTTCTTCAAACCATGTAACAAAAATATCATCTTTATCATTGCTGGAAAGACGTGGAAACCTGCTTTGTTTTGAAGAGGTGGGTATGGAAGGATATTCAGTTGCACAGGACACCAGAAATAATATCGATAGAGCAATAATTTTAGTCATAATTAAAATAGATAAAAGACCAAACCCGTGATAAGAACAGCGATCAGGGTACCATTTATAACGATTTTAATAGATCTTTTTCTCTGAATTTTTAGAAACTCAGAGTCTCTTTCTCTTTGATATTTTTCCCCCATATGCTTGATACCCATTGTCGAATAGACTATACAGGTTTCATTGGAAGCCTCCAAAAGCGAAATCGACATCACGATTGCCGGTAAAAAAACCAATATTTTCCAAAACCCAAAATCATATAACGATACGATGATGATAAAGACAATTACCGCCACTAGACTAAAATATCCTGATTTTTTACGGTATGCAACTTGGTTGCCTGCAATATTTGGGCAGCTATCCATATAAACCTTTATTTGTTAATAAATAATGGTCAAAGACTAAATATAAAAAACACATTAAACCAATTACAAATATCATGTTAAATTTTCATCTCAAATTATTTTAATGCAATGAATATACAATCAGATAGATTAATAAAATTAATTAGCATCACATTAGTATTTATTTTCATAGGTTGTGATGATAATTCTCAAGAAGCTTGCCCGGAGGCTGAGCAAGGAAAATATACCTCTATAAGAAAAAAAGGAGAGCTTCCGGCTAGTTATATCAATGATCTAAAACCAAGCTATGGACTGCCGGATGATTTTAATGTATCGTATGATATTATAATCTATGCTGTGGAGTACGAAACAACTGACCCTAAGGGCAATAGCGTTATTGCCTCGGGCGCGATATACATTCCGGTTAAGACAGATAACGAACCACTGTCATTGATTTCCGGCCAACATGGACTTACCATAAAAAGAAGTGATGTGGCTTCTGTTTTACCGCTATACGGTTATTTAGGAGTGTTTGGTGCTGGCATAGGGTACGCTGTTATTCAACCAGATTATCTTGGCTTGGGAAGCTCTACATTCCCCTATTATCCTGTCTACCAAAAAACCAATGGAAAGGTTTTACTGGATATGGTGGAAGGGATGCAATCTTTTGCCTGCGAAAGAGAAATCGATTTAAATGATAATCTTTTTTTAATCGGTTATTCCAATGGGGGTTATAATTCGATGGCGATGCATCATGAGCTGGCGATGAACCCAAGAAAATTTGATATAGATGCCAGTGTCGTTATCGCTGGATACTTTGACCTTGAGCGAGAGGCAAATTTTACTTACCCCGAACGTCTAGGGCGCCCTTCTTGGGCAGTGTATCACCCTTACGTTTTAAATAAAACCTATGAATTGAATATTATAGATAAGATTGTTCAACAACCATACGCTGACAGACTAGATGATTTATTTAATGGAGAAATCGACGCTTACTTTATAGATAATCAACTTACCGATTTCACGCAACAGTTATTTACGAAAGAATATCTTGATGACTATAATTCACTTTCAATTTTTGATACGTATAGAGACATCATTAAATCTAATTCGTTAATTGAGACAACCATCAGCGGTGATCTTCTTTTAATACACAGCAGAGAAGATGAAGTTGTCCCTTACATCCAAAGTGAAAAATTATACAATTCCGTCCTTTCAAAAGGAGGAAATGCTGAGCTAGTCTTACTTGAAACAGGCAAGCATAGTCCTCAGGATTATGCCCCTGCAGTTGTCAATGCATTGGGATGGCTAAAACAGTATGAATAAAAAGAAAACAGATAATGTGTAAATTGCAGTCATGAAAAATTATTTATCAATTATATTAATTGCGTGTTCAGCCACGTTTCTTTTATCGCAAACAAGATTTTCAAATCAGGATGTATTTGAAATTCAATATGTTAAAGATCCCCAGATAGCTCCCAATAATTCTCAAATTGTTTATGTTCGCACAAACATGGATATTATGACCGATAGCAAAACATCATCATTATGGAAAATCAGTGGAGATGGAACCGAACATCAAAAGCTTACCTCTAGCACTGCTAATGAGAGTAGTCCTCGTTGGTCGCCGGATGGAAAAAAAATCGCCTTTGTTTCCAGTACGGATGATGAGAATGGATCTGAGATCTATATATATTGGGTAGAATCAAAACAATACTCTTCTATATCGCAACTTAAACAGAGCCCAAAAAACATTCGCTGGTCGCCGGATGGAAAATACATAGGCTTTACAATGTTTGTTGAAGATGATGTGTTAAAATTGGTTAGCCCACCACAAAAACCTGATAATGCTACCTGGGCCCCAGCCCCTCGAATAACCGATCGACTAAAACATGAAGCCGATGGTTCGGGTTACATGGAAAAAGGGTTTCATCATCTTTTTATGATCTCAAGCGAGGGTGGTACACCTATTCAAGTAAGTAGCGAAAGCTATAATCACCAATCTTTTGACTGGTCAAAGGATAGCAAGAAAATGATTTTCACATCTAATTATTCTGAGAATTGGGAATATGAATTTAGAAATTCAGAGATTTATTCGATTAAAGTTGATGGATCCGATTTAAAGCAATTAACAGATCGCAATGGTCCAGATAGGGGACCGGTGGTATCGCCAGATGGTAGAACTATCGCTTACCTAGGTTACCTTGATAAAGTGCAAACCTATCAGGTAACAAAATTATACATGATGAATATTGATGGATCGAATAAACGGGAGATTAAAACAAACTTAGATAGGAGTATATCATCGCTAAGATGGGCACCGGATGGTAAAGGTGTATATTTTAAATATGATAATCATGGAAATGGAAAGATCGGCTATACATCGCTTTCTGGAAAAACAAAAAAAATAGCCGATAACCTTGGCGGGACAAGTATTGGCAGGCCTTATGGAGGCGGATCGTATTCAATGTCAAAAACTGGCAAGATTGTTTATACCCTTTCAACACCGTATCACCCAGCAGATATTGGAATATTTGATGGAAGAAAAGTTCAGCGAATAACCAACCTTAACTTTGATCTACTGTCCAATAGGGATCTTGGTACAGTTGAAGACATCTGGTATACATCTTCTGTAGATGGAAGAAAGATTCAAGGCTGGATCGCCAAACCACCCGAATTCGATAAGAATAAAAAATATCCGTTGATTGTAGAAAATCATGGGGGACCCATCAGTAATTATGGAGATCGTTTCTCTCCGGAAATCCTATTGTATTCTGCATCGGATTATGTCGTATTCTATCCTAACCCGAGAGGAAGCACAAGCTACGGGGAAGAATTTGGAAACCTATTGTATCGTAACTACCCCGGTGAAGATTTTCAAGATGTAATGGATGGCGTAGATAAATTATTACAATTAGGATACATCGATAAAAATAATTTATTTGTGACTGGCGGAAGCGCGGGAGGAATTATGACGGCATGGATCATCGGAAAAACAAATCGCTTTAAGGCCGCTGCTGTGATTAAGCCAGTGATGAATTGGATATCAAAAACATTGGTAGCTGATAATTATTTCAATTACGCCAATTATAGATACAAAGGTCAGCCATGGGAAAATTTTGATGAATATTGGAAGTTTTCTCCTATTTCATTGGTAGGCAATATTGAGACACCTACGATGGTAATGGTAGGAACGTATGATCTTCGAACTCCTCCATCTGAAGCCAAACAGCTATACCATGCATTGAAGATAAGAAAAATTGAAACGGTTTACGTAGAAGTTCCTGAGGCGTATCACGGCATTTCAAGTAAACCTAGTCAACTGATAACAAAAATTGACCATATATTATATTGGTTCAATCAGTACAAAGAATAACAACCAAGAGAGAACTAGTCATGAGGCATGTATATAAAGCTTTATTTGTTGTATTTATCTTTTCCAGTTTGTTTTCGCAGCCTAAGAAGAATGCTTTAATTCCAGGCTCAGATCGCTCCGAAGGGAAAGGCCCTTTTAAACGCATGGTGATAAGAGGAGCAACAATGATAAATGGAACAGGTTCTCCTCCTATTGGTCCGGTTGATATTGTTATCGAAGGCAATCGAATTACTGAGGTAAAAAGTGTCGGATATCCCGGTGTGTCCATTAATGAAAATAGACGACCAAAAAAAGGTGATTTTGAGATAGATGCTTCCGGCCATTATCTTTTACCAGGGTTTGTGGATATGCACGCTCATGCTGGCTCTGCTCAAAAAGCACCAGAAACAGATTATGTTTATAAGCTTTGGTTGGCGCATGGCGTGACGACTGTCCGGGGAGTAGGGCTGGGCTCGCTAGAGTTTTCGCTTAAGGAAAAGGCTCGTTCAAAGACCAACAAAATAACTGCGCCCCGAATTTGGGCCTATCAAAGACCGGGGCAAGGGAAAGATTGGAAAGGTGGACCAATTCGAGATCCTCAAAATGCAAGAAAATGGGTGCGCTATGCTTCAAACAAAGGAGTAGATGGATTAAAGTTAGGGTCGTATGAGCCTGATATAATGGCCGCTCTTATCGATGAGGCAAAAAAACAAAAACTTGGGACAACCGCGCACTTAGCTCAAACCGGAGTTGCCCGAATGAATACTCTTGATGCTGCACGATTAGGGCTAGGTACACAAACCCATTTCTACGGTTTATTTGAATCAATGTATGAAAAAAACGATGTTCAACCGTATCCCGTAGATATGAATTACAATAATGAACAAGATCGATTTGGTCAAGTAGCCCGCCAATGGAGCTTAGTAGAACCTAATGGTGAAAAATGGGAATCATTGAAAGAAGAGTTGCTGGAGCTTGATTTAACAATGGATCCAACCATGAATATTTATGCGGCAGGACGTAATGTTATGTATGCAAGAAATGCAGATTGGCATGAAAAATACACTCTTCCATCTATGTGGGACTTTTTTACGCCCAACCGCGTGGCTCACGGATCTTATTGGTTTAATTGGACGACCCACGATGAAATAGCATGGAAAAAATTCTATCAGGTTTGGATGCAGTTTTTGAATGAATACAAGAATGCCGGCGGAAGAGTAACCACGGGTTCTGATTCGGGATATATTTATAAGCTTTTCGGCTTTGGATATATAGAAGAATTAGAACTGTTGCAAGAAGCAGGATTTCATCCCTTAGAAGTTGTAAGAGCTGCTACGCTACATGGAGCTGAGACCTTGCATAAGCCCTTAGAAACAAAACCTGATTTCGGTATTATAGCGCCAGGGTATTTAGCAGATCTTGTGATAGTTGGTGAAAATCCACTAGCTAATTTCAAAGTTCTTTATGGTACCGGTGCTGTCAAGCTGAATAGCGATAATAAACCAATTAGAGTTGGCGGAATACGCTATACCATCAAGGATGGCATAGTGTATGATGCAAAAAAATTATTAAAAGATGTTGAAAATATGGTAATTAAAGCGAAAAGCGAAGATGGTGAATTGAAGAAATATTAATGGAGTAAAAAGATAGTAAAAATAAATACTACGATTGTAAAACAAGTATATATTAAATAAAATTAACTGTAATATGAGGAAAAAATGATAGGGACAAAACTATTAAGCTATAAGTTAGATGATGGATCAATGATTGAATTCACCAATGCGATGTCTGGCTTTGGCAGAGTATACGTGAATGGCGAAGAAGTGTCTAAAAAAAGAGGATGGGGAGGAAGCGAATCTCACCTATTCAGTCATAATGGTTCAGAATATCAACTCAATATTTGGCCCTTACTTTCATTTCATGCGTTTGGCTTTTCGATTGAATTAAAAAAAGGTGAAGAGCGTTTAATGCTCTCTGGCAAGGAACCCGGTATAACGGGCTGGAAAGTCTTTTTCCTAGCGCTTGCTGTAGGAGTGCTGTTGGGAATGTTAACAATATTTTTAATCGAGTCATAAATTGAGCGAGAATAAAGAAAAAGTTAGCTCCAAGGAAGTTGGCCTAGAGATAGGCTTAGTGATAAGTCGGTTTCTATATAAAACCGAACATTTGCATTACGGTTATTGGCCAGATGACCTTGCAATTATCCCAGAAAATGTGGGCAAAGCACAAGATTTACATTCCAAGCTTATTATGGATACAATCCCAGAAGATGTTGAAACCATTTTGGATATTGGTAGTGGATCCGGTGGTCTTGCAGAAAAATTAATAGATAAAGGCTATCAAGTTCATTGCGTATCGCCTAGCGAATACCTTGCAGATGCGATTGAAGAAAAACTTGGAGACAAGGTAAAAGTCTATCGAAGCACTTGTCAAGATCTTCAGTTAGAGCAGAAATATGATCTTACCATTTTTAGCGAAAGCTTTCAATATGTTCCAATGGATAGGGGATTTGAAAAATGTATTGAAGCGCTTAACCCTGGCCGTCATATATTGATTTGTGATTTTTTCAGGCAACCCGGTACCGGAAGAAGGCCTTTAGGAGGAGGGCATGGCTGGGATTGGTTTCATGATGTTTTAAAAGAGTACCCATTAATTGAGGTAGTCAATAAGGATATAACCAAAGAAACAGCTAGAACAATGGACTTGTTGAATGACATGTTAAATGATTTTGCCCTACCAATCAGTTCGCTTTCAGCGAGATATATGGATAGTAATTATCCCAGATTAATGAAAGTTTTTCGATGGGCTTTTCGTAAGCGTTTGACAAAAATTAATGAGATATATTTTTCAGGACATTTAACATCTGAAATGTTCAATAGAATGAAAACATATAGATTGCTTTTATATAAACTATCATCCTAATGCTATGCAGGACATTCAAGAAAAAGTCCAAAAATTTTGCGATGAGCACAACCTTAATACTTCTCCACAATCTAGATTAATTGATACCGTTTCTGAACTTGGCGAAGTGGCAAAGGAGCTTTTGGTAGGTTCTGACTATGGAAAAAAAAGTTTTCAACACAATGAAAAGATAGAACTGGAAATTGGAGATGTAGTTTTTTCTATCATTGCTTTATCTAATTCTTTAGATATAAATATTGAAGATGCACTCCAAAAAGTGTTAAAAAAATATGAACAAAGAGCTAAACAAGGCTCTATAGGATCTGACGTAGAATAATGAATAAATCTATAATTATTGCTCTTGGTGGTAATGCACTTTCACCGAAAGAGGAAGCGGGTACAATTTATCAGCAGTTTGCGCACACACGCGAAAGCATTGATAACATAATGCATTTTGTAGATTTAGAATATAATATTTGCCTAACCCATGGAAATGGCCCTCAAGTTGGTGATGAACTTTATCGCATGGAGCTCACGCACGAAACAATTCCCCCCTTACCTTTAGGGGTGTGTGTTGCTGAAACACAAGGAGCAATTGGTTACATGGTTCAACAATCCCTCCAAAATGTTCTAAAAGAAAAAAAGATAGATCGGGAAGTTGTTACATTGATTACTCAAACCATTGTAGATAAAGATGATCCATCCATTCATGATCCCCAAAAGTTCATTGGTAGACGTTACGAAGAAGAGGAGGCTAAGCGTCTAGCAAAACAGTTCGGTTGGAATGTAAAAGAACAAGAGCCTGGCAGCTGGAGGCAGGTAGTGCCAAGCCCAATGCCTCAATTCATTGAGCATGGCAGATCTATTCAGACGCTTGTGGATAATGGGACGATCGTTATCGCATCTGGCGGGGGAGGCATACCGACTTTTTGGAATAATAAAGATAAATTAGAAGGATTGAACGCAGTTGTAGATAAAGATTTATCGGCAGCCCTTCTTGGAAGAGTGATTAAAGCTAACGAGCTATGGATTATTACTGATTTGGATCAGGTGTGTTTGAATTTTGGCAAACCTGATGAAGAGCCATTGCTAGAAATGACTTTTGACCAGGCAAAAAAATATTTAAACGAGGGCCATTTTCAAGCAGGGAGCATGGGTCCTAAAATTCAGTCAGCCCTTTACTTTCTAAATCATCATGGTGAAAAAGTTGTTATAACTTCTATTGCTGGAGTTTTAGGAGCTATAAGTGGTTCTACCGGCACTACAATTACTAAGTGAATTATTAAAGGAGAAAAAAGTGAAAAAAAGATTTATTTTGTTAAG
>CEPK01042255.1_pt1 | contig 10187 bp, 9 predicted proteins | sample 356231 | NCBI WGS metagenome assembly CEPK01 (sample SAMEA2620259, study PRJEB7988) | marine metagenome | biome: marine biome (ENVO:00000447); feature: deep chlorophyll maximum layer (ENVO:xxxxxxxx); material: "saline water (ENVO:00002010), including plankton (ENVO:xxxxxxxx)" | depth 80 m
TACGTTGAGATTGTAGATTTTAATCAACTGCAAAATGGACTTCTGGGCATAACAGTTAAAGGATTAAGCAAAGTTAAGATTTCTGATAGATGGAAACAAGACGATGAATTGTTGATCGCAACAATTACTAAAATAAAAGAAATTGGTGAAGACTTATCAGAAGAGCCTTCATATAAAGAGGTATGGAGTATGTTGCTTGAGATAAGTGAACATCCAGAAATAAAAAAATTGAATCTAGAAATAGACCTTAAGAATGCTATAAATGTTAGCTATATTCTTGGGAGCTTACTTCCTCTAACTCCTTTAGAAAAGCAAACCATGCTGGAATTTGAAAACAGTGCTGAGAAATTAGACTACTTAAAGTCTATTATTAAGAAATTAGGTGGCTAATCTATGTTCCTTGTCGCCAATTCCCATGAAATCCGTATGGAATTCGATGAGGAAGCATTGCTCGTGCTATAGGTCCTGAAGATAGGTTCTCAGCATCTAATATCATTAAATCAGAACGATTCTCCTTTCCTAAATAATTTAAAGCAATTATATAACCAACACCCTCATTAGAATCAGGTGATTTGGGTACGAATATAGGTTCCTCTACTGCATCGTATTTTGATAAAGAAAAGACGTCTTTTTTGCTAGTCTTATAGTCATACCTTGTAATTGAATTAAAACTGATTCCTGGAGATGAATTTCCATCGTTAGAAGCATAAATACCATAACGGTAATTAGACATACTGTATCTTTCGTCTAATCTAGGAAATTCACCTCGGTGTTCATCAAGGTATTCTTTTTTTATGGAGCCTGAATTAGATGTAAGATCTATTTCCCAACGATTTAATTTAGCTTCAGCTTTTTTATTGTCAGGCGTAGATCCATCAAGATGTGGAAAAAGAGGTGCCTCCTCAAATTGCATCATATCTGCAACTATCTTATTTCCATCGGTATATGCGTTCATAGGATGGAACACGAAACAGGGATCGTCTTCGATCCATTTGATATCTTTTACTGTTCCATTTCTAGGCATTACACCAATTTTACTTAATCTATTAGAGTCCCAAGCAATAGGCGATAGCCCCTTTGATAAAAGATTAAAGTCAATTACTAATGGAAAGATTGGAAATATTACATGCTCGGTTGTAACAATAAAGTCATGAACCATACTAGAATAAGGAGTTTCAAATTCTGAATAAGTTTTAAGATCTCCAGACGCATCAATAACAAAGTAGGTCAATTTGTTTTCACCAAACCCATAACTAAAACCAAACATCTCTCCAGTTTTGGGGTCAATTTTGGGGTGTGCGGTCATCGCTGAATGTAATTTACCTTCATAATTCCAAGACCCTTTTGATTCTAGAGTTATTGGATCTAGCTCAAAAGGAGGATGACCTTCTTCTAGGGCAAGAAGTTTATTTGCATGAAAAATTATATTCGTGTTTGCGGTTCCATCATCTCCTTCGTAATCAAAAATAGGATCTGGTTCCATTGGGTTTAAAGGGTTAACTAAAGATCTCCCGGCCTTTCTTTCCTGCTTCCATTTTGAGGTTTGGGACCATCTATTTCTATAAGAAATTTTGCCATTTTCAAAATGAAATGCATGAATCATTCCGTCTCCTGCGAACCAATGATATTGGCCTCCCATTGGAGGAAATTGTGGATCAGGACCATTCTTATAATAGCTACCATATAATTCTTTAGGGACTTCACCTTCAATAATCAAGTCTTGTATGTCGCATTCCATTCTTAATGGAGCGAAATTGCCTTCTAGATTAGGGTGACTCGGATAAACTTCAGTCATGCTTATTCCTCAATATATTTACGATTAAAGTACCTTACTATGAAGAGCAATACAACAATTCCAATTATTATCGTTATCAACCAAGCAGTATTAAATTGATTATCTAGAATTGATTTACCTGCGTAATAGTAAGGTACTGTATATATTACAGCCCATAATAAAGAAGAAAATATCTCCACAATTACAAAAAATTTAAAGTTCATTCCTAAAGACCCTGCCGTAAGAGGAAGTAAAGGTCTGATTGGTCCAATGAATTTACCTATGAATATTCCTAAAATGCCAAAACGCTTTACAAAACTCCTTCCTTGAACCAATAAATTAGGGTATTTATAAAAAGGCCAGTAGTTATCAATGGAATTGCTGATCCCTTTTCCAAGAAGGAAACTTAGAATATCCGCTAAAAAGCTTGCCGCATAAGCTATTAATACAAGTTCATAAACATTTAATGTAGATGAAGCCATCGCAGAAATAGTCCCTATTAAAACAACTCCTGGTATCACTATTCCAATTAATGCAAATGATTCTATAAAGGCGGTACCAAACAACCCAAGAGCGATCCACTCAGGGTTGTTCTCTAACCACAAAATTACTTCATTGAACTCAAACACTTTATAATCTTTATTTTAAGTATTGTTGAATTAGAATATTGCATCATGTCGGACAGTAAAGATATAAATATTTATATGGATTCTCTTGGCTCCTTGGCTAAGAATGCTTCAAGAATCCTATCGCAGACTTCTGAAGAACAAAAGAATGAAGCTTTATTAAACATAGCAAAGACAATTGATTCTAATCGTAATGAGATACTGAATGAAAATATAAAAGATTTGGCTAAAGCAAACAAAAAGCAAATAGGAGATGCTTTAATTGATCGATTGGAGTTAACCGAAGAGCGTATAGATTCAATGATTTCTGGTTTAAGAGTAGTTTCGGAATTACCTGATCCAGTTGGAGAAATTACAAAGCTAGAACCAACTCCGTCTGGGATAGATGTAAGCAAAATGAGAGTTCCATTAGGTGTTGTAGGAATTATTTATGAGTCAAGACCTAACGTAACTGCTGATGCAGCAGCTCTTTGCTTGAAGTCTGGAAATTCTTGTATTCTTAGAGGAGGTTCTGAAGCCATTCTTTCAAATAAAATTATATGGGATTGTTTGCAGCAAGGTCTTGAGGAATCTGGGCTTCCTAAAGAATGTATTCAACTAATTGAAACCATCGATAGAGAGGCTGTTAGAACCTTGCTTCATATGGATAAATGGGTTGATGTTATTATTCCCAGAGGGGGGAAGGGATTAGTTAAACTCATCTCTGAAGAATCCAGGGTACCTGTTATTAAACATTTGGACGGTATATGTCATGTGTATATAGACCAAGATTCTGAGTTGGAAAAAGCTATTGATATAGCATTTAATGCAAAGACATATAGATATGGTATTTGCGGTGCAATGGAGACTTTGCTCGTTCATAAAGATGTAGCTTCCAAGGTTCTGCCCAAGCTCTTAGAAAAATATAGTTCTGAAGGCGTTGAGTTAAGAGGCTGTAAAGCTACTCAAGAAATTATTGAAGTGAAAACTGCTAACGAAGAAGATTGGCTCACGGAATACTTAGCTCCTATTTTGTCTATAAAGGTCGTAGAAGGCATAGAAAAAGCTATAGAACATATCAATAAATATGGTTCAAACCATACTGATTCTATAGTTACAGAAAATAATGAAAAAGTTAGAATTTTCTTTGATCAAGTTGACTCAAGTTCAGTAATGCACAACTTACCTACTTGTTGGGCAGATGGTTTTGAGTATGGTTTAGGTGCAGAAGTAGGAATATCTACTGATAAGATACACGCTAGAGGGCCTGTAGGGTTGGAAGGCTTAACTTCCCAGAAGTTTATAGTAAAAGGCAATTCTCAACTTAGAGGATCTTGAGTAAGTTTAAGTCTGAATTCATAGGTATCTTCGGCGGTACATTTGACCCTGTGCATAAAGGCCATACTGAAATCATAAAAAATTTATTTGAATTAATCCCGTTAGACAAGGTTATAGTTATACCAAATGGAATACCTCCGCATAAAAAAGCATCTGTTAGCTCAGAAGAAAGACTTAGGATGGTTTCTTCAGCTTTTAAAGAAGTTAATAAAGTGGTGATTGATGATAGGGAGATAAGAAAAAAGGATCCATCCTACGCTATTTCTACTTTAAAAGAGTTAATTAAAGAAAATTCAAATCATTCCTTGGTGTGGATCATGGGTTCTGATGCCTTTGCAGAAATTGACAGTTGGTACCAATGGGAAGAATTTATAAAAGCGGTAAACATCATCGTAATGGTAAGACCTAATCATGAAATACCTATAGATAGCGAAGCCTATAAGCTTTTGTCTAAGAGCCATACAATTGATAAAGATTCCTTACAATCAGGTGCTGAAAAAATCTATTTACTGCGAATTAGGCCAATAGAAATTTCTTCAACTGACATAAGGAATAATATAAATAAAGGAAGAGATGTATCAGAATTTCTTTTAGAGGAGGTAAATGAATTTATAACTAAAGGGAACTTATATCAATAATAAATGACTATATCTTTAAAGAATAAAATAATTAAAAGTTTAGAAGATATTAAGGCAGTAAATCCTATAGCTATAAATGTTAAGAAGATAAGCTCCTTAGCCGATTACATGATAATAGCTTCGGGGACTTCAGTGAGACATATAACGGCAATTAGTGAAAAAGTAATAGACGGATTAAAGAAAAGTAAAGTTAAAGATGTCAAAGTTGAAGGGCAGAATGGAGATGATTGGGTGCTAGTGGATGCCGGGGACGTAATTGTTCATTTAATGTCTACTGAAGCTAGGGAGTTTTATGATTTAGAGAGTTTATGGGATCCTGATCTGTAATGTTAATTAATATTGTGTGTATAGAATCCAGTAGACCTGACTGGGCGAAACAAGCCTTTAACTCTTATCAATCTAAATTTAATAAGTCTATAAACATTCTCTGGAAGGGGTGTAAACCTATTCCAAGAAATAAGAATTATGATGTGGACAAAGTAATTAAAAATGAGAGTGAGATCCTTTTATCTAATACGAAGAAAGAAGATATAGTTATAAGCTTAGACAAAAAGGGTAAGAGTTTAGATACTATAAAATTAAAGGAAAATTTTGAGTATTGGCTGTCCTCTTCAAAAGATGTTTCATTTCTTATAGGTGGGCCTGATGGATTGAGCTCTGATTGTATAAAGCAAAGTCATTTATCGTGGTCGTTATCAGACCTAACATTTCCTCATTCATTAGTCCCAGTCATAATTATTGAGCAACTTTATAGGGCCTGGTCTATAACCCAGAACCACCCTTATCACAGATAACTATGTTAATAAATCAAGGTCTTAACAACAGTAAAAACGACTTAAGGAAGTTAAAGCAAAGATCGAGCGTTTTATTTATTTTAGTATCTATACTGATGATTGCTGGTTTGACTAAGATCATCGAACTTACAGTTATAGATAGACAAGAATATTTTGCTGAGTCAGAAAGCAATAGAATTATTAATGTTCCAATATATCCAGCTCGAGGATTGATCAAATTAGCTAATGGTGAGATTGTCGCTGAAAATGTAGTCATGCATGATTTAACAATCAAGAGATCTTTATTTGATAAGTCAGCCAGTGAAATCAATGATTTACGAGAGATGCTATCTGGATCTAGTACCAAATTTGGGAAGACTAATTTAACAATTATCAATAATTCTGATGAGATAATCTTATACTCTTCTCTTGACTCATCTGAATTAGCTAAATATCAATTAAATAAAGATAGATGGCCTTCTATAGAACTTAAAACTCAATTAAGAAGATATCTTCCTCATAAAAATTTGTTCTCTCACGTTGTCGGGCATTTAGGAGAAGTAACAAAAGAAGAGGCTAGACTATACCAAGGCAGTTACCAGCAAGGATCTCTCCTTGGGAAGATTGGGCTTGAAAAAAAATACGAATCTGAAATGAGAGGTAAAAGAGGTGTTCGCACTGTCGAAGTTGATGTTTTTGGTAAACAAATCAGAGAATTGGATAGAACTTTACCTGAAAAGCCCTTAAATATAATTCTATCTTTAAATTTAGGCTTACAAAAATTAGCTAAAAAAGAACTGTCCGGTCGTAAAGGTGCAATAATTGCTATTGATCCTAATACTGGTCTTATTAAAGCTCTTGTTAGCTCGCCAGATTACAATCCGAACGTATATAACAGAACAGAAGAGGGTTTAGCTTACCCTGAAGAGATAGATGAAGACTCACCATTATTTAATCGAGCGATATCAGGATCCTATCCTCCTGCTTCGACAATAAAACCTTTTTTAGGACTATTGGGTTTAGAAGAAAAGATTATTCAAGAATCTACAATTATTAACGATACGGGTGTATTTCAAATTGATGGGGAAGGAAGAAAGTATAGAGGTTGGAAAGAAGAAGGCCACGGTGAAGTAAATCTTCATAAAGCAATAGTTGAATCTTCTGATGTTTATTTCTATGAATTAGCATCTGAACTAACCATTGATAAGATATCTAACTTTTTAAGTTCTTTTAATTTCGGTAAACAAACTGGCATTGACTTAATAAATGAATCTTCAAGCATATTGCCAGATAGAAATTGGAAGCTAGGAAATATTGGAGAACCTTGGTTTAAAGGAGATACTGTTAATATAGGAATAGGTCAAGGTTATATCAATGTTACTCCTCTTCAGTTAGCTTCATCGGTGTCTGCTCTAGCAACTAAGGGTAAGATTTTTAGACCTAAATTAGTGGAACGTTTGGGTGATCAAGTTATCGAACCTGAACTTTTATTCTCTATTGATTTAAGTACAGAGAAAAATTGGGAAACCATAGAAAAGTCAATGATTTCTGTTATTAACTCATGGAATGGAACTGCACATAATCTTTACAAAGAAGGAGGAATTACAATTGCAGGCAAGACAGGGACGGCACAAATCAAGAGCTTAATTGATCAAGATTTAACGGTGAAAGAAGAGTATGAAGATATTCGGGAAATAGAAAAAAATAGAGATCATGCTCTCTTTGTTGGTTATGGGCCATTACCAAACCCAAATTTAACTGTAGTTGTCATTGTTGAAAACGGAGAATCGGGTAGTTCTGTAGCAGCACCAATAGCTATGAAATTAATGCAGCTTTATCAAAAGGAAATTCTTAAAGATGTCTAAAAGAGCACCTCTTGATTACGAAATCAACAACCCTTTAAGAAACAACTCATATTCGTTTTCCAAACTATTTAAAGACTTGCCTTTGTGTTTATCTCTTTTGTTACTTCTAGGGTTTGGTTTATTTATGTTGTATAGCGCTAGCGGTCAGTCAGTTGTAATGATAACTAGACAATCAGTCTATATATTTATCGGCTTACTGATGATGTTTATCGTTGCTCAGTTGAAACCTGAATCTTATAAAAATATTTTAATGAATTCGTATTGGTTTGGTTTATTTCTATTAGTCTACGTTTTAATTAATCCCGCTGATGGTTATGCAACAAGCAGATGGATTGATCTAGGTTTTTTTACCTTTCAACCTTCGGAAGTTATTAGATTGCTTTTACCTTTATCTTTAGTAGCGTACTTATGCAGGAAAGAGTCTAGTCCTAGAATCTTTGATTGGTTCATTACAACCATAGCTGCATTTATATGCTTCTATTTGGTATATAAGCAACCAGACCTAGGCACTGGATTGATAGTCTTCGTGTCAGGGTTGATACCAATATTTCTTGCAGGATTGCCATATAGAATTATATTTGGTTATCTCATTGGGTTAGCTATAGTTTCTCCCTTTATCTGGTCAAATCTATTATTAGAATACCAGAGACAAAGGATATTAACTCTTCTAGACCCTGCAGCAGACCCTTTAGGCACAGGCTGGAATATTAATCAATCTCAAACAGCCATAGGATCAGGAGGGTTAACTGGAAAAGGCTATCTACAAGGAACTCAAAGTCAATTAGATTTTATTCCTGAGAGTCATTCAGACTTTATCTTTTCAGTAATTGCAGAAGAGTTAGGTTTAATGGGTGTATTACTAATGTTATTTTTGTATGGTTTTGTCGTATGGAGAGTGTTTAAAATTAGTTATAACTCTGAAACTAATTTTGAAAGAATTACTTGTAGTTCTTTAGGTTTTATCTTTGTTTTGTTTATTTTAATTAACGTATTAATGGTTATAGGTATAATCCCTGTAGTGGGAGTTCCTTTACCTTTAATAAGCCAGGGAGGTACCTCGATAGTAGTGCATTTACTAGCTTTTGGAGTAATTTTATCAATGAAAAAGATTTCAACATGAGAATTAAGCAAACAATTTTAATATTCTTCTTAACATTTCTCTGTCTTGAGACTTGGTCAGATGAAAGTTTTGATTACTCTTCTAGGGATGATGTTAAAGAATTTATAAAAGAAATGTCTGCCAAACATGGTTTTGACAGCACTGAATTATCAAACCTCTTGGGAAGTGCTACTTATCAAGAAAAAGTTGTAAGGATAATGAATAGACAACCTGAAGGCACAATGACTTGGTCTAAATATAAAAATATGATGGTTTCGGAATCAAGAATTTCTGCTGGAAAAGAGTTCATAAATTTATATAGGGATGATTTAAAGAAAGCAGAAGATCTTTACGGTGTTCCTGCTGAAATAATAGCTTCTATAATAGGTATAGAAACTCGTTATGGAAGAATAACAGGAAATATAAGAGTTCTAGATTCTTTGATGACCCTCTCTTTTAATTACCCAAGAAGGTCTAAATTTTTCAAAATTCAATTAGAAGAATTCTTACTGTTAAGCAAAGAAGAAGGTCTAAACCCAGAGTCGTTAGAAGGTTCTATAGCAGGAGCTATGGGATACGGTCAATTTATGCCAGATAGTTATAGAAAATATGCTGTTGACTTTGATTCTGATGGAGTTAGAGATATTTTAACAAATCCCATTGATGCTATAGGAAGTGTTGCTAATTTTTTAAGCAGAAAAGGAAAATGGAAACCAAATACTCCAATAGCAATTAAAGCCGATAGTGTTTCTGATGAAAAAATATTTGACTCTAAATTTAAGCCTTACATGACTTTATTTGAATTAAATGAAATTGGTCTTGAACCAAAGGAAAAGATATCAGGCAATCTAAAATTTGTTCCAATATCTCTTGAGCTTGAAGATGGATATGAGCATTGGCTGGGTTTTGATAATTATTACTCCTTATCTAGATATAATAGAAGTAAGTTATACGTTATGGCCGTATTTGAGTTAAGTCAGTCTCTATCGATATATTTATAGAAGGAATAATTGTGATGCTTAAACCTTTCAACTTTATTAAATTAGGGTTTTTAACTTTCTTGTTTTTACCAATTTCAGCAGAGGAGAGTTTTATTCCTGATCCTCCTTCTTTGAATGCAACAAATTACATTCTAATGGACTCTATTTCTGGAAGAGTGTTAGCTGAGAAAGGTGCAGATGAAAGAATTGAACCAGCAAGTATTACCAAGATCATGACAGGTTATGTTGTAGTCGATCAAGCTGAAAAAGGTTTTGTGAGTTTATCGGATGAAGTTTTAATAAGTGAGAATTGCTGGAGGAAGAAAGGGTCTAAGATGTTCATAAGGGAGGGCACTAGAGTTTTACTATCTGATCTTATTAAGGGTATGGTTATCCAATCTGGAAACGATGCTAGTTGCGCCATAGCAGAACACGTAGCTGCCTCTGAAGAAGGTTTTGTTCAGTTAATGAACTTGTATGCTAATGAGATGGGTTTAACAAATACCCAATTTAAAAATGAAAGCGGTTGGCCTGATCCAGAACATTATTCATCTGCAAGAGATTTAGCACTTCTTTCAGCAAATTTAATTAAAAAATTTCCTGATCACTATGCCCTTTATAAAGAAAAATACTTTACTTTTAATGACATTAAACAAAGAAATAGAAATAGTTTATTGTGGCAAGATGATTCTATAGATGGAATAAAAACTGGCCATACTCAAAGTGCGGGATATTGTTTAGTTTCTTCGGGGGTAAGGAACGAAACCAGACTAATTGCTGTCACAATTAGAAGTTCTTCAGAGAAAGTAAGGCTAACAGACAATAGAAGGCTTTTAGATTATGGATTTAGATATTTTAGAACTAAAAAAATTCTTTCTAAAGATTTATCTGTAATAACAGAGCAAGTATGGGGAGGGCAAGATGAACAAGTAAATCTTTCTTCTAGCGAAGATTTTTACCTAACCCTATCCCCGCTTGATTTCCAAAGAATCGAACCAAAGATAACTTTGAATGATTATTTACAAGCCCCTATCGTAAAGGGTCAGGTAGTTGGAAAAATTGATTTACTATTAGATGGAGAGTCTTTAGCTACTGTTGATGCTATTTCAATGGAA
>CEPK01179693.1_pt1 | contig 10186 bp, 9 predicted proteins | sample 356231 | NCBI WGS metagenome assembly CEPK01 (sample SAMEA2620259, study PRJEB7988) | marine metagenome | biome: marine biome (ENVO:00000447); feature: deep chlorophyll maximum layer (ENVO:xxxxxxxx); material: "saline water (ENVO:00002010), including plankton (ENVO:xxxxxxxx)" | depth 80 m
CTTCGCCCAGTCAAATAACTCAGCTTGATCAGCTTGAGTGATCTTGCCGATATCGCCAAGAATCGATCGGAGATGCCGCACGGCTTCAACGATGTTGCCTGTGCCGGCTTCGCCCTTTGATCGAATCATGCACGCTCCTTCAGATATTCGTCGAAGCGCTTCTCCGAGGTTTGTTGCCCCGCATACGAAGGGAACCGTGAATGACCATTTGTCTATGTGATGAGACTCGTCTGCTGGTGTCAGCACTTCAGATTCGTCGACGTAGTCGACGCCGAGTGATTCGAGGATTTGAGCTTCGGCGAAGTGACCGATTCTCGCTTTAGCCATCACGGGGATCGTGACTGCTTCTTGTATGCCTTCGATCATTACTGGGTCACTCATGCGAGCGACACCGCCGTCGCGTCGAATATCTGCGGGTACACGCTCAAGGGCCATTACTGCCACTGCGCCTGCATCCTCAGCGATCTTGGCTTCCGCCGGTGTGACGACGTCCATGATGACTCCGCCTCGCAGCATGTCGGCCAAACCTCGCTTTACGCGTACTGTGCCTACCTGCGAGTTTGAATTGCTTGTGCTTTCAGCCATTCCCCTAGTCTAAGCGCACGAAGTAAAGAACGAGTCGGCTTCTGTTAGTCATCGATTTCGAGTATCTCAGCCGAGTCGCGGGGAGCCAGCAAAACCCATGTGCTGCCTGGCGACATCGCAATGACGTTGCCTTCGGTGTCGACGAACTCCGTGTGGACCGTAACGTTTGCCTTGTTCCATCGGCCTTCGATGACGCCCCCATCCTTAAGTATCCAGGCGGTGCCTGAACCTTCAGACACCAGCCCCAGCGGTATTCGGGCTCCGTTGGCGTCTTCTTCATTGGTTAAGACGTACTTTGTGAATTGAATAATGACATTTGCGGGAGCGAGCTCTTGTTGTTCGCCGTTGAGGCCTAGGACAACGTGCGTGTCATCGTTTTGAGATCTTCTCCAGCCGCTTCGTGTGGCGTCCCATACGTGTTCGATCTTCGTTGAGCCCCAGTCGATTCGGATCCCTTTGATCTGGCGGGTTGGGCCGCTCATCGGGTCTTCGGATGATTCGTATGGCCACAACGGCTCGGAGGTGAGCGGGTCATGTTCTTCTTTGTTGGCAAGCTGTGAGGCGCGAACCCACAAATTGCTCGGCGACGTTCGTTCTGTTTGACGCCAATAGTGCGCGGGGTCTCTGTACAAGCCGACGTCTGTAATGGCGACGGTGTCGAGGAGTTTTCTGAAAGCCCAGTTGGATCCGCTCCAACCAAAAAGAGCTCCATCAAATGGCATTAGGAGGGGTATATCGGTTGATCTTCCAGATCGGATAGGGCCAACCGAGGTGGGGATTTGGGAGTGAAAAATTGCCAGGAATCTTGTTAGTCCGCCCTCCACTAGTTCTTCGAAGACGATGTCGGCGTCTTGGAGTCCCTGCTGTGGTAAGGCCGTGGGAGCGTTATCAATCTTTAGGGCCAGCGGTGGTGAATAAAGATCTGATGGGTTGATTGGGGTGCCGCGAAACGGTGCCAAGACTTCATTTTCTTGATCTGGAGCTGGCTTCTGTTGAGGTGTAGTAGCTAACGGGGTGTCACTCGTTGCCGTCTCGGATGTTTTCCCTGAGTCAACGTTTTGTTGGCCAGGTTGAGTGGTGGTCGTAGTTACTGCCGTCGACTCCGTTGAGCGCGCCTCGGTGTTTGCTGTTGCTGTGTCGTATGCATCTCTGGGGTCGGCGGCGCAAGCAACACATAGGAGTCCGACTACTCCTATAACGAGAGTCGCTTGCTTCATCGTTGAATCACAGCTCGCGAAGGGCTGTCATGCGCGCTTCGGCCGTGGGCCGATCAGTGTTCTGCTCGGTCGAAAGTACCCATAGAGAATCAGTGATGGCTCCGGCTTTTGCTAGCGCGTTTCGATTTTCCATCATCGCGAGCGCTTCCACCATTCCGGGTGGATAACGAGTCAGCGCTACTCCGGCACTGTCGTTGACAAAGTCGTCGCTTGGATCGAGTTCTAATCCAATCCTCTTCTTGACGTTCGTGGGCAGGAAAGCGAACGGTCGCACCCGTATTGTCGCTATTCCAATTTGCAGCCCAAATGTCGATAGTGCCGTCGTCGCTAAGGCGGTTTGACCGGCAGCTATTTGTGAGATGCGGTTCGCAACCAGCGCCTCGAGTTCAATTCGACTGGCTGAATCCAACAGACCTGTCGTAACTATAAGAGTTGACTTTGAGCTGGAACGTCCCACAGCGGCCATGTTTCGCGTTTCAGTCGAAAGTATCCGAATTTCGGGGACCGGTATGCCCGTTGTTAGGCAAATCGCCTCAACCAAGTTGGTGAGACGTGGGTACTGATCACTATGCATCTGTTGATTTTCGAGAGTCCCCAATGCGCGCTGTTCGGATGTGGCAGTGAGGTAAGTGATAGAGGTCAGTGTTAGCACCGCAACTATCAGTCCAAACCATGGCGAACCAGAAATGATGAGCACCAGGAAGAAAAGTGCGGTGGACAGCGCAGTCACGCTGATCGCAAAGAACGCAATTAGCTGAGTCGCTCTTTGCCGGTTTTTGTCGCTCAGGTTGTCCATTTGGGTTCCGTGTCTCCGATGTGTCCTGGCAACTCCGCTGAGTATTGTACGGCGGCAATTCGTCAGCGCCGTTCACAAACCAGAGAGTCTGGTCAGCTTCATCTCTTTATCTGAACGGCCAACCCATCCGGCTTAACTCGCCGCGCCAGCCCCCTCGGTCAGGGTCTGCTTTTTCGATCGCTATGGCCCGCTCGTACTTCTCGACGTATATCTCAGCGAGTCGCTCCATCGAGAATTCCACTACTCGCTTAGTTCCAGCTTCGGTAAGCCCTTGCGCCAACTCCTGATCTTCTAGAACCTTAGTCAGAGCCCTCGCCAATGATTCTGCTTCTCCTGGGGGGACCAGGAAAGCCTCATCGCCGTTCGCGGCAACGTTTCGGTAGCCCGGCAAGTCGCTCGCTACCACTGGTGTTCCTGCTGCCATAGCTTCGAGGAGCACTATTCCGAAACTCTCTCCGCGGAGCGAGGGAACGCACAGCACGTCGGCTCCCTTGATTCGGCTTATCTTTTCCTCATCGCTGACTGGGCCTAGCCAACGTAGCCGGGCCTCTCCTGTGTATTTGGTGCGCAATTCTTCGGTTTGAGGGCCATCGGACATGATCCACACGGTCACATTTGGAGGTAAAGACTCCACTGATTTCAGCAATATTTCCAAACCTTTGCGAGGCTCGTGTCTGCCAACGTATGCGATTGTTGCGCCATCGGATGGAGTGGGTTTGGCGTCCTGGAATTTATTTATTTCGATCCCGTTGAAAACCACTTCGTAGTCCCCACCGAGCGCTTCGTACGCCATGTCTTTAGCGTCTTGGGAAACCGCTGTTCGGATGTTCATTCTTGTTGCCAGCCATCGAACGCCGGGTGTCATGTACGCCTTACTGCCTCCAGCTGCGTGCCAGGTACCCACAATGGGAGCGCTTCGGAGGAAGAGGGCTGTTTGGCACGGTCCGGGACAGATGGGCTCATGGATATGAACGACATCAAATTCTTCATCGCGGAAGGCTCTGATAGTTCGTAAGGTGCAGGCTAAGTCGGGTGCGATCGGAGCTATGGAGCCGTTGGCAAACGTCGGAATGCTGGCGCCCAATGGAGTTACGCCAGTCTCTGGAGGCGCGCCATCGCATGGTCCTAGCACTCGAGCTTTGTGACCAAGCCCGTTGAGCGCTCTTGCTAACGCGAGGACTTGAGTCTGGACACCGCCAGGGCTGCTGAGGCTATAAGGCGACACTATTCCTATCCGCACACCAGATAACGCTACGCGAAGTTCCCTTCAGTCCACAGGGGAATTTGAATTGCAGTCACTTTTGTTCCGATAAGTCGCTGGGCCAATTCGGTTGAAATAAATGCCATTGCTCAGGATCGCGACGTATTAACACTTCGAGCTCTGCAGCAAGTAGTTGGGTGATGCGCTGCACGTCTTCTTTTACTGTTCCGACTCTGGCAGTGTCTATGGGGGGTCTCACCATGCCGAGATGTTTGCCTTGTGGTTCGAAATAGACCGCCGTAGGCAGAATTGTCGCCCCTGTACGCAATGCAAGCAGCGCTGGCCCTGCGGGCAATGTCGTCGTCTCTCCCATGAAGTTGATCTCACTACCCCCGCCCGAGATATGTCGGTCACAGAGAAGGCACACGATCTCGTTTCTCTTTAAGGCTGCAGCGATCTCTGCCCCTGCTGAAGCGCTTAGAGGCACCACCTTCATGCCCAGCTTCTCCCGGAAGCTAGCGAACCATCGGAATAGCCGATCGGGACGGATGGGCTCTACCACAACGGTGATCGGCAACTTATTGACAGTCGCCATCCAGAATCCAGCCCATTCCCAGCCGCCTAGGTGGGGTAAAGCGAGGATTACTCCCTTGCCTCGATCTAATGCTTCTTCAACAAATCGGTAGTCAGGGACGTCTATGCCCTCGGTTAGCTGGAGGCTAGTTCGGGAAGGGAGTCGGAAGGATTCGATCCAATACCGACTGTAGGACGCGAAGGCGTTCTGGGTTGCAGATCGCACTGACTTGTGGTCCGCGTCTGCGCCTAACGACCTTCTCATATGTCGCGTAACCATCGAGCGCTTGCTTCTTAATATCAAATGAAGAGGCCTTGCCAGCACGCCAGGCAGCGCTCCGGCAACGGATTCGGGCAGACGTCGAGCACTCCAAGCTCCAAGTCGATAGAGCGCTGTGATCCCTCGCCCCGACAAGACTGTCAACTTTGATTGCTGGAACTGGGAATGTCTTTTGTGGCTTGTCGCCAAACCTTGAAAAACCTTTGGAGTGCCGTTGCGGACGTGAGGGCCAGCATGATCCAAAGCACGGGAATCAACAGCACCTCGAAACAAAGACCGAATCCGAGGACAACCATTCGTTCAGCGCGTTCCATTAGGCCGCCTTTGGCTTCATATCCCAACAGCTCGGCCTTTGCTCGTTCGTAGCTGATAAGGGATGCAGTCGCGAGCACCGCCATCGGAAGCAACATGATTGTTCCGCCTTTGGTGTCCGCCAAGTGCCAGGCGACACCGCACAACAAAAGTCCGTCAGTTACCCGATCGGCGGTCGAGTCAAAAAAAGCACCGCGTTTCGAGCTGGTGCCCGCCGCCACAGCGACCGCTCCATCTAACAGGTCTGGTACGGCTGTCAGGATAAGGAAGATCAGTCCCAACTGGAGTTGACTGCTTCCAATCAGAAGGCAAGCAGCAACTGACATCCCGAGACCGATACATGTGAGAAAGTTCGCGCTAACTCCGAGTCGAACTAGGAGACGTCCGACAGGTCGCACCAAGCGATCAACTCCGTTACGAAAGTTTCCGTCAAGCATCGAGGTTTGTCTCCGAAGCGCCGCCGACTTCGCTGCTTTGGGTCCATTCTTCTGGATTTTCTTCGACGTAATATTCGACGATTGTTCCGTCAACTGCGTCCACCAGAACAAGGCCCCTGTGTGCTGGTGGATCTTCAGCCGAATAAACCAGCATTTTCCATGTTGGTCTACTCAGCACGCCTCTCCAACCAAGTTGCGCGCTTGCGTGCCCTACGGGAAAGCCAACAGCTCGGTTTGCTGCGACGAGTGCTTCGTTTTCATCTAGCCCGAAACCTCGACCTGCAGCGAGGCTGTATAGGCCGAATAGGCCCAGCGCGACACAGCCGGCTATGAGTCCAGCGTTGACCAGCACAGGTTCCCCGCTAACCGATACAGACCATATCCCTATGGCAAGGGCAACTATGAGATACATCAGCCCGGTGACTCTCCGGCGTTTATTGTCCGGAAACTTATATACACCGACGAACCCTCGATCAAGATCCTCGGGAAGCTGATCGCGCACTTCGTTGTCGTCCACCTGGATCACGCTACCTGCCATTGAACATTTCTCAAGACTTCACTCAAAAGCATCTCTCAGACGTTCGAGGGTGGACTCTAACGACTCCGGGAGTACTCGCGTGCCCGACACCGTGGTCATGAAATTCGTGTCGCTGTCCCATCGCGGCAACACGTGAACATGAAGATGGTCTGGAATTCCAGCTCCTGCTCCTTGACCTAAATTCGCACCCATGTTGATTCCATCGGGCGCGTATGCCCTTTCAATTGCCGAAATTGACCTTGAAACCAAGTCAAAGAGTTCTTGCCTACAGTCAACATCAAGGTCTTCGAAATTGGCAACGTGGGCATATGGGAGCACCATTACGTGGCCTGTGTTGTATGGGTAGGCGTTAAGGATCACCCCAGCTTGTTCCCCACAATAAACCAGCGACTCTGGTTGATTCTTCCGCAAGTCAAGGACAGCGCACAGCACACATTGCCCCTCTGAGGCTCTAGCAATTTCTCCCGTTTCGCCACTCACGTATTCACGCCGCCAGGTGGCCCATATTCGATCTAGACCGTCCATGGAGACATCTTTACCGCTTCGCCTAATGGGTGATTCATTCGAGACCAACAAGTTTCAAAGCAACGCGCGTTCGATAACGCGTATTGAGTTGAAGAAGAACAGCAGTGAACGCCTCGATCGCGGTCGCGTTGGATAGGTTGCCGCAATCAAGCGCTCTGGTTCCCGGTATTTTCCCAACTATCTCAGCCACAAGGTCTGTGGCCTCGCGGTTGTCGCTGCATATCAGAATGTCGCTATCGAGTGGCTGATCGAGATCGCCTAATTCTTGAGCCGGGACGTGTTGCAGAGTGGCTGCCACCTTCGAATCAGGCAAGGAAGCTTGCACCGATGCAGCGACCGAGCCTCTTGGTGGAATCAGTGGAACAAACTCGTCGTCAACTCGCGCTAACGCATTGGACATAGTGACGACGACTTTGTCTCTGACATGGTCTTCGACGCTTCTGGCTGTTATCGCTGCGGCATCCCATGGTGTGGCAATGACTACGAACTCGCACTCGGCCGCGCCTATGTTGTCTGATGGAGTTATCGCTAGCTCGCGGTCGGGCCACCGGTCGATAATGCTGTCAACCACTTCCATGGACCGATACTTAGATCGGGACCCCAAAATAACCTCGTAGCCCACATCAGCTAACCGGGCTGCCAACGCTGAGCCCGCAGGACCTGTTCCGCCAACTATGCCTATCCGCATGAAGTGCCACGGTACTGTCCAATAGCACGGTACGGTGACTTCATTACGCGAGTTACCACGACGGCACTGAATGAATGTGTCGCTGAAACCAAACGGAGGACGATTTAGATGGGTCTGATGGATGGAAAAAAGCTTCTGATTACAGGGGTACTTACTGACGCTTCCCTGGCCTTCGAGGTCGCTAAGTTGGCTCAGTTGGAGGGAGCGGAGGTAGTGCTCACCGGCGCTGGGAGAGCAATGCGCTTAACTGAGCGTACTGCTAAGAAGCTTCCAGAGAGCTGCGACGTCCTGCCGCTCGATGTCACAGAGCAGAGCGAAATTGAAGCTGTTGCTGCAGACCTAAATGACCGTTGGGGTCGGGTCGACGGCGTCCTACACGCCATCGGTTTTGCCCCCGAGTCATGCCTAGGCGGAAATTTTTTAAACGCGGAGTGGTCTGATGTAAGCGTCGCGATGAACATATCGGCTTACAGCCTCAAGGCTCTAGCCGGAGGTCTTCACCCTCTATTAGCAGAAGCTAAAGGCAATGTAGTTGGCCTAACTTTTGACGCGTCGGTGGCATGGCCTGTCTACGACTGGATGGGAGTAGCAAAGGCAGCATTCGAGTCCACTGCCCGATACCTTGCCAAAAGCTTGGGTCCCGACGGCATTCGGGTCAACTTGATATCAGCTGGACCCATTAGGACGATGGCAGCGAAGTCGATACCTGGATTCACGGAGTTTGAAGACGCCTGGCAGAGCAGGGCTCCTATGGGGTGGGACATCAACGATCAGCATTCAGTTGCAAGAACGACCCTGGCTTTGATGTCCGACTGGTTTCCAATGACCACGGGAGAGATTATTCACGTGGACGGTGGCTACCACGCGATGGGCGCCTAACGAACAAAAGTTCCAGTGTGAGCTTTATGGCTCATTTGAAAGTGGACCAACCAATCCGCGCATCACATCGTCAAGGGTGACAACTCCAGAATTGACCCCCTTAGCCGTCACTAGCGCTAAGTGAATTTGGGACCTTCGCATCAACTCGAGAACGTCTGGCAATTTTGCATCTTGATTAACTCTAAGCATCGGACGAATTAGGGCCGGCTGCAGTATTTGTTCTCTAGTTTCGACACCCAAAAGGTCTTTACTATGGACGAACCCTCTCACGTCGTTCATATCCCTGCCGTATACGACTAGCCGCGTGTGCCCCGTTAGAACTATCTGAGACTCAATTGCATCAATCGAGGAGTCGACGGCAACGGCGTCAACTTCTTGCATAGGGGCCATAACCGAAACAACCTCTGCTTCTCCGAAGGTGAGGGCACTTTCGATTAGCGCGTGCTCTTGATAATCGATAAGTCCCTGATGGTGGGATTCGTCGACCATTAGCAATAACTCAGCGTTCGTTGTCGCATCATCGAGTTCTGAAGTCGGTTCCACCCGAAAGACTTTCAACAAGCTATTGACGAGATGGTTGAGCAACCGAATTATTGGTCCTGCGACCACCAAATATGCCGTCATTGGCCGCGCAAGCAGCAACAACGTGCGTTCTGGTCCTGTAATCGCCAGGCTTTTCGGGACCATTTCTCCAAGCACCATGTGGATAACGACGACAAAGCTCAGGGCGATGGCGAAACTCACTGAATGCAAGAGCGTCTTATCCATGTCAATGAATCGATGAATGAGTTTTTCGAGAAGCGACGCTACGGCCGGTTCCGCTAGCCGACCCAGCACTAGCGAGCAGACTGTGATTCCAAGCTGAGCTCCTCCCAAGGCATTCAAAACATCTCTTTGAAGGCGCTGCGCCGCTTTGGCCGTTTTTTTTCCCGAAGCTGCCTCAGAGTCAATCGCCGATTTCATCGCGCCTAGTAGCCCGAATTCAAGCGCCACAAATGTTCCATTGAGAACAACCAACAAGGCTCCAACCAAAATTGCTAACGCTGTCATGATTCTTCGCCTTGACCGGGAGGAAGCATCTCTGACTCTGGCGGACGCTCTACAGATATCTCGGCGATGCGCAGATTGTCTCTGCTTACAATCTCGAATTTCCAACCTTGCCAATCAAGCTGTTCTCCAACAAGTGGCACCGACCCGAACTGCTCGAGCAAGAAACCGGCGACGGTCTCATAAGGACCCCTAGGCAGACGCAGTCCAATTGTTTCTTCGATGTCGCCTCTTGAGGTACGCCCGTCAACTATGTAATGGCCGTCTCTTGTTTCACTCGTTGTTCGAACTGGTTCGTCGTACTCGTCAGCGATATCCCCTACCAACTCTTCAAGAATGTCTTCTCTCGTGATGAGACCCGCTGTACCCCCGTGCTCGTCTATAACTACCGCCAGTCGGCTTTCGGCCGCTTCTAGATCCACGAGGACACCATCAAGTTCTCGGTGTTCGGGAACAATGACCGCTGGTCGCAGGATTTCCGATAGTGGCCTATGTTCTCGGTCTTCTACTGGAAGCGTAAAAACATCTTTTACTTCGACTATTCCCACGATGTCATCGGCGTCTTGTCCAGTGACAGGGAATCTCGAATATCCACTTTCCTTAGTTATTCTGACTAGATCAGCAATGGTCGCTGACCGTTCGATACCCACCATCGAAGTTCGGGGCGTCAGCGCGTCAGCTGCATCTTTTCTCGACAGCTGAAGTGTTCGAGTTATTAGTCGGGCTTCGTCTGCGCGAATGGTTCGAGCACTGGATGCTCTAACCAGATGTTCGAGATCTTCCAAAGACCTCAGGGAGCGCAGTTCTTCTACAGGTTCGATGCCGCATAGCCGGAGTAACCGATTCGCAAGCCCATTGAATGTGGCCGTTACCGGTGCTGAGACAACTCCGTAGATCCTGAGGATCGGACCCAGCCAAAGTCCTGTTCCCAGTGGCCGAGATATGGCGATATTTTTCGGCGCCAACTCTCCGAACACCATCTGCGCAACGGCGGCAATTGCAATGGCTATACCGGCTTGAGCCGGTCCGGAGGTCAAGTTGAACCCTGGCAAGTAACCCAATAGTTCACCAATGGTGTCCTCGGCGAGGAAGCCGAGCAGCAAAGAAG
>CEPK01040536.1_pt1 | contig 10169 bp, 5 predicted proteins | sample 356231 | NCBI WGS metagenome assembly CEPK01 (sample SAMEA2620259, study PRJEB7988) | marine metagenome | biome: marine biome (ENVO:00000447); feature: deep chlorophyll maximum layer (ENVO:xxxxxxxx); material: "saline water (ENVO:00002010), including plankton (ENVO:xxxxxxxx)" | depth 80 m
AGCCTTGAAACCGCTACATGCCTAAGATATTCAGTAGGACCTGCACCTAACTCGAACTTGTTTCGTCCACGATTTCGCTTTCCATACGAGTTGTTCTCCAATTGAACCGGCCAAGCAATGAATGAAGTGAAACCATTCGAGTATTTTTCAAGACTAGAATCCTGAAGTTCACGAATTCTGTGCATATGCTCTACTCGATCTTCAATTGACTCACCAAATCCAAACACATTGGTAGCACTTGTGATTAATCCCAGCGATTGTGCTTCACTCATCACACGTAGCCAATTATCAGGAGAACCCTTCTTGGGAGAAACATCGTTTCTTACAGATTCTACTAACATTTCAGCACCTCCACCCGGCAAGCCATGCATTCCAGCGTCTTTGAGGTGCCCTAGAACATCAAGTGTGGAGCTATTGGTTACTTCTGCAATCCCCTCAATCTCGATAGGAGAAAAACAATCCAAATCGATTGTTGGATGTTTATTTCGTAAGGAGTTAAGCAAATTCGTGTAATAGTCCATACCAAGGTCAGGATTGACACCACCTTGCATGAGAATCCTAGTGCCATCAATCGCTTCTAGTTCCCTAACTCTCTGACTAATCTCATCAAGAGTTTGTGTGTATGTTTCTTCATGCCCAGGAGGGCGGTAGAACGAACAAAACTGACAGTTAATTGTGCAGACATTTGTGTAGTTGATATTTCTATCAATAAGGTAAGTTACTTGTTTGTCGCCATTGATTTCTATACGCCTTTGATTTGCAGCCCTACGAAGAGCATGCAGTGGTGCATCCCTGTAGAGAATTACCGCTTCTTCTTGACTTAATCTAGACCCGCTGGTCATGTGTGATTCAAGGATTTCACTCCAAGACATACAGACCACTCATGCTGAACCCACAATTGATTCAATATTAGCGATTGTTTTTGGGCAATCTCCAGACAATACGTCAGGCCCATCCTTTGTTACAAGAACATCGTCCTCAATTCTAATTCCGATATTTGCATATCTCTCTGGACAATCAACGTCTGGTCGCCATGCTCCGAAGTAAAGACCTGGTTCAACTGTGATTACCATGCCTTCCTCGAATAAGCGTGGCTCGTCATCAGGACGATAGATTCCTACATCGTGAACATCTATTCCCAACCAGTGACCGGTATTGTGCATATACCACTTATTCAAATCACCATCTGAAGAAAGAGCATCTTCTAATGATTGCTCAATGACTCCTAACTTGATTAGACCCTCTGCCAATACACGCCTTGCTGCCTTGTGCGGAGCATCATATGGTCTGCCAACTCGACACTCGTCAATTGCTGCAATTTGAGAATCTAAAACAATCTGGTAAATTTCTGCTTGTGCCTCACTGAACTTTCCATTTACTGGCCACGAGCGAGTTATGTCAGAGGCGTATCCCTTGTATTCACAGCCTGCATCGATTAGGATGACTTCGCCATCATCACAAGTGTCATCATTCACAGTATAGTGAAGAATTGTTGCATTCTCACCGCTACCAATGATGCAAGGGTAAGCGATTCCAGATGTTTTACAATACTTGAACAGACCTTCGATTATACCTTCCAATTGCCATTCCCCAACGCCAGGCTTTGTGTTTGCCATAGCCTGTATGTGAGCTTGTGCAGCAATCTTTGCCGAGTAACGCATCAAGTCAATTTCAGCATCTGACTTTCGAAGTCTCAGTTCGTTAATCATTATTGATGGATCTACGATACTTACTGGTCCCAAGCCAAATTTTTGACGCTCTCTCGAATTTGATTTCATTTCATTTTCGACTAATCTATCGACATCTGGGTCGACTCCCATCTTAACGAAAATTCGTGAACTCTTTACCAACATGGAAGATAAAATGTCATCCATTTGGTCGTGTGATGCAGCAGAATCAACTGGCCAGTTTTCTTCGGCCCCCTCTACACCAGGTCTCCTACCTTCCCATATTTCTTTGAGTACATCTTTAGGTTGAACAAATAGTGTAGAATGCCAATTGCCATCATCATTGAAAGCACAGAATACAGCATCTGGATCTTCCCAGCCGCACAAGTAAAGCATGTCGCTACTAGTACGGTAAGGATAGTGAACATCATTTGAACGAGTGGACTCATGTGGAGCGGTAATAATCAGCAAATCTCCGGGACGCATCTGAGAAAATAATCGCGACTGGCGTGAGCGATATTCGTCATGGCTAATTCCCGCAGGTTCTTGCCCGACTGCTTGAAGAGAGTCCTCCCACATGTATATGCGGTATATGGACTGATTTTTCATTCCTTTCATGTTTAGGGAGTATCTTCGCCAATCCACAAATCATTTTCAGAATCAGCAGATTCAATTTTTGTTCCTGAATTCCACTTAGGTAATACTGATGCCTCGTTTTCGGTCATTCGCATTCTTCGGAACATTATGAAACTGAACGCAACTATCCCAATAAACATGAATACTGCGGCAATATTGAGACCGTCTGAATCTGATTTAGGCTCTGCCTTAACACTTAACAGGATTTCATGTGTATCTTGTGCTCCATCATTGTCAACCACAACTAGCAACAAATCATAATCTCCAACATCCATGTCCTGAAGTGTGACATTAAGGGAAGATGAGATTAGTTCACCATCTAAGTACCAAGAATAGGATAATGATTCTGCATCATCTCCAGTTTCAATTGTATTCGCAACAAGTTGTAATTCATCTGTCTGCATGAATTGCCATGTATCTGAGTTGCTAATGCTGCTTCCATCTAATTGTAAGTCGATAACAGGGGCTACATTGGTGACAAAAATCGTTGCATTGGATGAGGACATACGGCCAACCCAGTCTATTACATCTAATCTCACAGTATAGTTTCCAGACTTGCTCAAGGCTATGTTTAGAAGGTCTTCAGTAGTGTTTGAGGTAGGAACATATGTTACTCCATCAGGGTCAGTAACATACCATATTGATTGAAGGTTATTGCTCCAAACACCGTCAGAAGAGCCTGTACCATCGATGACAATCAATTCTCCCTCAAATGCTGTTGATGGGCTGATTACGACAGAAATTGGATTGGTCTGGTCAACAAACACCGTCAATTCAATTTCAGGAGACCTCCTCAGAAATACGTCCTGTAAATAGTATGTGAATTTCCATACTCCGTCATCTAGTCCTAATTCATCAGCATTAATCGTAAATGTTCCAATATCGTTTTCCCAACTGACATTCGCATCTAAATCATAGATCGTACCATCACATGCACCATTGGGAGCAAGACACCAATTCAAAATTAATTTTGAATCAATAGCCTGTGAATCTGCCAGAATAGCTCGAGATGAAAGAATATACTCGCCATCTATGATGATGTTGGTTTCATGGTTTGGTGAGATAACTGGATTATGTGGCCCTTCTCCTATGAATATAATTCGATTTAGGAATTCTTTACCCAAACCATCGGTTTGACCTACCTCAAGCCAGCATGTACAATTTAGCCCCTCTACATTAATCGTAATTGACCAAATCCAAATTCCTTCATCAACCGGAGTAACAGATGTGAAATATTCTCCACTCGCTAAAATTGGCCATTCAACATAGGGTTCTGTCACATCATACAGTACCCAATCTGCATTTTGTGGAGGTAGGGTAGTTGAACCATTGATTACAAGTGTATCATTAATCCAAATCCCGTCCTCTGTAGGACTAGTCAACTTAGCATCAACTTCAGTAGATGCAGAAGCCGGTGGAGTAAGTGGTAAAGTTAGCAACAACAACGAAGTCACAATAAGAATAGACTTCGAATATTGACTCATCTACTACTCCTCGAACGGATTACACAACTGTCCTTGACCTGGGAAGCTGTTGATGTCACGTGGGTTTGTGTCCCACTTATACTCACAGTAGTTCACGTGGCCATCGCCATCAGTATCTACCATGCGGTCTGCATCATCGTATGGGTCGAAATTGAAGTAATACTCCCAACCTGTAGCCATGCCATCATCGTCGTGATCTTGGTAATACACCTCAGGTCCATCATCCCAATCATCGCCATCTGTATCATTGCGTATAGGGTTAGTTCCATTGACGAATTCTTCGAAACTTGTGTAATTCTCAAGGTTGTCATAGAACAATTTCCCATCAGGAGTATCAGGGTCAATGTGACAATTACTTGATTGCGGGTCCTCATATGAAGGGCAGTACTTAGCAATCAGCCCGGTACGGTTCAAACCATCATTATCAGGGTCTTCCATACCGTCATCAATTCCATCACCGTCTGAATCCTTTAGAGCAGGGTCCATGACACCACGAGCACCATATGCACTGTATGTTGAATTGTCAACCAATCCAATGATTAGTGCCTGCTCGGAGTACTTTACTTCCCAGCCATCAGGCAACATGTCGCCATCAGTATCGTCATCAACTGGATTTGTGTTCCAGCGGTCTGGAGCTTCTGCTCCATTAGCAAGTGTGTCATTGTCGATATCGTATGTATCATCCTTCAATGAGCCCTCAGATGGGTCCAATGCCCATCGTCCATAACATCCGTTACAGAGAGGGTTTGCAGGAACAGCGAAGTTAGTCAGATTCATTTCATAGACTTCGTATTTCTTCTCCAAAATAAATCCACCAAGCCAATTCTTCCAGATGTATCCTCCTTCATCTAGGCCACACTCGATCATCGAGTCGCAACCAGGAGGTAGCCACAAATCGGTAGTAACCCAGAGTGAGTGAGACTTAGAATTGTCTTCGATAGATTCGACTTGCATCTCCCATCCATCAAGCATTCCGTCAGAATCAGTATCGTTAATCAGTGGATTAGTTGGGTTTTGATACGGGCGAGGAACGAACAGAACTTCATATCCATCAATCAAGCCATCATCATCAGTATCTGAGTCATTAGCGTGGGTAAGGAAGTTATCTTGTCCCAGAATAACTTCTTCTCCATCTTCTAATCCATCGTTGTCTGTATCATACATACATGGACTTGTGAAGTATTCTTCTCCATACCATGAAAATCCATTCAATGCTTCGGCTTGGTCTCCTAATCCGTCACCATCGGTGTCTGCATTAGATGCGTTAGAACCTGTCCCACATACATCATTGAATTCCTTAAAGTCTGAAAGTCCATCTTCATCTGTATCCCACAAACCTGGGTCTGAAGTAACATGGGTGTGTTGAACACCACGGTTGACAACCAATATTTCCCAGCCTATGACTTCAATTCCATCTTTTAATCCGTCACCGTCTGTATCTGGGTTCAGTGGATCTGTTGAGCGTCCATCGATGATTCCATCGCCGTCTGAATCACGAGCATTATACTCCATCAGATTGGTGAACATTTCATCGATTTCAACAATTTCAACCCATACATCTAATCGACTTTCAACTGTGTCACCGACTTCAACATTGATTGAATACACATAACCTTCAACCGGAGCAACTAGAGGAATGACTTGCTGGTTACCTCCTGATAATGTAATCCTTGCTCTTGCAACGGTTTGATTCGCACTGACCCAATCATCCAACTCAACATCAATGGCAACTACAAGAGCCACATTTTCAAGTTGATCGAAAGTAACTGAACCGTCACCATCAGCATCATATCCATCTCTATCAGAATCAATGTCTCCATTGGAACCATCACGTGGATCTAAACCGTTGGTTGCTTCCCAACCATCAGGCATTCCATCTTCATCTGTATCTTCATGCCAAGGTGAGGTGAACTTATCTTCACCAAATGCGAGAGAAACTTGGAATTCTTCGATATTATTCATTCCATCCTCGTCCCAATCACCGTATCCATCGGAGTTGTTTGCTGGGTCCAAGATTTGTGAAGCTGCTATTGCTCCTGAGGCAGGGTGCTCCAAAACATCAGAGAAACAGAACTCATAACCATCTGGCATTCCATCGCCATCAGTATCCCAATCAGAAGGACCATTCAGTCTGCCATCGCCATCCATATCTTCCAAAAACCATCCAGGTCCAAACTCCGATGCGGCATCAGCGAATGGTGCTTGACGACTAACAGGGTCAAGCAAATCTAAACCACAATCTTGTCCAGTAGCTATCTTTATCCAAATAGTAGAGTCTGAAATCTCGTGGATATCATTGAGCATGTCCCCATCAGAATCTGCCTTCGTTGGGTCTGTTCCAAATGCTTCTTCTTCAAGATTGAACAATCCGTCATTGTCAGAGTCCAATACTTGGTCACATGAGTATTCCCCAGCACCATTTGCTAATGCAGCCCAGTAACCCTGTGCTTTTTCATTGAAGTAGTCTTCAAGACTTTCCTCCATAGCATCGGTCATTTCGACACAACCCCAATTCCCATCAAGTGGGTCAAACAGTGTGTAATTTCCGGCTGGGTGGAAAACTTCGCGCTTGTAGGTTACTTCCCACTTGTCGTTTAGACCATCGCCATCGGTATCTGCTAACCTTGGATTGGTACCTTCTTCGACCTCAATGGAATTAATCAGGCCATCACGGTCAGGGTCGCCCTTTGGACCATCGTCCGGGTCAGGCCAGGAATCTTCTTCTTCTTGCTCTTCAGCACCTTCAGATGCAGCTTCACCAGGATCATTCTCTGCATCGTCCGCTTCTCCGTTATCCAGAGGATTCAATCCGTTTTCAACTTCCCAGCCATCTTCCATGCCATCTCCATCGGTATCATTGTTGAATGGATCTGTCCCGTATTGTGACTCTACTGCGTCTACAAGACCATCCTTATCAGAGTCCATAGATTGGCCAGTATTGGAACCCTCGCCTATCAAATCATCTTCAGCAGCAGGGTCGAAATCACCAGCGCCCTCACTGGTTTGGAAGAATCCAGATGCTCCAACAAATAGAGACCCGAAAATCAAAGTTGATACAATTGCAACGTAAGCCATCTGATTATGTGACATTGACATATTGATACTCTCCGCAGACTACGCAACTTCACCCACTACAGTTCTACAAATAAACCTTCACGGTGGATGATTTGACAAAAACCTCACCCTACGGGTGAAAAATCAGTTCAATTCATATCGTGATTGTAGTGAAATAAAATGGAAATTGTCTTCAGAACGAATTGCAACTTTCACCGGCCTACCTTCGCATCTAACCCATGCACCAGCAAGCAATCCTGCGGTCAAGGAGAGCAGAGGTATTTCTCTAAATTTCAATTCGATGCCGCCATTGGAATCAAGTTCAGTGGCCGAGACTGGGCAAGACATTCCCATTGGGCCGAAAAAGGACTTGCAACTTTCAACCCATCCATTTGCATCCGCAGCTAAAAATATCTCTTCGCCCGCAATAAACAAACGCTTTGCAGCTAACGCAAATGAGAGGAAACCATCACTGATTTCTGGCCAAGATTTCCTTTCATCTTCGTTGATATTTGCTGTTAATCCGGCACAAGATTCCTGCAATCTTGCAAACATTCCAGTCGGAAGCAAATGATGTTTCAAGCCATCAATTCTCCAATTTGTTTCGACACCGATATCGTATGAATCGCCTGCAGAATGAGTCTTAGCGCTTGAATTCGATGCAGGTATGTTCAGTTCGGTCTCATCAAAATTGAGTACACAATTTTCAACTGATTTTTCTTCCCATCGCATACGATATCTTTTCGAATTAATTCGTTCAAAATTAGCCTGAAAAATTCCTGCAAACAATGGCGTCAAACCGTTGCTAGCAAAACTTGGTGGCTTGAGATTAGGTTCACCCCAGCCATGCAACCACCATCTTTCTTCAAGTGCCCGAATTATTTTCCTTCTTCGGAAAATTCCTGTGAAATCGAGAACACCTGAATTCAGCAACACTTCTTCCTCATCACAAGCAGCATTGGCTAATTTTCGACCCATTGGAGCATCAATAATCTCTTCGAAAATTCGCCACCAAGCCTCCAAACCATCTGTACGCCAGCGATACCAACAATAACCTTCTTTGTCAAGAATCAATCCATCTCTTGTGGTAAAATTCTCTCTTAACGCCAAAATTAATTCTGCATCAAGAAGCGATTCTGATTCATCGATTAGAGGCATGTGTATCACAAAGGATATCCGCTTAGATTCTCTTCATTGAAGCAATATCTGATAACTTGGTAATTCGATTTGAAATCACGTACATCATCCTTTACAGAATTTGGTTCTTCATTTTCTAATAACACACGAGCATAGAACCGGGCTACATCTTGCATCTCATCCGTTCCCATTCCTACACGTGTCAATTCCTGAACTCCAAGCCTTAATCCAGAAGGAGACATTGCTTTAGTATCCCCCGGTAGCATATTCATGTTAGTGATAATTCCAGCCTTTTCAAGCAAATCAGCAGCCTTAGCGCCTGCTCCTGAATCCAATTCACCATGCCTTGTAAGGACTTGATGTGAAGCAGTGTAGCCACGAGACTCCGCCAAAACATCGAAACCTTCTGAAGCAAGTGCACCTGCAAATGCTTGAGCATTAGCCACTGTATTCTTTGACAGATCTTCACCATATTCGATAAATTCAGAAAGTGCCACAACTTTACCTGCAACGTGATGAAGGTGATACGAAGAACAAGTTCCTGGGAAAACAGCATTGTTCAATTTCCTCTGGAACTTCTCATCTTCAGACGATGACAGAATAAATCCGCCCTGAGGCCCAGGGAATGTTTTGTGTGAAGAACCTGTCATGATGTCTGCACCTTCATGCAGTGGGTCTTGGAAACAACCACCCGCAATAAGTCCCAAAACATGCGCACCATCATACATCACCGTTGAGCCAACTTCATGCGCCGCATCAGCTAACTCTTTGAGAGGAGTAGGGAATAGAAAGACAGATTGACCAAACAGTGCTATCTTTGGTGCAACCTCACGAATCAATTTAGCGGATGCATCAATATCAGGCTCCATTCGATCTTCATCCCAAGGATAAGTAGAGAGATTTAGGTCACGCAAGCCAACTGCGCCCATTCGAGCATGAGAGATGTGTCCACCATCTGCGGTTGATACCGCTGTAATATCATCTCCTGGTTTGGCAAGGGCTTTCAATGCAGCAATATTGGATACTGTTCCACTCGTTGATTGAATATTTGCAAAAGGAACATTGAACAGTTTTTTTGCAAGATTTATACCCAATTCTTCGATTGTATCAAAATCACCACAACCTTGGTAGTATCGCTTGTAGGGCAAACCTTCTGCATATCTTCCATGAAGATCGCTCGATACAATTTTTTGAACCATTGGAGATACGATATTTTCACTTGCAATCATACCCAAACCATCGCGATATAATCTACCGCTATCGGTTACAGCTTGTAAGACAGTTTGCGCATGATTTAGATTTTCAGAACTCGCTTTCCAATCGCCTCGAGAACCAACCATGCATCTCCCTTTAGCATTCGGCCTTTGACCCTTTGGAATCGAAGTTAAACCGATTTTTGTCAACTTGGTCTTCTAGGACCGCCTTGACGAGTAGCACGAGATTGCTTTTCTGAGCGGATAGTATTGTGAGGTATTCCCTTGCGACCCAAGTTCGTGGACATGATTTCTCTTTGTCCTCTACTACGTCCTAATGGCTTTGCAGCACGACCTGATTTGCGCTGAATTTGCTGGGCGCGACCACGATATGCCACAGGTCCTACGAGCCTTTCCATTGCTGGAACGTCTGAGCCTTCTTCCTTAGGTCGTTTTAGCCACCAGCCAGGAGAGAGGTTCTGCATACGTGCATCGCGTTCTCGCTTCATTGAATTTGCACGACGCGCCATTTTAGGTCGCACCGACCTTTCACTCTCCTTCGGGACCAAGTCAGTCATCCATCCGGGGAATCCAATATCATAGACAACTCCATTGATTGTTAATAGCATTCCAGATAACAGCAAATGTGTTCCTACAGGCAATTCACTTCGCTGCATTTTGATTTTGTGTCTACGCATTCGCTTGGCGTATGCAACCATCGCTTTCTGGTCTCTGTGTCGTATTACCTTGTTCTGCTGCTTGCTGAAGCGTCTAGCACTTTGATGAATGAAAATTAAACCAAATGCTATGCTTATTCCTTCAAGAAGACCAAGTTCGCCTGAAGCATATATTCCTGCAAGTAGCCAAATAGGAGTCAATACACCCCAATTGAATACTTGTGAAATTATTCCTGATGTATATCTAGGTGTCATTTTCCTTTCTACGGCAGCTGCTGCTGCAACCATGACATTGGCATTGACCGCTTCATCAACTCCACC
>CEPK01158483.1_pt1 | contig 10163 bp, 6 predicted proteins | sample 356231 | NCBI WGS metagenome assembly CEPK01 (sample SAMEA2620259, study PRJEB7988) | marine metagenome | biome: marine biome (ENVO:00000447); feature: deep chlorophyll maximum layer (ENVO:xxxxxxxx); material: "saline water (ENVO:00002010), including plankton (ENVO:xxxxxxxx)" | depth 80 m
CATCCAGTGGATGACAACACCCTGCTCACGATTGGAATAGCCGGAGGGTCTGATGGATTGGGACTGGACTGGTCGACCACACAGATATCCCTTTTCGACGTCTCAGACACGAGCAACCCTACTCTCTCTGACACACTCCCCGTAACGCCCGCGTACACAGACGAGAGTTGCGAGGACATCATGACATGTGGTTGGTCTTGGTCCTACTCCGAGGCAACATACGAGCACAAGGCATTCACCTACTGGGCGCCAGAGTCTATTCTAGCAGTCCCTCTGGCAACTCATAGATACGTTTACGACGAGATCGAGGTGGATGGAAGGGTCTACTCATTCTCTGGATACCAATTTGTCTCCATGCTGAAGATGATCAACGTGGACGCAGAGAATGGCACTCTATCCAATCATGGAGAGGTGGAGCACTCCGGCTTCTACAACGAGGAGGGCCTGTCATACTGGTGGTCCGGTTCAACAAGCATCCGACGCTCGATATTCATGGGGGACTATGTCTACGCCTTTTCTTCAGGCGGTGCGACAGTACACAGGACAGACGACCTCCAGCTTATGGTGGAATTAGAACTCCCGGGAAATGAGCCTTATGTTTACAATTCCGAAGTGACCGTAGTTGAAGCAGAGACGACTGATCCTTCGGAAGGAGATGATGTAAGCGACGGCTCTGCAGAAAGCTCCGAACCAGAAGAATCTGGCGATGAAACGTCCGAATCCAATTGATGACCAATCACTCGAATTTCAGCACCCGTCCGGTGCTTCCTGGCACCGCCACGGGGGTTCCTCGAAGAGAGCCCCCAATCTCTCGCTTGTGAACCACATTCCCATCCACAACGGTGTAAATTGGCCAACCCGTCAACTCCATCCCATCATAAGGGGTCCATCCTACTCTGGTCCAAGTATCGGAATCAGTAATTGTCCTGCGGTTCTCTAAATCGACAAGGGCTAGATCACCGTCATTTCCCTCCACAAGAGAGCCCTTGTTCTGGATTCCGTATACCTTGGCCGGACCAGAACTCATCCAATTCGCGACATCCATGATGTTGCACTTGCCATCCATCGCATGAGTCAGCATCAGCGGTAACGAGGTCTCGACCCCTGGCATTCCAGCGGGAGCGTTGGGAAAACCAACAGACTTGGCTTCCAGGGTATGGGGTGCATGATCTGTGACCACGCAATCAATCGTCCCGTCCTTCAGCCTCTTCCAAAGAGTTTCCCGGTCCTCAGTGTAACGAATTGGTGGATTCATCAATGCCCTCTCACCTAGCCTCTCGACATCATCCTGATCGAAGGTCAGGTGTTGTGTGCAAACCTCAGTAGTGATGATATCTCCCTTGTTTTTATTCAACCAGTCAGCCTCCTTTCCACTGGTCAGATGAACGATGTGCAGACGATGTTCGTGCTCCATTGCTAGGGCTGCGGCCCTCTTTGTAGCTAGAAAGGCACATTCGACATCCCTACACTCAGCATGGGAGGCAATGTCTGTGCGATGTTTGAAATCTGTAGCACGTTGTTGTAGACGCTCCTCGTCTTCTGCATGTGTCGCGATGACGCCTCCTGTATTTGCGAAGATATTTTCCAGGTGCTCTTGTTCATGAACGAGTAAGTCTCCAGTACTACTTCCCATGAAAATCTTGATTCCACAAACTCCATCCATGCCTTCTACGCTTTGCAAATCTGTGATATTGTCCTTGGTCGCTCCTATGAAGAAGCCATGGTGGTTAACCGCCTTCTTGGATGCAAGAGCAATTTTTCGTTCCAATGTAGCACGATTTGTAGAATTAGGGGTGTTATTTGGCATGTCGAGGAATGAAGTGACGCCACCTGCCACAGCAGCCCTGCTTCCGCTCTCCAGGTCTTCTTTCTGGCTATGGCCAGGCTCCCTGAAGTGGACATGTGGATCTATTGCTCCTGGAAGTAGATGCAATCCGGTGGCATTGATCACTGACTCATCGTCACGGCTGTCCAAGCCACCTCCCTCTGCAATATTGGAGATTTTCCCTCCTGAGACACGCAAGTCCCCAACGACCATTCGATCAGGCAATACGATAGTCGCATTCTGAATTAGTAAATGTCCGTCCATGGGGGGGTTCAGATATTGTCGGAATGCTGACATCTCAATACTGTTCCCATCATTCACGCCATATTCCCCTCCCGCGCGCTTCAAATATCCCGGGCCCCAGCGAGGAGGCAGCGGGTTGGAGTAGTCAGGTTATCTCGTCGGGCTCATAACCCGGAGACCGGTGGTTCAAATCCACCATCCGCTACCAAGAATAATTAATGAAAGTGAAAATTCGATATACTGCTAAGATATCAAGTGGAATAATACTTTCAATGATTCACTGGGGGTCCTTCACTTGTTCATATACCTCCGATGTCGGAGAACATTCAGATTGGTGGTAGAATGACAGAAGAGACTGCAAGTGAAAATGTAGAGGAGCAAGAGATAGTGATTGATGTGGATGAGCCCGAGCCCACTATAGAGGAACTACCGGGAGTAGGCCCAGCTACAGCGGAAAAATTACGGGAAGCAGGGTTTGAAGACCTGCTGGCAATAGCTGTGATGAGTCCAGCCGAACTTTCAGAGCAGGCCGAATTAGGAGAGGCAGTCTCTTCAAAAATCATCGCCGGAGCAAAGAAACTGGCCAACATTGGTGGTTTCGTTAGTGGTGCAGCACTACTGGACAGGAGGCGCAGAGTAGAGAAGCTCACATCCGGAACATCGTCCCTCGATGAATTGCTAGGCGGGGGATTCGAGACGCAATCCATAGTAGAGGTATTCGGAGAGTTTGGGAGTGGCAAGACTCAGATTGGCCACCAACTCGCAGTAAACACGATTCTTCAATTCGATCAGGGTGGACTAAACGGCGAGGTATTCTACATCGACACCGAGGACACCTTTAGGCCAGAAAGGATAGCCCAGATGTCTGAGTCGGTCGGTATATCTCCCGAGGACGCCCTAGACAGAATTCACGTTGCAAGGGCATACAACTCTGCCCACCAGATGCTTCTCGTGGACGAGATCAAGAGAATGGCAAAGAACATCGATGTGAAGCTGATCATCGTAGACTCCCTGACAAGCCACTTCCGGGCAGAGTATATCGGAAGGGGTATGCTTGCCGCCAGGCAGCAGAAGCTAAACAGGCACATGAAGGAGTTGAAGCAGGTCGCCGATGTCCAAAACGCACTTGTCCTTGTAACCAATCAGGTCCATTCCAGGCCAGATGCCATGTGGGGAGACCCAACCAAGCCGATTGGTGGACATATAGTCGGCCACGCAAGCACATTCCGCCTTTACCTCAGGAAGTCGAAGGGGGGTCGGAGAATAGCCCGCCTAATCGACAGCCCAAACCTCCCAGAGGGTGAGGCAGTCTTTACCGTGACATCCGAGGGCCTGCGCGACTAGCGTGGGCCCCGGTGTCCGAAGGCTACGCTGGTAACTTCTCAAGTGCTGAGCCGACTTCTCCCAAGAGGGAGTAGAAGTGACCTTCGTCGAATCCAAGTTTCAGTCCAGCCGCTGAGAATAATTCTGGAAGTGACTTGGTGTTTCCAAGCGTCATCGCCTTCGCATAGTTCACCAATGCCTTTTCTGGATCTGAAGTGTGCGTCTTCCATAGCTGTAATGAGCCAAGTTGCGCTATTCCGTACTCAATGTAGTAGAATGGGACGCCGTAAAGGTGCCCTTGCTGCTGCCAGGATAATTCCCTGAAGTCGCTGTGACCATTCCAGTCCATGTTCGAACCAAATCTGTCTCTTATCGACAGCCAAACTTGCGCTCTCTCCTCTCTCGAGTGCCCTGGATTTGCGTATATCCAGTGTTGGAACGAATCTATTGTGGCAATCCACGGTAAAAGGAATACCACGCCCTCCAAGTGAGTCCTTCTTGCTCGATTAGCCTTCTCATCATCGTAGAACCTGCTCCAACCCGGCTGAGTAAGCAGTTCCATGGACATAGATGCAACTTCTGCGAACTCGATTGGGTAGTCTCTCTCGTGAATCAACTCCAGGTGGCCACAGTATAGGGAGTGGAAGGCATGCCCAGCCTCGTGAATCATCGTCTCTAGATCACCTTGAAGGCCCGCTGCATTCATGAAAATAAACGGAACCCTACTCTTCTCCAGGTAGTATTGGTACCCTCCGGGTGCCTTCCCCTTTCTGGTATCGAGATCTAGTGTGTCCATCTCAACGAGTTTGTCAAACATCCCACCAAGATCCTCGGACATCTCATGGAACATCTCCGACAGCTTACTAACCATCTCTTCAACGGTTTCGAATGGCTTCAAGGGCTCTCGGCCATGAATGTCGGGACCCGCACCAGTCTTCTCATTAACATCCCAGGGGCATAGTTTGTCCAGCCCAAATGCATCGCTTCTGGTTTTGTTAATCTCTTGAAGGATTGGCATGCATACTGTTTCTACTGAGTCGTGAAACTCAATACAGTCTTCAACCGAGTAGTCGAAACGGTGCATTGCTCGAAACATGTAGTCTGTGAAACTATCGAATCCAGCGTTGGTTGCAATTTGGTGCCTAATCACGATAAGTTCGTCGAAGATCTCTGAGAGCCTCTCGCTGTCCTGCATTCGCCTTTCTGCCACTGCTGTCCATGCTGCCTCTCTTTCAATCCTGTCATTGGACTCCATGTAGGCCCTCATCTGTGGCATAGTACGCTCTTGGCCATCAAAGTCAACGGTCATTGCACCATTAATCGCCTGGGCCTCGGTCACCAGTTCAGTCTGCCTTACCCCCAAAGGGATATTCTCTTTACGGAATATTTCGATGTCTGTCTTCATCGCTCTAATCATTAGGTCATACCGTTTTGGTAGATTTCCTACCTCAGGATGTTCAACCATCTTCCTATTGAGAGAATCGGAAAACTCCGATAGCTTGGGTCTAACTTCGCTAGAGAATTGTAGGAATGACTCTCTCTTCTCTTCACTTTCCGTATCACAGGTCATTCCAATGTACAATAGTGCACCAGCCTCAGAAATGTGCTCAGCGAGAATTGAACTATCTCTAATTAGGGACTCAATACAAGAAGAGCAACTCAGAGTTCTTTCTAGAAGCTCGGAGACATACGGCTCAAGATTCTCCCATTTGGTCGCATCTAGGTCATCTGGAACGAAACTGGAACCCATCACTAGACCTCAATTTCGATGCGGTTTGGGGCCCTTTGGGAGGTGATAGTCTTCCCTGCTCCACTTTGCACACTTCCATTCTTCAGCGGCAGCGTCAACCTTCTCTCTGATCTGGGAAATCTCAGGATGATCTGGATTGTTCTTGCTAACCCAACAGGCCGTACAGAATCTTTTCTTTTCATGGGATAGGAAATTTCCAGGGGTGCATGGCACTCCACAATTGCTGCACGAACCGAATCCATGGAACTTCGCCATTGTGCTCATTCCATGCTCTCAGTTCTCGCCTATCAATTTGACTACCTTACAATGGTCAACGAAGGTTCGAAAGGGCCATGTGACTGATGAAAACACCCTCCATCAATGATGGAGAAATCCCATCCTGGAATTCAGCCCCAATCCTGTTCAAACCTAGTTGCGAGGGAACCGGCCTCCTTGTTATCAGTGTAGAGTCCAATTGCTCAATCAGTCTTTGTGCATTTTCGCTCTTGTCATTGTATGTGCTTCGTGGAATTTCAAACTCAGCAAAACCTCTCCCTATTTCTAATTCTGGAAGGAAAATAATCCATGCCCTTTCATCACCGGATGCAAGGCCTGCTCTTTCGAATGCCTTGTTGATCTGATGTGTCCCTGATACGATTCTCAGGAATTCCGTATCAGGAGTCTTTGCAATCATCTCTCCAGAGTTTTCTGCCTTCCTCATGCTATACCAGGAAGACCAGAGGTGAACCTCGCTTGCTATCGATTCAAATGAGGCCAGGAGCCATCGATTGCTCGGTCGCCACTCATTGAAAACCGATACTATGGAGAAGATATTCTCTATCGGCTCGCTGAACTTTACACCCCATGCCGGGAACCATGGCACCGGGTGGTCTGGGTCCATGTTGCGCGATGCTGTTTAATTGAAGAATGTGATTAGCGCCGACCTTTGGTGGATCTACTAGCCAAACTAACGATATTTTCCACCATTTTCGGACTCCATCCCCTCAAATCCGAAAGCCTCCCCTTGTCTCTCTCGGTCAGCATTGAAACATCAGATGCGTCCGATACTCCTAGCGTATCGGCCATCTCCCTTGCCCTTACTCTTCCAACTCCTTTGATTGCGACTAGACCCAGGATGTCTGACTTACATCCGTATCTGACCCTGCGATGAACCTCGTCAATGGAATCATACAAGGTCTTGTGTGCACCCTTGTTGAGATTGGAGAACTCGTCGTCTTCCGCAAGAATCCTCCTCATTGCGAAGAGAAGCCACTCAAGAAGCTCGACCCTGCTCCGCAAGTCTCCTGGTTGAACGCCCCACTGCTCTTCGATATACTCTAACGTCTTCTCTTCCATCCAAGATTGAACCACAAGTACGCCTTTCATCCTACGTTCTTCTTCGAGATCTACTGAATCGGCTAGAAGCTCCCTTTCATGTCCATAGAGGGCTTCTTGTATTGCGTCAAAATCGCCCTTCCTTGGCCAAAGTGGTAGGAAGTCGGGAGTACATGCGGCCAAATGTAGCAGGCTTAGTGGTGACAGTTGACCAACATCGTCTTCACCTGATAAAATCGACATAGCCTTACTCAGTCCTTCATGGATAATCTTCCCAGATATCGGGTTTAGGTACAGCCTGGAGATTCTAGACCCCAAACTGGTCGATGAATAGGTCATCGTAGGCGGCTCTGGCATCGTCGTCTCGGCAGACTCGTAGAGGCTAGCCTTGCGAAACCCGAAAATTGCAGGCCCCCTCCTTGGAGTCAGGCGCCTGCCCCGCTGCTCCTCCCTTGGCAATATGTCCAGTCCTGGTATTTCTTTAGCCGAGTCTACCCATGCAGGTACTTCGTCTTCCCAATCTTCCTCTACTCGCTTATTTGCCTCTTCCGCAAGAATTCTCTTCCTAACTTCTTCGGACTCCCCGGTCCTTTCTATCATTCCGTTGTTGGCGAGCCAGCATAACACATCATCGACCCTCTCCTCTAGATTCTCTGGATCCATCTGAGTAGAAAGGAATGTCTTACCCAGAAACCTCGTGATTGCATCTCTATCAGATATTCCAGCAGTGGCAATTACCGAAAGAATGTGTGCCAAGAGGGCCCCGTCTTCCTCTGCCCTCATTGCATTTGGGTTAGCCAATTTTGACGTTACATCCTCCGGCTCTCCTCTGAGGTATAGGTCGATGAGAGCCTGCTCCTCGTCAGCACTTTTTGAGACCAAGAAAGCCTCCCCGAAGTCATCGAATCCTGGCCTCCCGGCCCGACCCATCATCTGCTTTATCTCCATCACAGGAAGCGGCATGTTTCTCGAAGCTGCTGTGCTCCATCTTCGCGTGTCCCTGACAACTACTCTGCTCGCTGGCAAGTTGATACCTTGGGCAAGTGTTGGCGTAGCTACTACACAGAATATCTCCCCCTTCTTGAACCCGTTTTCTACCATCTTTCTGTGTGAGGAAGTTAGCCCAGCATGATGGAAAGCAACCCCTCCTTTGATTGACTCCCCTAGTGCCTTTACTGTGGCTGAAGATCCCTCGCTCTTCACCATCTCCCTCGAGATTTCCTCCCAACCATCTAAGGCACTCGCTGGAACCTTATTTCCCTCTTTCTTAATCATGGATTTGACGTGCTTGGACAGTTCCCTTGCCTCTTTCTGTGCAGATGATCTGGAAGATACGAAGACTAGCAACTGCTTACCCTGGGAGACCGTGTCGTCCAGGACTGCGTGGAGGTTCTTCTGAACACCACCGGCTAGTCGCCTTTCTTCGGGCAACTTTACTTCTCTCCCAATAGGGCTCTCGACGGAGTGATACCGCATGTCAAGACCGGTTAGGGTTCCTGAGTAGAGTGCTACTGGCCTCCAATTAGAAACAATTAGTTCGGCATCCAACCAATCTGCCAACTCATCCGCATTCCCAACCGTTGCTGAGAGTGCTAGCAACTGCACACCAGTGTCTCCGTGCCTTATTCTGGATAGAAGGATCTCAAGGGTTGGCCCCCTGCTGGGTTCGTTGAGGAGATGGAACTCGTCAGCAACGACTATCCCAATGTCATCAAGAAGAGACGGTCGCCCCCTGACCAATGAGTCTAGCTTCTCGCTAGTGCAAACAAGTATATCTGCATCTTCAACAGACGAAGTCTCGCTGCTCCTGTCACCTATTGCAAGGCCCACACTAAGGCCTACACAGGAACATATCTCCTTCAACTCCTCGAATTTCTCAGATGCCAGAGCCTTCAGTGGAACGATGTAAACTCCCCTTCTGCCCTTCAATTCGTTTGAAAGCCGACTTGCCATTGTGATGTGAGCAACTAGTGACTTGCCGCTAGCAGTTGGAATTGCAAGAATCAGGTTTGAACCACCGAGCGACAAAGGCAGAGCCTCTGCTTGAGGGGGGAATAGGGATCCAATACCCCACTCTTTCTTTAGGAATTTCTTCAATTTTTTCTGGAAATCAAACTCATCGAGACTTACGTTTTCACCTAAGGCCTCGTCGTCCATGGCGTGACAATAATTCGGCCGTTCTAAAGGATGCCGAAGGATCAATTCCATCTGTGGAAAGCAGGGTGACCTTCCTTCACTGCTACGAACAAACCCTCTCCCGTTGCACACACGTTTCCATCTGAGGTAAGGACCATCCTAACTTCGGCTCTATCTTCTTCGATGTTGATTACTTCAGCCTCTACGGAAAGTTTCTGTCCAAAGGGCGTCGGCCTCCTAAGTTTGACGTTGTAGGAGGCAGTAACTGTGCAGGGGGGCGAGTCCTCCCCAGACTGATCCATTAGGGCAATAGCTGCTGCCCAATTCCCATGGCAGTCTAGTAGTGTACCGATTATTCCTCCATTGATCATTCCTGGAAAGGCCTGATGCTCCTCTTTTGGTTCGAACTCCATTCGTAGGCCGCCCTCTATTCTGAATGACCGTATTCTGAGGCCCTCGGAATTCGCTGGCCCGCATCCAAAGCAGATACTATTTGGTGCATGCATTTCTTGTACAGACTGTTCAAAACCATCTTCCATGGTCCAATTTGAGTGCCCAAGGGAATTGAATATTCCCAATAATCGACATCCGCATTGTATTAATTCGCCATTCCTTCCCGCGATTGGTGGCATCGGACGTTCCCTCAGGCAAAGACTCGCCGGAAAATGCTGTCCGGACGAAGGCAGCACCTAGGACAAAGAGAAGGAGATACGCCCCGATAAAGATCGCAAACCAGATTCCGAAGAGGCGGAGAATGGAGATAGAGAAGGCACTGGGCGAGGTCGCAGAGACTCCAGCAAAATGGTCTAGAAACGGTGGTACAAAGAACCATAATTTCCTGAAAAAGCGCATAAAACCGGGAACAATAAGGCACCTCGAGTATGACTTATTGGATGTTGAGATTGGCGAGTCTTGGCCCATCCCAGTCAGTGTAGTACATGGGTCTCGACCCGGTCCTGTAGTGACTCTATTAGGGGCAGTTCATGGAGACGAACTCGTAGGCCCCTTAGCTCTCACATACCTGTGTGGAGCGAACTTCATGGGAGATGATCGATTGATTGACCCAAGTGTCCTAGCCGGCACAATCCGGATTGTTCCAATAGTAAATCTGCCCGGTTACAGGAGGAGATCCAGATATTTTCCAGATCGTAGGGATCTAAACAGATCATTCCCAGGAAATCCGGATAGCAATACAACATCCAGAGTTGCGAGTGGTGTTTGGAAGAATCTAATTTCAGGTAGTGATTACATCGTCGACTTACATACTGCTGCAAAGGGCCGAACCAACGTACCCCAAATAAGAGCAAACCTGGCCCATCCTAGCAGTAATCGGATTGCCCGAGGCTTTGGAATCGAGACAATTCTCGATAGCGAAGGCCCCCGTGGCTCCCTCCGCAGAACAGCCAATGATAACAACATGGCCAGTATCACATTCGAAGGAGGAGGGCCTGATGAGGCAGACCCAGAGTCCGTACAGATTTCGATGTATGGAATCATCAACATTCTTCGCACACTTCGGATGCTTCCCGGATATCCCAGTAAACCAAGATTCAGGATGCTAGCTTCCGGTTC
>CEPK01053928.1_pt1 | contig 10151 bp, 3 predicted proteins | sample 356231 | NCBI WGS metagenome assembly CEPK01 (sample SAMEA2620259, study PRJEB7988) | marine metagenome | biome: marine biome (ENVO:00000447); feature: deep chlorophyll maximum layer (ENVO:xxxxxxxx); material: "saline water (ENVO:00002010), including plankton (ENVO:xxxxxxxx)" | depth 80 m
AATTTAACTCCTTGAAACTTTAATAAATTTTGACCCCATTGTCTCTTTATAAGAGCAGTAGCATATCTTTTTAAAAATGAATCATTCCACACTCTAGTAAAATCATTGGGATTCATAAGTCTAAAACACTCAAGAACTATAAATTCATCCTTTTCACATGCTGCCCAATCAATATCAAGATATAACCTATCTTGCCTTTGATTAAATCTAATTTGTTTTTCAGTAGTTAATAAAAAATCAATATCAGACAAGTAAGTCTGTGTCATTGCATAACTTAAGAGTCCATTATATCCCATATTAAAAGCAATATCATTTAAGAATAACTGATACTTAATACTGAACATATTATTGGATATTGCATTACTTCCACCAAAACGAAATATCTTTTCTACACCTATTACCGATGGTGGAACTTGTATATAATTACTATTTTCATACCAACTAAATTCAGTATCTGTTCCTGCAATATTGGAGGATGCAGTTTCTGTTGTTATTCCTGTTCTATCCTTTCCTGTTAATACAGATGCTCTTCCTCTATCAATATCAGCTTGAGTTATTTGATATTTAAGATAAGTTCTAACTACACCATCAAAATGCCTTTCTTGAAAATACTGAATAGCATCATCAATCCTATCTTCACATTGTTCATCAGCAACATTAATTTCCAGCACGGGAGCACCCAATTGCCTTAAGCAATACTCTTTAAATTCAGATCTACTTGCTGGTTGTGCCATTTATACAATACCTCTACAATATTTAGGTTGGTGCAGAAGCAATACCAGTGTAAACTAGAATATTGCCATTTACTATATTATAAATTGTCGATCCTGAACTTACTAGAACATTATATTCATATCTACCCTCTGATAAATCTCTTGTATCAGTAGATCCCATTGATATATTAAATATTCCACCACCAGCACTAGTAAACCCTACAGTAAAGGTTCCTGCAGGAGTGGTGGTAGCACCAATACCTGCACTTTTTTGCATTTGAGCAGATCCTGTCCAAACTGAAGTGGTAGTTAATCCTTGGAAATCATATGCAACATCAGAAGTATCAACTACGTTAAAAGTAGTCTTAAAATCTGCACCAGTATAAAGTGCTAAATTAGCAACATATGGTACTCCTGCATTTGGATCAAATGTCAGATTTTTACTTGCCATTGACTAATTCCCTTAGTAGAGATTTAATTTCACCAATTTCACCTTTTAAATTAGCAAGATCATTTTCCATAGAATCCACTCTTTCATTCCGTTCTTTTTTAGCATTACGACTTGCGGTATAATGAGTATAATCTAGATAATTTACATTTACTATTGCACCTGTCGCAGGATCTCTTGCTAGATCAGCATGTCCATCAATATTATAATGTTCCATATTATGCTAGTGCCATCACTCTTAGATCTTTAATTCTAGGAACATAAACTTGACTAGTACCAGTTAATAGAAGTTTAACTCTATAATATCTAAATGCAGGTAAACTATCTGCAGTAAAAGTATAGTCATTAAAGCTTGTTGTTTCTTCAAACCCATATTCATTAGTTTTAGGAACAAATTTATCAGATTGCCCATCATTATCTTGAAAATTAACAACTTCACCCCTACTGTTTAGATTATCAAATCCAGGGAAAGGTGTAAAGATTGGTTCAAATCCTTCTTTATCACCAATAGCATAAAATGCCCTAACATTAGAAGAAGGATGAATATGAGCAGCTAATAATATTTTGATAGAAGATGCTGGATTCTCTAATGCTATTTCCTTACTAATATACTGACAAGCAGTAGGATCATCAGTAAGAGTTTTTACTCTTAAATCTGTTGCAAAATTAGTAACAACATCATTAACTCTATTAGATGTAAGAATTGTACAAATTCTTTGAGCATCTATTACAGGACTCAATCTAGGGTCAACAGTTCCTAAACTCACTCTTATTTGCATAGATTTGTTACCCTCAACCTCATCCAACCTTTCATCCTCATTTACTTTAGAGTAAATTGCTCTTGGACTATCAAGATAATTCGTTTCACCTATAGTAATTGATTCAAACCCTTTATCAATATATGGAATCTCATTATCACTTATACCAGGTGCAGAAGTAGTTCTTATTTCAGCAGAAATTGTTGTACCAGTAACTGTCATATTATGGATAATTGGTGTAATAAGTTCAAAAGGCATATTTTGAGTTGCCTTTATTTCAAATCCACCACAAGATTTTGTTTGATTAAAGTAAAGTTTGGGGAATCCAACATCAGTGCTTCTATCCGTAGCATCAAACTGATTTCCATTAATAGTTTTGCTTGTTTGATCTATTTTAATATTATAGAAATCAAACCCAATTGATCCAGAGGATGCTGTGGATGTTGAAGTCGATAATCCATGTGTTCTATTAACTCTTGCAAGAGAAACTCCACCAAGTTCATATTTATAAACAGGTGTTCCAACTGCATAATTAATTTTGTTATTTCCCCTTGCATCTATTGTAATTACATTACCAGTAACATTATTATACTTAATAACCTCATTTCCAATCTTAACTAATCCAACATTAGTTGTTCCAACTCCAACATTTTCAAAATTAGTAAAGGAACTAGCATCCTCAACAGTAAAGTTATTAGAATTACCCTCATCTAATGCAAGACTTAGTTTTGTAGGTTTAATATCACTCTGAACATCAATTATCTTAACTAAATTTTCAGTAGAATGCATTCCATGATTTTGATGATTAACCTTAAAATGTAATCCATCAGATTCTACATCTATTGAAGATATTTGAACATCACCACCATGACTAAAGTTTAACTCTGTTGTAACACCAGCACTATTAGTATACCTCATGGTCTTACCAGCACCAGTAGCAAAATTACCTTGAACATTATCCAAAATAAGTTCATTTGTCATTCCAATACCAGTAATGGTAAATCTACCATTAGCACCAACAGTTCCACTACCACCAGTAGAAAGACCAATAGTTGTAATACCAACAACATCACCAACTTGATAACCACTTCCACCAGAAGTAATTGTACAAGCACCCACTACACCATTTTCAATATAAACATTACCAACAGCACCCTTTCCATGACCAGTAACAGTTTCTAAGTTAACACTACTAAATGTTAAATTACCATCAAGAGGTGTATATCCAATACCAACATTGGCAATAGATAAGGTTCCTGTTGCAGATCCACCAGCACCTACAAGATTACCTGTTGCAAGAGTTCCATCTTGAGTAAAGGTATTTCCGTCAACATAACTATCTCCAACAGTAGTTCCCAATCCTACTCTAATTTTTCTAGATCCAATAACGATAGAATTTGGTTTAAGTGTTGGAATTTGATTATTTCCTTGAGTTAATTCTGGATTATAAAAATCAACACTTCCCGAAGTCTCAAAATCAGCTCTATAAAGAGTAAATTTAAGATCTTCCCATTGACTTGGTTCCCATGTAGAAGCATTCTGAGACTTAAAGAGAGATCCCAAATATGGTTGATTAGATACGAAAGTATCTGTTACAAGATCATTCTCACCAACTCTTGAGATATAAACACTATATTTTGTTGAGTTGGATAATATTGCTATACAATAATCCGTATCATTACCTTGCAAATAAATTGGAGCTCCAAAAGTAACAGTAGTTGCTACAGATCCATCTACTGATATATTAATATCTTCAGGATCTAATACAACTTCAGAGAATGGAAGAACATCTTGTGATGGGTATCCATTTTTCATAGATCTTAATTGAACAACACAAGGTATATCACTATCATCTTTAGATCTAAAGAACAAATCACATTTTGTTATAAAGATTCCACCTTCATCTTCTACCTGGAATGATTGTGCTAAAGGATCGCTCCATCTTCTTCTTTGAGCTAGCCATGCTCTGATTCGTGCTGCTGCTCTCTGGGCCGCAATGACAGCCCGCCTTTGTTGCTCTCTGATCCTTGCTCTCCTTGCTGCTGCTGCTCTTGCGTTTGCCCTTCTCTGTGCAGCGGTAATTCTAGGTGCTCTTTGGAGAGCTCTTATTCTGGTTGTTTCTGTTCCTGAACCAATAACTTCTTGTCCAATAACGGTTGACCCTAGATTTTCAGAAACACTCCTGTCTTGGGATTGCTCTCTTTGTTCAACTCTTGCATTTCTAATAGAAAGAATGTTTTCCTGAACTGTTTCTAGAGTTCCAGAAGCAGTAAAGGTTTCATCAGCTGTCGTAGTTGCTAAATCTTCATCATTTTCAGGATCATTTGTTATACTAAAGACTTTTGTTCCTGTTTCAAATCTTGGGAAGTTAAAATTATTAGGATTGGGAACAAAGAATGAACCACCACAGAATGCTGAAAGATCTGAAAGCAATCTCACTTCTGTAATAGTTGCTAATGCTTCACTACTGTTACCTCTAAGAATCATTCCCTCTTCAACCCATCCTTGATATCTACCTTGTACCTCATTAGATAATGAAAAAGTATCTACATTTAGTAAATCAGAAGTACTTGAATAAGATGCTGATAGGGGTTGATTAGTATAAGGATTTTCACGTAAAGTTTTTGAAGGAACATTATATGGACCTTCTTTATGATTTGATTGTGCAACTCTAAATGTTATAGAAGGAACGCTATCTGATGTTACTTGACTTAATCCAGTAGTATTAACTATACCCGTCACATCCTCACCAACTTGGAATGTTCCAGAAATCATAGATATTTCAAGTAATTTAGGAACGCAATAATTAGTTACATTTTGCCCATCAAAGAAACAATACAATTGTGTCAATGGCTTAACTTTTTTAGCAATAAATTCAATATTTCTAGATCTCATAAATGGTATAAGATCCCTACTAACTATCCTATCACCTACAGATTGTTGGTCAAATTGTTCGGTAACAACAGTTTGACTTCCAGTTCTGGATTCGGTACCAGTTCGTATTGTTTCTCTTCTAATTTCTCTTACATCCTGCCATGTCCTTTGTTGCCACTGAGTTCCATCAGTCCAATTGCGCCATGTAGCAAAACTCCTGGTATTAGTTATATTTCTCCTAGTAGCACCATTAAAATCACGAGTTTGAGTTCCTGTCCATGTGGTTTCCCATGCATTCCATATAACAGGACCAAGACCAGTTTGTGGATCAACACCTTCATTCCTTGCCAAATTATCCATCGTGGCAGTATAGTTACCTTCAGTCTGAATAATCTTAGCTTCAAGTCTTGCAGTGTCTACCCAAGTATCAGATGAGGGATTCAATTCCATAGTTCCCCTCCAGAAACTAAGCAAGAAAGGAGTAACACTTTCTGACCTTGTACCAAAAGTCTGTTTTAGCCATTCAACCTCAGAATAATCTAATGTTATACAATCAGATGATTTTCTTACATTAACACCTTCCAATGTAGAAAATCTTAAATCATCAGTGGTATCATTCCCAACAACAGGACCAGTAATACAATCAACAGCATTAGTATAATGTCTTGGACGTAATTCTTTATGTTTTCTATCTATTGAACAATTAACTTTTACAGATTCTTCTTGAGTTTGAAAAGATGTAAAATTATCAACAAAGAATCCCGATTTAAACCTATTTAATCCATCATTATCAGGAACAAAAAAGTTAGCTGTATTGGTTTCTAATAATGAAAGAGTGGTATAATATTCGAGGTTCTGAATTCTTCTATCAAGTTTCTTAATATCTGACATCGTATATCTACGATAATCCAAGAAATGTAGAACAGCATCATTTGGATTATACAGATATGCAGGAAGATTGACATTTGCTACTTCTATTGCATTATCAACAGGAACAGGTGTTTTAGGAAATTCTGATGGTTCACCAAATTTAATTTGAAAAGTTCCTTCCTTACTTAAGAAAATCCTATCAATTCTAGGAAGATAGAATGAATAATCTACAACTATAGATTCATCTGATGCTAAAATGTTTGGTACAGAATCTCCAGATCCAGTAAAACTTCTTCCAAGGAATTCTAAAGGAGATCTATCCCCTTCCGCAACTGATGAAATTGGTACAACTCTTGGTCGGATATCAATAATATCTGAAACAGATTCACCATTAATCTCTCCAAATTCTTCACCATAAATAAATTGATCATAAGAATTAACTGTAATAATATCTCCCGAATCATTAGAATCAAAGGATCCACTTTGATAATATATTTTTATTTTTTTAGATGGTACATCAGCATCAGATTTTTTCTGAATTGTTCCATAATCATAAAAAGTTACTTCACCTCCAGAAGAATAATTATAATTTTGTGATATATCAAAACTAGGAGAATCTAAAGTTGCAACAACTGCTTGAGCTCCAGCCTCTTGAAAAACTACAGTTTCACCTTCTTTAAATAAAAATTTATTTTTGTAAATAAAACTAATTTGAGAATCACTTAACTTTTCGGCAATCATAGCTACAGCTCCACTAGATTGCCCAATCATAGTCTCACCAATCAACAATTCATTGGTAGTTGTAGATTGTGTAACTATTGAAGAAAGAACTGCTTTTGGACATGATGGATCACTTGTATTTGCTGATTCAAAAATACCATGAACCATTACAATATCTGGAGCATTAATAGATATAGTCTCATCTTGAACTCTAGTTCCATATGGATAATTACCATATGTCAATCCATCATTTAATGTTGTTGCTCCAATTCCAGATCCTTGAGTTTTTGAATAATTAATAACAATAGACTTAACTAGATTGTTTATTTTTTGTTTTGCTTTTGGTTTTGTTTTTTTAATAGTAGCAATAAGAGTTGCACCATTATTAGATTGTGATGGAGTTGCTAAACCACGAATTTGACATGTATTACCTGTTCCAAAATCAAATTGATCTGCAGTTAAGTCATGAGTCGTTCCATCTGCACCAATTAATGAATATCTCTTTGGTTGGAAAGGTTGGAAAGATTCGTTACCACTTAATGTAGGTAATGGAGTGTTTAATTGACCATTACTAATACTTACACTAAAACTTTTTCTTATAACAATAGTGGCATTAGTTAAATCTACTTCTGAAATATTGTTCTTAGGAAGAGATGTATATAAAGTATTATCAGATGAAGGGTCTAACATAGTTCTCATTACCCTTAAGTCACTTACATTCTTAACGGATGTTTTTGGAAGTGTTCCATCAACTATTCCAGTGACGGTAGTAACACCTGTAACATAAACTTCAGAAGCACCAACACTTACCACTCTGGCTGTAATTGGATCTTGTGAATAATCTAAATCTGTATATTGAATTAAATTACCAACAGTTGTAATTCCTGGAAAATCTAAATTAGAACTCTTAATAATTGATTGATTATTTGCATGAGTAACCATACCTACGGTTGCTACTCCAACAAATTGTTGAATTGATGGAACTACATTAGCATTAAATGTATTAATACCAACTAAATTATCATCAGTACCATAAACTGATTGTACATCCCCAATAGAATACTCAGTAATAGCTACAGCAACTCTTCCATTATTAATACCATTAATAATAAGTTGCTCATTTTTCATAAAGTTACCTGTTTTTTCATAAACAGTTAATCCCAATCCAGCAGTAACTGATCCTTGCAAGAATGCTTTTGCCCCACTTCTCTTTCCTTCAATAATAGCAGGAACAGATTGGGTTATTGGATTGTTTAATTTTAATTCAGTAAATGTCTGTACATCATATAAAGCAAGTTCCCATTCATCTAAATTTGAATTGGTTTTATTATATTGTTGTGACTCTAACCTAAAATCATAAACTCTAGCATACCCAATTTCATTACCTGCAGCATTTTCCTGATTACTTCCTTGTCTTTCACTCCTCAAACTTAGAACATATGTACTACCAATACCTACTGTCGGAGTTCTATATACACTATTAAGTTTAAAAGTAGGACCAGTATTATAAATTATAGACTGATTTTCTATGAGTTTTGTATCTCTAGGTTTAGGACAATCGATAAATGTTGGATTTAACATTTCAATTTCATATCCCTTCACATATGCTTTTCCTGGAGAGATTTTATATATTGCTAAATCCTCATCTGGAGTTCCTCCAGTCGGTGTAAATTGACCAGATTGAAAAATACCTCTATTTCCAATATTATTATCTAAAGAGTTATAAACTGTAATATCAAATGGTTTAACATCATAATTACCACTTTCATCAAAGGTTCTTCTTGCAAGAGTATCTGTTAAATCTAATGAACCTGATCCTCCACCACCAGCAATTATTAACCCACTATCAAATGATGAACCACTTTTATTAGTTCTTAATATACCATCATTAATGGTTCCTAATTCTACAAAACTAGTATCATCAAAATCATCTAAAGATTTTTTAAATAAGCTTAATGAAATCTTTAATCTATCTGCTCCTGGAGCAGCAAAATTATTATATCCTTGAGAATTATCATTTAAACTTTCATCAATATCAGAATTAATTATTTCCTCATTAACAAATAATCCAATTCTATAATTAGGTTCTTGACCATATTGATCAAGAAGAAGAATTTCTTGTGAAACTCCCACAAATTGACCATGAACAAAATAAACTCCTTCTTGAATATTAAAACAAGATCCTGTTATAGCAGCAGAATCAGATGTAGTAACAGCAAATGGAGCTCCAGGAGAAATAGTCGTATTACCCAACAATCCAGAAGAGATTGTTATGTTTGAAGTTAGTTCTTCCCCATCAAAAAAAGTTTCAGAAGCATTATCAGTTGTACTTGAATTTAAGTAATTAATATAAAGAGTAAGTTGTCCACGTTCAGAATCTTCAGGCAATAAAACATAATCTACAATAGCTCCTACTCCAGATGTTTGTCCTATAATTTTTGCCCCAATCAATTGATCAGCATATGCAGCTACAGGAACACCTTGATAATTATTACTTATTTGAATACCATAATAAAGTTGATTATATCCAATATTTCCAGGAATTACTTTAGCACCTTCTTTAAAAAAGTGCTGACCAAATTTTTCAATTTGATTTTGTAATATAGATTGCAGTGTTGTTATCTCTCGTGCTTGAACAGGAAATCCTGGTTTAAATAAGACACGATAAAAATCATTCGATGAATCATAATCATCAAAATATGGTGCTACATTTAAATTTGTCTGTTGTGGCATGATTTTTTAGAACTGCAATACTATTTTAATATCTTCTTTTTGGTTAACTGACCTAGTAATGGCAGGTCTGTTGTCAACAAAAATAATGTTACCACTATGTTTCTTAACTTCTGGATTGGCAATACCATCAGTAAAAGTTTGTCCAAGATAATATGTTATATTATTTATTACAGTAGATATACCTGTAAATCCATTATCAATCTGCAAAGTAGATCCTGTTGTAGGGACAATTTCCAAATTACCACCAGTTCCTGGAGATCCAGTGAATTTGTTTAAATTGTATCCATATGTAGGAGCAGTTTGTGCAGTTCCAACAGTATTAAATCCTGCAAGAGTTCTATCTTGCCAATATTTCAATACTCCTGTTTTTTCATCATAATTAATAACTCTTCCTTGTGCTGTTGATCCAGCAGCAATTGTTTGTGTAAAATAACTATCTGCAGTAAATGTAGCAGAACTGTAACCAGAACCAGCTAATCTTAAAGCATTTGTAGCAGCTGCTTTATCAGCACTTAAAAGTGCAGTAGAATCAAATTTTTGAGGATTTTCTACTAATCCAACTCTAGCAACTTGGTTACCAGTAACAAAATCTGGGTTCTCATTATCATTTTCAATTCTAGAGTATATAAGAACATTCATTGCTCCTAATTCTCTATAAATGTCTGCACCATGACCACCTTGAGGTGGAATAATAACATCAAAAGTTGGAATAGTTGTTCCTGTTGGAACACCTCCATCCTCTAATGCAACACTACCATAAGTGTATCCAGACCCTTGTTTAGAAACAACTATAGTATCAACCTGTTGGTCGTTAGTTGTAGTAATTGTACATTCTGCTCCAGAACCATCACCTTTAATAGGTACCTTTGTATATTCAGTACCACCAGAAGGACCAATAGTTTCACCACGGTTTGTGATGGTGATTATCTTAATAGATCCATCTACAGCATTATCTCTAACTGCTGCATCATCAACATTGGTTTCCCAGTCTAAAGGAACTGGCATAAAGTCAGTAGAATCAAATTTAATAATATC
>CEPK01118306.1_pt1 | contig 10149 bp, 10 predicted proteins | sample 356231 | NCBI WGS metagenome assembly CEPK01 (sample SAMEA2620259, study PRJEB7988) | marine metagenome | biome: marine biome (ENVO:00000447); feature: deep chlorophyll maximum layer (ENVO:xxxxxxxx); material: "saline water (ENVO:00002010), including plankton (ENVO:xxxxxxxx)" | depth 80 m
TCATCCTCTTGGTCTAATTTTTTCTTTACCTCAGTAGTTTCTGCTTGATCAGCTTGTTGTTTAGCAAGTGCAAGTTGCTCATTTAATATACCAGCAATAGCATCTAACCTATCACCTATGCCATCATTGCTAACTTCAAGACCCTTAGCAATAGCAAGGTTGGACTGATTTGCAGCAGTAATCTCAGACTCTAGAGTACCCTGTTTCTGATTAATAGAAGCAACAGTTCTATTAAGTGACTCTGCTATAGCAGCAAAGAATATACCAAGTTTTTCATCCTTGACATTTACAGGGTTATTCTTCTCCGAAACACTACTTTCATACCTCCTAGTACCAGAAGATCCGACCATTGGAGTATTTGATTGTACATTCTTAGTGATTGCTCCAGGAGTAATATTAAGCATATTACCAAGAATAGTATCATTTGGTACTATTTCAGGATCTATACCACCACCCCCACGAGGACCACCACCAGATGCTGTAGGTTGAGGATTTATAGGACTTGCAAACGGTGTACTCTGACCTCTATTAAAATAATCAGGATACTTAAATTTACTACCAAAATTCCTTCTCCTAACAAAACCAGGAGTCATCTGATACTTCAGTGCTTCACCAAAAAATTCTCCTCTACGAAGTCCTAGAATATCTCTGTCTACTTTAAGTTTATCAGCAGCAGCATGAGCACGTGCCTTCTCAGACTTAGCCATACTGGCAGCATCAAACAACGCACCAATTATCATTGGTGCAATACTTCCGTCAGCTACAGCTTGATATCTAACAGTCATTCTATCCTACTAACTTTGCCAACTTAAACATCTCAAGAGAATTATTGTTACTAGCAATAACATTATTCTTCCTCTTGACAGTCTGGTTGTTAACTATAGTGTTATTTAACATAACAATCTGTAAAGTATTAGAATCTTCCTCTATTTGACTAAACAATTTACTATCATCAAGAAGTCTATTATCATTCATTAAATTAATTGCTGATAAAATTTCAGTTTGAAGATTATTATTCACTTGTAAATCTTTAATATCATTGTGATGTGGTGATTCATCATAATCAATAGGGTTATCTCGCAACAGATTTAAAATAGGACTACTTCTTCTTTCTCCTACATCATTCATCCACTTAGATTCTACTCCAGGTCTGTTAACTGGATCTGCAAACTGAAGTTGTCTTGCTGCTTCTTCAAAATCACCATTTTTCAATGCTTCTTCCATTGATGGAAATGCATCTAAGAAATAAGGACCCATATTAAAGACCAAATCAATCAATGCTGCTCTCTGTCTTTCAGAAGCTTCTGCCCAACCAGGAAGATTCATTGCTGCTTCTAAATGATGTTTGAAATCCATCTCAAATAATTCATTAGCTTTCTCTTGAGTAATAACATCACCTTCCTTCAAACCATATACAGGAGAATCTTCATCAATTAAGTGTCCATAACCAATTGTCAGATTGTCGTTGTTATCATAATATGCGTCAAGTCTAAGTCCTTCATGCTCTTTGATCATCTCTTTCTCAAAAGTATAATCTTTCTGTTCAATACCTCCTAATAGGTCATTCCTCTTTGGAGATAGACCTTCAGATTTAATAATCAAGTTAGTTAAGAAACTTGCATTAGAATAGGTTGCCGTACTATCAGGTTCATAGAAATCAACACTGGTATGATATCCAGACATCCTACCAGCACCATTAGGTTGAAGTTCTGGTTCACCTGATGGAGCAGATACAAAACCAACTTGTCCTAGATATTGTCCTCTTCTAACCTTTTTTCCTTCTTTGACTTTAATACCACCATCAGGAAAGTGTGCGTACAAAGCATCAAATTCCTTACCATTGGTAGGATCAGTACTTCTAATAATTACAACGTTACCATAATTGGTACTTTGATGTCCTGTCTTAACAACTGTACCATCAAACAATGAATAATTCTTAGTATAATCACCATAACTAAAATCAACACCAGGTTCTCCTGAACGGTCTAGACCTTGCTTACCTGTAAAAGTTATAGTAGTCGGATTAGGATGATCACCATCTCCTCCAAATGATTGCAACCATTTTCCAAACATCTTTATAGGTTGAAATCCACCTTCACCATTATTTTCTTCTGGTTCTACTTCTTCTTTCTTACGATTTTTATCAAATTGTTCCTTAGCCCACGCTGACAAACTATCTGTTCTTTCTAAGTAAGTTTCAGTAGTTGCCCTTGATTTAACTGGTGCAGTTTTAATACCAGTATTATATCTAATATTTCTAACTGCAAATGGTAAGGAAGAAACTGTATTAGAGATATCTCTATCAACTCTGAGATCTCTTGCCATTGCAACACTAGTAGATACTAAAGTATCACCAATATTTTTAATATGGCTTGTGGTCATACCACTCTTAGGATCTACTGCTTGAATCAACTCTGTACCGTGCATCATACTATCTCCTCTCCTGGTCAATCCATATGGATTACCTTGTTCAAACTGGTCTATTCTACCACCACTAGCGGTATAATTCAAACGATCATTAGCGTCAGGAGGAGGTGGTAACCCAAGTGGGTTAAACCCAAGATCCCTACCAATATCAACTGCGGTGACACCCCATCCTAGTATAGGTACAGCAGAAAGTAAGGATAATATACCACCAGTCGTATCACCCTGAGAGAATCTATATCCTGCTTCACCTAATGCTATAAACGTACCTACACCTGGTATGAATTTAGAACTCTTACCAAGTGCTTTAGCACCTGCTTTAGTAGCTACCTTTTTCGTTGCTTTTTTGCCTGCACTACTAGCAAATTTCTTCTGTATAACTCTACTACCAACATCTGATCCAAGATAAGGAACTTTTCTTGAAATGGAAGGTGGTAACCCCATTTGAGGTGCAATATCAGCACTCACACCTTTCATACCTTTGACCAGTTCAGGAGAGATCAACCCCTTATTGATCATCTGTTGGACTCCACTCTTCTGTCCAGCTCTTGCTGCACGTGCTGCTCTATCTTTTAGAATTTTAGCATCCCCAAAATCTCCTAACAATTCTTCAGGTATACCAGATTTGAGGGTGGCATCCAGACGGGCTAAACCCTTTGGCGATAAAATTGTCTTCTGGTGTTTTCTAATTGAAGTTCTTCCTAAACCAGTTTCAAGATATTTTTTAAATCTGGGTTTTCCAAGTTGTCTAGTCAGATAAGCACCTGCATATTCAGGTCCAAATCTCATTAAAATCTTCCTGAAATTCTTACCCCCTATAATTTCACCAGTAGCTGTAGCAAGTCTTCTTCTACCAAAACCTCTTACACCTAATCGAGACTTTATTGCATTAGCTGCTTTCTTTAAACCAAGTTTATCAAAAACTGCATTAGCAATTTTTCTACCAACAATATCGGATAGAGCTCCAAATATCCATTGACCTGTTTCAGTTCCAGTACCAAATCCAGTATATCTCCTAGTTCTTGAAAGATCTCTTGTTAGTTCTAATTGATTCTCTGCTCGAGCTACCTGTGATTTGTCCTTAAGAATATTTTGAAATTCAAACTGTTGTTGATATAAATTTAAAACCTTATCTAATTTACCTGCAATCAACTCATTATGATCGATCATCAAATCGATACTATGCTGATGAGATGTTCTTATGTCAGATAAAAGATTCAGACTCTTAGATACTCTTTGATCTACCAGTGCTAACTTAGCATCTATACCACCACCAAAAACACGAGCAACATACTCTCTAAGTTTCTCGTCTTTTACTGGTATATGATCATCATTTGCCAAAAGATCGTCAACAGCACGATCAACGTCTTCATTAGACTTTTTTACTTCTTCTTCAGCCTCCTCAGTCTGTTTCTTTGTTCTAGGAAAATTTGCAGCAAATCTACTTGCTTTACTAGCTGCTCTATCAGTTTTCCTGGCATCAGAATTTGGATTAAGAGTGCCTATTGTTCTGGCAAAGAAGTCTCCACCAAATTCACTTACTAATGCCTTACCAAATAAATTACCACTATTAGCAACATTCAGACCAGCTTGTCTATCCCTCTCCTGTGACTCTGCCTCGTCTCTAGCCATGCCAGCAGCAGACATTACCTTACCTGCTATCCACTGGGAAGTATCACCTCTAACTGTTGACTGATATCTAGCCATTCTGTGCCTGTTGCTTTTGTTTGACTTCTTCTAGATATTGCATCAAGAACGCTACATAAACTTCACGTTCCCATGGCATCCAATTCTCTACTTCGGTCAAACTATATTTATGGTACTGCATCAGAGCAAAATTCATTCTATAGTACCCCTCCAGGTTATTATGGAAGAGTGCTATACGAAAAAACTCTGTAATCCCTCCAAAGTATACTCAGATTCAACTCCAGTCTTGGGATTAGTCACTTTAAACGTATGACGCAATTTTGGAGATGTTTCATAGAATTGTTGAATTGACTCAAATTGCTTAGTAGTCAATCCTTCGACAAATTGCCGAAATTCCTTCTTTGTAGTAGTTGTAGAGTCAAATACCTCTTCAGAGTCATATATCTGATCTATGCTTTCAGCAATTAAATCAAAAACTTGCTCAGTATCCAATTCTTTCTGTAAAAAGTCTAATTCGATGAATCTCTGCATACTTGGATATTTCATCACAATACCCATTTCATCAGTCAACTCAATTTTGTTAGTATGACCTTCTGGTTTGAAAACATTGATATCATCAATATTAATGACTGTTTCTGCTTTTGTCTCATTATCATCAAGACAAGTTACAGTCAAAGTGATGCTTTCTCCAATAGAAGCACCTCTAATCTTCAAAAAGAGATATTCCAAATCAAACAAAGGTAGCGTATCCACCTTAATTCTCGAAATAACGCAATTTTTGATTAAATCCTTAACAGCAGATGTAATCTGTTTTTCGTCTTCTGCCTCTAATGCTAGTAAAAGTACTTTTTCCTCTTTTACTAAAAATGGTCGATATTTAACAGTTTTGCCTGTAGAAGGCAATTCTAATTCATAGGTAGGATAACCAACTTTCGGTAATGCCATAAAAACTAATTCAAGTCGTATATTTATATATAGCGACTTTTTCAGAGAAAAATGTGCGGAGATTTTTTTCCCGATTTTATGGAATCGAAAATCCGAATTTGCTAGCCTGGTGGGAGTCTTCCTGTTCTATCAAAAAATTCGGTGGCAGTTTCTTCTTTCTTTGCTTGAGCCATATTTTTATTTTGATTCACTTCAGAGAAAATTACCGAATGTCTTACGTAATGAAAGTTAACAGTGACTCTGGTGACCTGAGAGGATCCATAAGACAAAGGAACAGCATCTATAGCATAAGGATAAGAACCTTCCAACATATATGTAATTGAAGGTCTATCACCATACCCAACATAATTTGACGCATTTGTAGTACCTAATTCAACCTTAGTAATCCTAGTTGTACAGGTATAAGTTTCAGGATAAGAAAGTCTAGTCTTTCTCTCTCTTGTCCTAGTTCCTTGAGACATCATATTTTCAACGTCAGCAGCCTCAAGAATTTGTTGATTATCAAGAAAAATTTGATCATACCACTGCTGAAAAAACTTTAACTGAGTTAAGTTTGCATCACAAAGGAATCCCAGAGACACATCAGTGAACAATCTGGTATGCGGATATTGATAAGGACCTTCACCTAAAAATCGTCCTGTCATCTGTGCGGTAGCAGCCTGTACGTTAGGCAACTGTGCTTCATCACAGAACAAAGTTAGGTCTTCACCATCCCCACCTGGCCTATCAAATTTTACGAGATAGGTAGTCGTACGGGATATTCCCCCACGAGCTCCTATTTTTCCCATTAAGTTCTCTATGCTTGACACACTAAATAAAAACGTGGAATCTATATTATATATGGCAAAGACAGGACTCTATAAGCCCAATAACCCTAAAAAGTATAAAGGTAATCCTACCACTATCATTTATAGGTCATCTTGGGAACAAAAATTCATGAGGTTCTGTGATAGAACAAACTCTATCATAGAGTGGGGAAGCGAAGAGTATATTATACCTTACAGGTGTCCTACAGATAACAAAGTCCATCGGTACTATCCTGACTTTTATATTAAAGTTCGTAAAAAGGATGGAACGTACGCTAAGTACATAATCGAAATCAAACCGAAGAAACAAACGAAACCACCGTATGATCATAAAGATAAAAGAACATCTGCTTACAAAAAAGCTTGTCTAACGTTCGCTAAAAACCGTGCCAAATGGGATGCTGCCGAAGACTACTGTGAGGATAGGCAGATGGGTTTCCTTATATTAACTGAAGAAAACCTAGGAGTGTAGGAGTATGAAAAATGGCACAAGGATTTGGAGAGATACAGCGATCTGCTGTAAAAGAATCTACTGGTTATGAAACAATCTTTGAGAAAGTATCTCAAAAGACTGGAGGTGAGAAGAAATCCCTTACATGGTACAGAAATACTGTAAGGGAAGAAGTAATTAGATTTAAAAAGGATCATAAAAAATTCATTCGTGATGAGAGATATGATTCTTTTGACCCCGAAGATGAGCAAGACGCAAATGTATTGAGAAGATATGCAGTGCAAGGTCACATGTACCTCTTCGAATACAAAGCACAATCTAAATATCTACCATATTGGGACAAGTTTCCGCTTGTTTATTGTATTAAGTCTGAACCAAATGAATTCTTTGGAGCTAACTTACATTACATGACACCTAAGAAAAGGATACTTGCTATAAGAGATCTAATGAATGGAAGGATCAACCTACCTAAGGCTTGCTTCCATAAATACCTTAAGTCTAATGTGGACGGTCTTTTATTAGATCTATCTGCTGAAGAATGGGATACGGCAATCCTCCTCCCAGTTGAAGATTTTGTTATAACTAGAAAAGGTTCAGAGTATAACTTCTCTAAAGAAGATGTCTGGAGTGATACCAATGAAAACTTCTACGACAAAATCAAAGCACGTAGAATGATCAGAGGATATGGAACAGAAAAATCAGTATCTATGGCAAAATGAGAATAAAGATAGATAAAATTCCTGAAACAGCTGAATATCTTGGTAATGATGCGAAAGACAATATCAATATCAGTGGTGGGACACGAAGGGATTACTATTATGATCCAGCAACTGAAACATACTATGTCAAAGAGTTTGATGGTAGTCTACCATGGAAGCATTATATAGCAGGTGATTCTGATATTGCAACAGTTAAAGAAGATTTTGCTGCTGATTTAATAAGAATAACTGATGCATATAACGATAGAGATACTACTATTGAAACAGATGATACTTCTGGTGATGAACTAGTCCAAGAATTTAATCTAACAAATGATAGTGCATACTTACAACTAGCACAAGCAACAAGAAAGGACGGGAAAGATAGAACTATAGTACCTATTCCAAAAGGTAATCATGATGGTGATGCTGGTACTAGTTTAAGATATCCTAACTCAGATTATTTTGAAAAAGATTCAGACTATATGATGTTTGAATTTGGTAAATATATACCACCATTTTTACCAGAAAATGTTCAAGATAGATTAGGAAGTGGTACAGCAGGAAGAAACGAAGACATATCTAGTAGATATATTGGATACAATCAGTCAGCAACAAACTTCAAACCAATAACAGATAGTAAAAGATATAGACCAGTCATTCTATACATGCCTCAAGATATATCAACTGAGGTAAAAACATCATGGAATGCTAAAGCATTCAGTAGTATGGGTAGAGGTCTTGTTGCTGCTGCTAATGGTGACTTTAGTAAACTAGGAGATTACAATGTTCCTAACGGTTTAAAGAGTACGTTTGCAAGTTTGTTTACTCAAGGTATTAACTCAATTCCTGGTGTTGCTGGAAACTTATCATTAAATGACGTTACTGGATCAACCAGAGGTGTGATATTAAACCCAAACGTAGAAGTATTATTTGACCAACCAGATCTAAGAGAGTTTGGATTAAAGTTTAAGATGACTCCTCATAATGCAGAAGAAGCAAAGATTATCAGATCAATCTGTAGAACATTTCAAAGAGCATCACTACCAGGTTTTGGTGATGAGAACGCAGGTTCTTGGTTAGATAAAGACGGTGGCAATGATGCTAAAGGATCTGATAAAGTTTCTATTGGTGGAGGAAACATGATCACAGTACCACACATGTGTAGAGTATCTTTCATGAAAGGTTCAGGTTTACACCCATACTTGACACAATATAAAACATGTGCAATCACTAGAGTACAAGTAAACTATACACCTGACGGAAACTATGCAACCTATGCAGATGGTGCTCCAGTTGCAACAGAGATATCACTAGACTTTCTAGAGACAAAACTCATCTTCGACCAAGAAATATCAAATAATTCATCGAGTCTATAATGTTTTTCAGATTATTACCAAGTATAGAATACACCAAGTCTCCCATCAGTTATCCGTTCTCGGAATCTGATTATGTTGTTGCGACAAACTTCTTCAAGAAGTATACAATCGATGAAAACATATTTGAATACGCAGTATACTTTGACAAGTATGTCATACAGACTGGTGAAAGATTAGATACTATTGCAATGAAGTTCTATAAAAATCCTTTCTATGATTGGGTGATAGCAATAACAAATAACATGGTGAATCCTGGATATGATTTACCAATGGATGATAATGCTATCAGAATATATGCTGAAGACAAATATGATGATCCTTACTCTGGCACACATCACTATGAAACAATTGAATATAAAAGCGTACAAGATGTAGTACTACAACCTGCTGGTCTCTATGTTGATGAGAACTTCTATACAAGTAGTCATACCTTCAACAACGGAGCAAGTCTAGTTACTATACCTGGTTCTACATTATCAAGACCAGTGAACAACTATGAGTATGAGATACAGAAGAACGAAAAGAACAGAGAGATCTATCTCTTACAACCAGCACTGGTAGGTGCATTTGTTAGTAGTTTCAAAAAATCTAACAAATACACAGAGTCTAGTGACTATATTAATAAGAACTTAAAGAAAACAAATCGTATATGATATTTTGGATTGGTTTCACTCTCATGTTTCTTAATGAGGGTTTCGTCATGATGAGACATGTATCACCACTCTTTGCACAGATCAGAGAGGAACTCATCAAAGACTTAGGTGATACTTGGCAGAAGATTCATTCAACCTTAGACTGGTTGTGGATCTTCTTTGTTGTGTTAGGATTAATATTCACACAGCACAGAGCACTTGATGTGTTTGCACTCGTAACATTCTGGAGTGCAGCACTGTGTTTAATTTACATACCTAAATGGTTGAAAGACTTTTAGACAAAAAAATACCCCGAAAAAATTTTCGGGGTTTTATGTAATTGAAATATCAATTTTGGATTAAGGTGCTGGTTGTTGTGGAACAGGTTGTAAAGTTACCATACCTTCGTACACTACTGGTGGTTCTGGATCAGGACAGCATGGCATGTCTTGATGTGCATGCTCCATCAAATGCTCAACCTTTTGGTTAAGTTCTTCAAGTAATTGAATGACATAATCTACACGAGGATCTTCAACAGGTGCATCTGATGGTGCTGTGAAAGTTCCATCTGGTCCTGTTGTAATGACCACGTTAGGATCATCTGCAACAGCAGTTGGATCTGGGTAAGGTACATTCACAACGCCATCAGGAGTATCAGGTGCGATGTTCTCTGGATACAAACCAGGTTGCTCTGTTACTTCAGTGCCTGGAATTGGTTCGTTGTTGTACTCAGGTGTAAAGTTTGAATTAGTCATTGATTTTACTTAGAGATTAGTTCGGTTAGTTCTTCCTCCCTATGCTTTGTAGCACGGTCAGGATAGATTCTTTTATCATCATGTTCATACAAAGATGTCAATGATGTAAGGTCAGGTGGTGCTGCACCACTCAAGACAGCAGAACCAGTGGCAACTACACCTATCGTCAGTGTAGTGGCAACCATGGTCGCTTCCATGAGTTGCAATAGTTCGACTAGCATTTCTTTATTTAGTTTCTATAGGCATATTATACAGAAAAAAAGGAGTGTTTGACCACTCCTTGTGACAGTTATTCATCTGTCTTAAACTCTTCACTCCAAGCATCTATAAACTGTCTCCTCTGTTCCCATGTCTGACCACTAGTAGATCCTTTACAGGGATTGATGCATGTTTCATCACCAAATTGATTACA
>CEPK01071339.1_pt1 | contig 10141 bp, 10 predicted proteins | sample 356231 | NCBI WGS metagenome assembly CEPK01 (sample SAMEA2620259, study PRJEB7988) | marine metagenome | biome: marine biome (ENVO:00000447); feature: deep chlorophyll maximum layer (ENVO:xxxxxxxx); material: "saline water (ENVO:00002010), including plankton (ENVO:xxxxxxxx)" | depth 80 m
CCCATCTCGTGGGCCCCAGTCATGGTCATTGCAGAAGCGAGAGCCATCAGACCGAAGGCACTAGCCCATGCGCTATCGCACCTGGTGTGAACCTGCCACCAGATTGCACCAGCGGCAATCATTCCAAGGACGCCCCAGATACTTACAGCTGCATCATCTGCAGTGATGTCGGCGATCCACATATCTGTCGCTGTCCAGCCCGTTTCTATTCCACCGAACTCGGTGGCCAATAGTATGGCCAGAACTGCACCGACAACCTGCGCTAGTAAGCGCATTCCGTTGGCCATCCAGTTGCCCTCTGTGTCGCTCATGTTACCCGTCATCATGTGACTCCAGGTAACTATTGGCAGCACATGAGCTCCGGAGAAGGCCATCCACACGACGGCGAGGGCTACAGCCCCCTCCAACGTGTTCAGACCAAATCCGAACACCATCCACGATAGCACAAACGCGCCACCTACTTCTGCTTTCATTGCATTCATATCTACGTTCATTTTTCAATCACCTCGTTTACACGAGTGTTTCCACGTCGAATTATTGGACTATATAATGGAGAAGGTAGTGAATCTGCTCAAAACGGCTAAAAAGTGACCTTTTCAAAAAATCCGGTGTGCATAGCTACACCTGGTAATTGCAGATAAATCGAGTGTGATTTGTTGCTAATTACGAGTAAGGTAGCATTAATCCTGATCTGCGTAATCTGTTACTCTTATTCCTAGGCTTCCTTTCCTAGCCTTTCTAGTCATAATCTTATCCATCTTCTTATGGAACTCCTGTTCCAGATCAACCTTCATTGCAAGCGAATGTCCGAGAATCAATATCAGTAGATCAGCTAGTTCCTCTGATGCCTCTTCATCTGGCTTTCCCTTAGTGATAGCTGCGGAAAGTTCTCCGAGCTCCTCGATTGTCAGGGCTATTCTATACCCCATGTCGTGCCCATGGTTCTCACTGGAGGAGAATTGGTGTTTATGATGGAATTTAGCGACCCTGGACATCATTGTCAGCCAAGATCCATCAGGCACATGGCCATGCTCAACCTGTATCCAATCATCAACACTCAGCCTACTATCCATGAAGCTATCATTTCGAGAGACACCATCAAGTTAGTGATGTATTCAATTATTGCCTTCCATCAAGGTGACGATGCAATGAGCAACTAGATTCTGCATTTCGGAAGCATTTTCGTCTACTGAATTGTGGTCAATATGCGCTTTTGCATCTCCTGGCGTCCTGCCAGAGGCCCAATTTGAAGAGCAAACGAGAGAGATATGAGGAATTCCGGTCTCTGAAACTAGTCTCTGCTCGGGGCCCAGAGTCATCCCCACCACATGGGCACCTAGAATTTCCAATGCGTCGATTTCCTCGGGACTTTCGAATTGTGGGCCTACGCATTGTGCAACAACGATTCGTTCGGGTGACTCGCCTTGCTTTTCATATAGGGCATGACGACATTTTGCTGATGCATCTGTATCGAATGGCGATGTCCTGTCCGAGTGGACTGCATCTTCATCATGGAATGACCAAGGTCGAATGGAGAGATCTAGGATTCCGCTAGCAACCCCTATTTTCCCGGGGGGCATTGATTCAAGCATCGAGCCTACAGAATTGATGCTAACCACAAGATTCGGAGAGCAACTTGCTGCTGCATGTACATTGGCTCTGTGCTCTATGGAATGGGGTGGAGTGCGGTTTTCATTGGAGGAATGATGCCTGTCGATTACGAATACCTGTCCATTGGGTAGGCTGACGATGGTAATTGGGACCTCTCCCCAAGGCGATTCTGCTAACATTTTCTCAGATGAGGACCTCTCTAAAGATGATAATGATGAGGAAAAGTCACTCATCCCCGTCCCACAAAGCACCGCGATGCGGGGCATCTCCTCACTCCGAGAGTCTGGTGATCAGATCGGCCTTCTTACCTGAAACTGGCTTTCCTGCTTCCTTTAGAAGATCCTTTAGCTGTGCAACAGTCATTGATTCGTAATCTACCTCATCGTCGGATTCTTCGACATCTTCGTCCACATGTTCTTCACTTACCGTTTCGACCTCATCTCCGGTTTCTTGGGGTTCATCGGAAAGTGGTTCGTCTTCCATTTGATCGACATTGGCCTCTTCCTTCATGGCATTCTTTTCGTCTTCTTTGACCTCTTCCAATGTGGGTCCGTCATCAATAACTACTCCTTCTTGAATTAACTGGCTCCTCCTGAAGAAGACTGCCCTAACTGGTTGAACCTTCGATACGGCCTTGGATACCATATCCTCTATGGAACCATCCATCAGAGCCTTCTGCACTGAAATCCAAGTCGACTTGGCACAGAATTTTATTACCTCATTTCTTGCTACGGCTCTAGTCTCTTGCTTCTGGCTAGATTTGACTCTGGATCTAGTAACAATGAATGGTTTAATCCTGATGAAGTAGCCATCCTCGGTAACCACATCTATTGTATCATCTATCTTTCCTCTGTCCCTACGAATCTGCCTTCTAACGTAATCCTTCATCACATCATGACCGACGAATTCAGTAATTGCGTCATTTCCTATGACTTCCTTAATCCGAAACCTAATTTTTACGTGCATTTTGGAGAAATCTCCATCCAGCTCATTCTGCATTAGCTCAAATGGCCTTCCAACAATCATTTCTCCTTCCTCAGCTAGCGTCTCCCCAATAATCCTGAATGACCAGGGGTTCCTAGGTGCCCTAATTGAGAACCATCGCTTTGCCTTCCACTTGTCCTTCTGCCTTCTAGCCGCTGCCCTTGCCGATGCTCCCTTGGCCATAGAAAAGACTCCTTATTCCGGGGGCTGCCCCGTTTGCGGGCCGTGCGAAATGCAACCAGTATTTGAACGGAATGCCACGAATACTGAATAATGACCCGTCGGATTCAAGTTCCTAGCATAGAGGCAGTGTCATGGGACTTCATGGTGGGGAATGGCGAGTACATGCCAGCGCAGTGGATGACACTACTTTGATTGTGGACTCAATGCAATGGTTATGTGGTGATTCGGTTGAGATTTCAATAGAAAGAGAGAAATCCGCTCTTGGAGCAATAATGTACACAATCGTGGGGAAGATGAATTCTAAAGCTTCGAAAGAGTCACTGGGAAGAGTTTGCAATGACTCACTAAAAGAAATTTTGAGCAATGGTATTGCCTCAAGAGTAGATGAGAATAAGAATCTGCATATTAGGCTAGGTTTGGCCAGTCTGGTTCGTGGCGAAGCAGTTGTAGCAGGACTTAGCGGCAGCCCTGTAGCTAAAGGGAAGTTCAAACTAGAGGTTTATCCGGGTCAAGAGCCGGCTTCTGTCGCTGAGAGTGTTATAGCAAAAATGGTTGATTAAGAAATTTCAACACAAGATTTCATATGCCACATACTTGCACAATTGTATTAATGACCCACGTTGTAACAAGCGCATGTGTTAGTTGCAAATACCAAGACTGCGTCCATGTCTGCCCAGTAGAGGCATTTAGGGAAGCCGAAGAATATCTGGTCATCGATCCCGACGAATGCATAGACTGTGCGGCATGTATTCCAGAGTGTCCTACCGAGGCAATATTCGCTGACAGCGACCTTCCTGAAGAAGAAATTAGTTGGCTTGAGAGAAATGAGGTAGAGGCTCCAGATCTACCAATTGCAGAGGGCGATTCGCCTGTCCTTGCTGATTAGGTGACCCTTCACAATAATAGGGTTCTTGAATGCATGCCCGGAGGATGCCTTGTGTCTGAGAGGGTTAATCTTGGGTCCATGAGGCATGGGACAGAACTCCTCAAGCGAGGATTTGCTAAAATGCAGGAGGGAGGGGTAGTAATGGACGTAGTGACTCCCGAACAGGCTCACATAGCTGAAGACGCTGGAGCAGTGTCCGTAATGGCTCTTGAGAGGGTACCATCCGATATTCGATCTACAGGAGGAGTTGCTAGAATGAGTCATCCCTCATTGATTAAGGAAATCATAGAAACGACTAGCATTCCAGTAATGGCAAAGGCCAGAATTGGTCATGACGAAGAGGCTAGGGTTTTGGAATCATTAGGTGTGGATATGATCGACGAATCAGAAGTTTTGACTCCAGCTGATCCGTTCTACCACATAGCAAAAAGCAAGTTCACGATTCCTTTTGTATGCGGTTGTACGAACCTTGGAGAAGCAGTAAGAAGGATATCAGAAGGAGCTGCAATGATTAGGACCAAAGGTGAGGCTGGTACTGGTAACGTGGTTAGTGCTGTAAAGCATGCCAGGCTTATCGATGCCGAGATTAAGACGGCCATGAATGCAAAAGAAGATGAGAGGGGGGCAATGGTCGAATCTATAGTTGAGAAGTATAGTATTCTTGAGAGGCACTCCGATATAGGGGGCAAAGTCATTACTACCCCATTTGGGGAAATTGAATCAATAAAGGAAGAGGTCTCAGAGGTTCTAGATGAGGTGGCAAATTCGGGTAGGCTGCCAGTTGTTACTTTTTCTGCAGGAGGCATAGCCACTCCAACTGATGCAGCATTAATGATGAGTCATGGCATGGATGGGATTTTCGTTGGTTCTGGTATCTTCAAGAGTTCTGATCCCGCTAGGACTGCAGAGGCCATTGTGCTAGCCACTCACCACTTCGAAGACTCAAATATAGTAGCTGAAGCTAGCGAAATGGTTGGAGAGGCGATGCCTGGTCTGGAGCTAGATAGCCTTGATGTTAGACTAGACGAGAGAGGGTGGTAGCTATCTCTTTCTCCCTCTAGTTGTGCCTAGCTTCCTGGACGTTCTTTTCTTTCTCCCTGTGCTGGATTGTTGTACGGTGTTATCTGAAGAGACGATTCCTCCAAATTTAATCGATTTGCCATCCAACAATCTCTCTGACAAAGAGTCAGCTAGCTCTTCATCTTCGTCCGGACCTCTGAGAGCCTGTCTTACTGATTCGTTGTGCTCACGAATAGTTCTCTCCCTCTGTTCATTCTGGGATCTGAGCTCGTCTTTTATCTCGTTGACTTTTGATAGCATTTCTACAATGTCTTGGTGTACCTCATCTGCCTTGGCTCTCTCTTCTAAGAAGATTGAGTGCAATCTATCGCCCTCTCCTCTAAGGAAGTCTCTTTCCTCAAGCATTGGCTTGATTTCTAGCCAAATCTCGTCTGCTAATTTGTTCTGTTCAATCATAAGGCTATGCTCGTTATCAGCCTCGGCTCTTAGCTTCTGAATCGACTCATCCATATCGCTAAGGTCAATAGATATTATCTGATGTTCCTCGACGTCAGGAATTAGTTTGTCCCTTCTGGAAATCAGAGACTTGAGTTTTTTTATCAATGAGTTCTCCTTGTCTAGAGAAAGAGTGCCATCAGTCATAATTCTGTTCTCGATTCTCTCAATCTCACCAACTGTCTCTGAGAGTTGGATTACTACGGACTTTCCAGGGCCATCATCTCTCTTTCCTCTTTTTCTAGAGACAAGATCTCGAATGCTCTTCTGGATCTCATCCCTACGGGCTTGATGTATTTTTGCTTTGACACGGGTTTCCTTCTGATCTACCATCCTAGAGTTGATTAGCTCCCTCAGTTCCTTTCCCTGTGAGTTAACTGAGTTTCTCGAGTCAGAGGACCTTTTTGCAGACTCATTGTGAGAGTTCCTCTGATCCCTCATCCTTCTGAGTTTAGACTCCATAGCGTGCAACCTAGTCCTAAGGTCATCAACCGGTTGTTCCCCTTGGTCCACACTATCGGGATAAGAGTCCCCTTATTGAAGAAGACTAAAGTCCCAATATTCCAGCTGCGAACGGTAAAATAGGGGAAATTAACGCCAATGCGGCGCCTAGCATGAATATGGCCCCAGTTGTCATTCTGAGTCTAGTAAATAGGTCTGAACGAATTTGGGCGGTTAGGACTTTTCCTGAAATCAAGTTTCCAGATGAGTCCTCAAGCCTTACAGTCACAGTAGCTTCACCCATTGAAGATGGAATGAGAGATTGCCAAATAATCCGTGAAGAAATCATTGAGTTTGATACTTTATCGTAAACAGTATAGCTAGCAAATGACTCGGAGTCTAGAGGTTCGGCCCTTATCCTGTATACGCACTCATTAGGTCTGAAGTCTGGAGTCTGCACCCTTAGTATCAATTCCTGTGGATCGGGTGTTTGGTTCAAAATGTAGGCGAATAAGTTTGCATGACCGAAGGTAAGATTCTCCATATCAACATCGAACCAGATTGCATTTTTTGAAGGGCTAGCTAAGTGCATCCTTAGTCTGTCATTAAGTCGGAAAAATGGAGCACACCTTTCCCTTGCATGGACTAGGAGCCTGTCCAAGGTCTCTTCTCCCAGTTCAGGATGATTGATTATTTGATCTATTGTCTTGGTATCTACCACGGTAGAAAGTGCTATGTGGAAATCCTCCTCACTAATCACCCCGGATCTGAACATATCGAGCATCTGGAGGAGGTATTCCTGGAGATCTGAAAGGGAGACTCCCTTCTTCAAGTCACTATTGAATGATGACACATATTTCGAAAATCTTACTGCGAGTAATGGATCTACATGTGCCCTGATTACGTCTGTGAATGGCTTGTTAAGGAGGGCTGGATGAATGGGTGGGGAAAATGCATCTAGCAGGCCCCATGGGTTTACTGTGTTGAAACGAGGCCTCTCGGAAACCATGTATACGCTATGACCGGAAAGTAGAGCACCAGTCGAAAGAGCAATTAGGACAGGGACACCTTGGGTTTCTGTGGAGAAATTAAGTGCAAGAGAAAGGAGCAATGTTGCTAGGACCATAAGGGATGTAGTGAGATTTAGCTGATTTGAGGCTCCCTCGATTACTGCCCTCATCTCACTATATCCATGAGCACTGCGGAAAGTAACTCCGGAGGATGTAATTTCATCAGTATCAATCTGGAAGATTTTTCGTGTAAGCCACAATAGGTAATGAAGGATAAACAATAGTACGAGATCTGCAACCATGATCACTAGGGACAGAAGATATACTGACTTAGAAAACGATAGACCGAAGAAAAGGTCTCGAACACTACCTTCCCACCACTCTGGATCTGCCCCCCTGTACGACTGGGCCAAACCAAAAAGGAAAATGACAAAGATTGGCAAGAATAGAACTAATCTCGCACCTCTGCTGATTAGGAGATCGTCTAGCCCCGAGAGTATAGCTTCTCGATTCTTAAGAGAATCCCTGAGTTCTCTTTCTTCAAATTTCGTTTCTTCCTTGATCATCTTGTTTATTTCGGGAGCAGGGGGGGTTTCTGACTCCAGAGCTGCAACCATATCCTCGATGTCAGACTCGATTTCTACCAAGGTTCTTAGATCTGAGTTTTCTTCCATGATTCCGACCTACAATGAGTTTACTCTAGCTAATATTTTCATGCCAATCTCTCTAGAAAACTCCAGGCTGTTCCCTGAGCATGTAAGTTTCCCTCCCAAGTTAGTAATTTCTGATCCAACTGAAACTCCCGCTTCTCTAATGGTAATCTTCTCAGATTCGTTAGCAATTATCAACTCGACGGATGACGAGTATCCTTCAGGTAGTTTTTCTATTGGAAGAAGCGTTCCGACTCCAATCTCATGGAAATCCCTGTGCATGGATGGTATTGATGAGCCATCTGGGGCAGTTTGAGGGTAACCGAGAAGACTGTCCAGTGCTGTTTCAAGATCTTTTCCGACTGAGTGTTCCATTTTACAAGCGACTTCCGCTACATCTCCCTGGAAGCCGACTATATCGGATAGTAGGATCTGTAGCAACACCTCCCTCCTCTTTATGCTAGCAGCTAATTGGAAACCCTCTGGAGTAAGTCTGAATCCCCTATATGGGATGTGAGTGATCATTTCTCTTTCCGAGAGTCTTTGGATCATTTCAGTAGTTGAAGCAGGGCTAATGCCCATTTTTTCTGACAATCGAGTATTCTTTACAATGTCCGCTGGTGATTCATTGTGTATCTCAAAAATACTCTTCAAATACATTTCCTCGTTCTCGGAGAAATCCGGCATTTACATCAGCTCCGACTCTGCCATAAATTCAATCTTGCAAACAGGGCACCTAGACATAACTGGTCTCTTTTCAATAGGAACCCTGAGTGCTTGGTCGCATTCTGGACAATTTAGTATATCCTCTTTTGAACGAACAACGACTTTCGAATCTTCCGCTAACCCTACCTTGAACTCCATCGCGCATGAAGGGCACCTAACTGCCCCAACATGTCCCAGGGGCACCATCAATCTTTGATCACAGTGGGTGCATGAAATTTCTGATTTCTCCTTTCTTGACTGGCTCTCAGAGCGCTCCTTTGTTTCTCTCAACCCTTCATCGGAAGTAGTAGGGGTCCTTGTTGAAACGGCCCTCCAAATTAGTGTGCCTACCATTATTGACATCGAACCGACAAGGATGCCAAAACCTGCCGAGACGATATCGAAGGGTACATCAATTAATGGATCCTCCACTTGTGAGTTTATAGAGAAAAACTTCTTTGAAGTTACTTCTCCAGTAGACCATTGGACCTCCAATTCAATCCTATCACCACCGGGCCAGGATTGTAATGCGACATCGCTAGTTACTGTTGATCCGGCATTAACTGATTGAACAGATGACTCTGCTAGAATTGTTTTGTCGGAGGAAAGAATTACTCTGACCTTTCCGGCATCTGCCTGGAAATTATTCGAGTTCGAAAGTGAGATTTTTGCTACAACTCTTTCCCCGAAAGTTGGCATCTCGGGACTGAATGTTGCCTCAACTGAAAGCATAGAAGGGTCCAATGAGGGTAATTCGACGGGCATAAATGATGAATTTGTGGAGTTTGAAGAATGTGCCCACCCTATTGGAACTGCTTCGATGTGAATAGAATCTAACTGCGGATTTCCTAGCTCGAAATTTAGATCCCTCTTCCCTGGGTCAAGATTAACTGAAATACTCTGTAATTGAGAAATGGCCCCCCCATGCTCTTTCGAAAGAATGAGATCGATATTCCTAGACTTTCCAGGAGAAAGAATTACTGAAACTGAAACTTCCAGGACTAGCTCATCTGACCACTCGTGATATTCTAGGCTAAGAAAAATATCCTGACTATCGTAAGCTTCAATGGAAAATTCTCCAAATAGAGTGGAGCTAATGTTCCCCCCATCAGAAGAAACCCACCATCTGAAGAAATTTTGTCCCTTTTCCACTGGGGAGAAGTTGGCTCTGATTTCCCTAGTTGAGCCTGGAGAAATATGAGTTTTTTCCCCTGAGAAAAATTGGCCTGATGAAACATGTTCTAGATTCAAATCAACGGAGCCCGAAGAGTTGCCAGAATTGGAAACAAGTACAGCAGCATTTAGGGAATCCCCAAGAAATGCTGGCTCGCCCGAAACTGCAATTCCAGAATCTCCAGAATTACTGAAATTTGCTTTCCCGTTGGATTCTCCTGAGCTCATTTTTACGAAATCTTGCCCACTAGTCAGAGTATGATCTGGATCAACAATGCAGATAGAAAAGGAAGAGAGCAAAACTATGCAAAATGCAGCCGATCCCGCGATTGATGCTTTCATTACGGCATCCTCGTAAAGACATCGTATCAATGAAACCCAAAAAACTGCTCCAAATAGGGCTATAATGGATGTATTTCCGGGATGCCGAACGAAATGGACACGGAAGCTCTGTTGAATGTTGGTCCTGAAGAGTTGGCGAGCTCTCTTCTAAAGCGTAGGCTGATGTTAAAAGAAAGCCTCCCAGGAGTAATCAGGAATCTTGAAGCTGAAGAGGATTCATTGACGCCGAAGGTCGAGAGGATCTCCGAAGGCTTTCAAGCTGCTAACAAAAAGGTCGCAAATCTAAAAGGTCAGCGAGACGATGCGCAAATTAAAGCAAATATTATCGTTTCAGAGATTAAGGAGATTAGAGAAAGACTAAACAAATCTGGAGGAATGATCAGTCTTGACCCGAAATGGAAGAAAAGGAAGCTAATTGAAGAGATTGAGAAACTAGAGAATGAAATTCAAACATCTGCTCTAGATCACAGGTCTGAAAGAAAGCTGCTTGAGAGAAGAAGGACGCTAATTTCTGAGAATGACAAGTGGCTCAAAGATAGAAAAGACTCTAACCCGGATATGTTGGAATTCATAGACAAAAGTAAAGAAATGTCGAGGCTATTCAAAAAAGCAGACAAAGCACATTCGAGAATGCTTGATTC
>CEPK01095812.1_pt1 | contig 10120 bp, 8 predicted proteins | sample 356231 | NCBI WGS metagenome assembly CEPK01 (sample SAMEA2620259, study PRJEB7988) | marine metagenome | biome: marine biome (ENVO:00000447); feature: deep chlorophyll maximum layer (ENVO:xxxxxxxx); material: "saline water (ENVO:00002010), including plankton (ENVO:xxxxxxxx)" | depth 80 m
CGAAGACAAAAATCTACGTCATTGTATGCAACCGCAAACGACTCATTTAGCCCCTTCAATTCCTGCCAAAGATTTCGAGAAGTCACAAGACAAGCCCCTGTTACGGCCGCAACCCGGTGAATCGTAGCAAGCCTATTCCTGTAGCCAAAATGACCCTGCGGTAAATACTTGTGACCATGCATATAAAGCCCACCAAGTCTTGGATTCAGTCCAGCATGCTGAACACTGCCATCGGGGTACCGCAAAAGCGGGCCAACCACTCCCACATCTTCTCTTGAAATCTGTGCAACTAATTCACTTAACCAACTGGAATTAACCACTTCGATGTCATTATTCAATAAACATAGAATCTCACCAGAACCGATTCCAGCAGCAAGGTTATTCATCGCAGAGAAATTAAATTCCCCCTCAAACTCAACAACCGTAGTGTTGTCTCTTCGTGAGGATTCTTCAAGAAGTCGTCTTGCTTGTAGTTCAGAACTTTGATGGTCAACGAGAACAACTTCAAAATTTGAATAATCGGTGTTCTCGTACAACCCAGACAAACATCGCTCAAGCAAATGCGCTTTATCTTTACTTGGAATCAGAATCGAAACTCTAGGCTCAGGACACGGAACAGGCCATCTGACTCGACGAGTTTCTTCACAAATCCCCTCAAGTAATTCAGCTTCGGGATGAAACTCAGAAAGATAATCACCGATTGTTTGATAAACAGCCCCAGAATGTGAGGTTTCGGCATCAGTGGATAACACAAGAGGAAGCCGAGAGATAGCTTCTTCACCAAATTCTTTAAACACAAAAAGAGCTATAGCGGTCAAAGTCGGCATAGCAGAGACATCAATTTTTTCTGCAAGCCGCGACACAACAGATCGGTGAACAGCAACCATCGAACCGATTTCCTCTCCGGTGAGAACAAGATCGATGTTCCAGGGAGTATTCGCACGTATTTCTGTGATGACACTGCCAGATTTCTTACAACTGTCAGCAATTACCAATTTCACAGTCGCATCAGAATTTATTTCAGCCCCAAAAGCAAAAGTTGCGACTTCATGTATTTCTGTGGCTCCTCGAACAAAAATCACCCATTCTCCAGTAACCGAATCCACAACTTCAGTGAAGTTATTAGCGAAGCAGAAGTTCTCAATTTTTAATTTCTGTTTCTCGAGGCTCGATAAAATTTCTTCCTGAAACGATTCACAAGAAGCATCTACAACAATAGAAAAAGTCGGGAATAAATTTTGTTCAATGGATTGCTCAATGAATTCGTGATCATTGTCTGAAAGTTTCATAAACCGATCCATCCACGCTTGTGGAGTGATAACTCCATCTTCTAGATCAGTAGATAGTGGAGATTGATTGTAACGACCAATCAATCTTTCTTTTAGACTTTTGAAATCTCTAGCTAGCAAGATCTGAAAAAAGGTACGAAGGTTACGTCGGCGAAGCCCTAACCGAGAAATATCTGAAAGGATTGCCAGAAAAATTCTTTTCGTGGCTGAAAAAGAAGAGGAACGATGAAGTTCGATACGGACAGAAGTCAAATTCAACCCCGAAATCTCTAATGCATTTAATCCGGCGTTCAGATTAAGAACTTGATCGAAACCTTTTTTTCTTGACTGACGGAATCGGAAGCGTTGCTCGTTCTTGGTAACAAGCGAAACTCCAGTAAGGACTTGTTCTGAAGAAAGTGGTGTGATCAGAATTCTCGTCCACCCGATAGCTGAAGCGGGTAAGTAAACAGAGAAGAAGTCTTTTTCTTCAACTAAAACAACATCAGATTCCTGTTTTCTTTGGGTGCTCTGATTCCAGAAGATTTCTTCCATAAATGGAGGGTATCTTCAGAAGAGACCCTCTTCCGTCGTTGAGACACCCCTGATACCTACTACTGTAGGTTCTGTGGGTAATTCCAAACAGCAAGCAAGTTGAGGATTTATGACAATCTCACATCATCTAGCTATTAATTTGCTCTCAGTAGTCCCAGGACGAGTCGGAGGCGCAGAAGAGTATACGACACGTGTTTTAAAAGCTTTCGCTGCTCATGGACCTTCGGATTTGAAACCAGTTCTTTACACGCTTGAGTCATTTCCCGCTGCACATCCTGAGCTAGAAAATATTTTTGAGTTTGTTATTTGCCCTATAGATGGAATCGTACGGTCACGCAGAGTTCTTTTCGAATCAACTTGGCTTGCGCAAAAAACTCGACATTCTTCTGCGATTCATCACTTCGGAGGGAGAGTCCCGTTCAAATCTATACGTCCCGCAGCTGTGACGATACATGACCTTCAGCCATTAGAGCACCCCGAAAACTTCTCCTCAGTTAAAGCTGCCTATCTGTCATGGGCTATTCCACGCTCAATCAGAAGAGCCGATTTAGTAATAGCAGTCAGCGATCAAGTGAAACTAAATATACGTGAACGTTTTCCGATAGAGCCTTCAAAAGTGCATACCGTCTTTTCCGGTATTGAAAAAACGGCAACTGAGCCCTCAAAGCCAGCTTCAATTCCTACCATCCTTTATCCGGCAGCAACTTATCCACACAAAAACCATCTTTTACTCATAAAAGCATTTGAAGAAGCAGCTGATGAACATCCAGAAATTCAATTGATCTTAACTGGAGGAGCAGGACGTTCTGAATCAAGAGTTGTTCAGGCAATTAACCAATCTCGACATGCCGGCAGAATAGAACGAACTGGCCGTATCTCATCAGAAAAAGTTAAAGAATTAATAGCAGTTTCTACTGCTGTCACTTTCCCATCAAGCTATGAAGGATTTGGACAGCCAGTACTCGAAGCGATGGCTGCTGGAGTACCAGTCATTGTGGGATCAGGAACCCCAGCTGCCGAAATCGTCAGCAATCCTGAATGGACGGTTGAACCCCAAGACGTAACAGGATGGGTTCAAGCTATTAAACGTATGGTCACAGACACCAACAAACGAAATACAGCAGCACTAAACGGGATCACTCAAGCATCAAACTATCTGTGGGAGAACTCCGCAGAGCAATTAGAGAAAGTTTGGCGCCAACTATTAACAATAGATAATTAACAGATGCGGCTCCTAGTTATCTCCCCACATCTTGAGCCAGATACCGCTCCAACCGGAATCATAATTTCCGCTATTTTGAAGCAGCTCGGTCAGCTCGGAAACGAAGTCCATGCAATTACCTCTTTACCATGGTACGAGAATCATGAAGTGGCGGAAGAATGGAGCGGAAAAGGTCCTGGTAAATTTCTACAGACCTCCGATGAAGAATTTGGAAAAATCACTCGATGCTACCCGTTTCCTTCTTCCAAAAAATCTTTAATAGGTAGAGGCCTAGGTTTCATTGGATTCACTGTTATGGCTGCGATACCGGCTTTGTTCACTCGCAACAAGTTTGATGCAGTTATCACAGTTTCCCCTCCACTCACTCTCGGGCTCGTCGGATGGCTAGCGTCTCGAAGACATCGCTGTCCACATATCTTTAACATTCAAGACATTTTTCCTGACGTAGCAATTCAAGTAGGTGTAATTAAATCCCCTCGCGTAATTTGGTTCTTGAAAAAATTAGAACTCTTTTGTTACAAAAAAGCGAATGCGATTACTGTTCTCTCTAAAGATTTAGCAACTAATGTTCAAGAAAAAACTGGATTTGATGACTTACGAGTAGTGACTATCCCAAACTTTGTCGACGTAGAGAAAATTTCACCATCGAGTCATAACACCCCCTACCGAGCAGAACTAAATCTTAACGACCGGGTTGTAGTTATGTACGCAGGGAATCTTGGACATTCGCAACCTTTAGATCTACTAGTCGAAGCAGCGAAACAACACAAAAATCGAAAAGATGTTGTGTATGTCATCAACGGCGGAGGTGTCGCAGCTGAAGAATTAAAAGAAAAAGCAAAAGAGATACCAAATCTTGTGGTAACAGGATTCCAACCAATTAACCGTCTTTCAGAAGTTCTCTCAACTGGTGACATTCATGTCGTACTTCTAAAAAAGGGTCTAGGGGCGAGCAGTGTCCCATCAAAAATATATTCAACTTTCGCAGCGGGCAGACCGGTGATAGCGAGCGTAGACCCAGAAACTGAAGTTTCAAGAATTCTTTCCGAAACACAAGCAGGAATTGCAATCCCCCCTGAGTCCACTGCTGAATTTATTGCCACAATCGAAAGAATGGTTGAAAATCACGAAGAGAGAACAGAGATGGGCACCGCGGGCCGATTATGGGTAGAAAAGCAACCAACGGCGAAAACTGTGGCAGAAAGTTACATAAATTTGTTCGACCGCCTAAATAAGTAGTGGTTATCAGCCAATAACGAACTAAACCCTTGTTTATACCTGTAACGTAAAACACTATGGCTCGTGGAGAATCAGGTAAGAAAGTGGCGCGCGCCGCCCGTATTGGCGGCACAAGCGGTAGTGGAGAGAGGCGACCAATCGCATATCCGCTAGCCCTTACCTTTGTTATTGTCCTTGGGTTACTGCTTGTCGTTTGGTCCCGAAATTCAAGGGAAGCTAGTTCTGCTCCTCGAGTTGGAGACGACCATTGGCACTCCGCTTATGACATCTATGTGTGTGAAGATTGGCGTGGAAAGATAGTCGACGAAACTGGTGGAAACGGTATACACACTCATGGCGATGGGCTTATGCATATACACCCTTTCAACTCCGAAGCATCGGGTAAAAAAGCAGACTTTGGACAGTTCTTTGGGGCTTACGGAGGCTACATAAACGATTCATCTCTCCAGCTAGACACAGGAGAAGTTATTTCTGAAGGCGAAGATTGTAATGGTCAACCCACAGTGCTTAAAGTTGCACGCTTTGACGCCCAAGACAGGGACCGTGATCCTGAAATCATTACAGAAAACATCGCTGATATTAGATATTTAAAGAATCTTGAAGCGTTCACCATTGCTTTCGTTCCTGAAGATGTAGACCCACCAGCACCTCGACCCGAACGTTATACCTTCTTAGAAACTGTTGATCCTCGAGCAATACAATCAGATAATTTGAACGTAGTCACTACTACATCCGAAGGATAAAGGGTGCCGTGAGAGCGGTTGTGCTTGTAGGCGGATTTGGCACCCGACTCAGACCTTTAACGCTTGAAATTCCAAAACAAATGCTTCCCATTGTTGGCAAGCCAATGATTGAACATGTTGTTGAATATTTAGCAAGTCACGGAATCACAGAAGTAGTTCTATCTTTAGGTTTCGCCCCAGACATCTTTCAATCCGCATATCCCGATGGGCATTGCAATGGTGTTCCAATTCACTATGCGATAGAACCAGAACCTCTGGACACTGCTGGAGCGATTCGCTTCGCAGCGGACTCAGCAAACATTCAAGAAACTTTTTTAGTCCTTAACGGAGATGTTTTCACGGATCTAGATATACAGAATCTGATCTCATTTCACAAAGAAGTAGATGCTGAGGCAACAATCCATCTCACACCTGTTGAAGACCCATCACGGTATGGGGTGGTCCCAACAGATGAAGAAGGTCGAGTTCTTGGGTTCATAGAAAAACCTTCAAGAGAACAAGCCCCAACAAACTGGATAAATGCTGGCACCTATGTTCTTGAACCTTCGACCCTTGAACGAATACAACCAAATAAACGAGTATCAGTAGAAAAAGAAACGTTTCCGGCCCTTGCAGCCGAATCAGCGCTTTTTGCTTTCAAATCAGAGAATTATTGGATAGACACAGGCACACCGTTTACCTATCTTCAAGCACAAATGGATCTCTTGAAGGGTGGAAGGAGAGGGTTTTCAAACACAGGTATAGATTCAACAGCAGTTGTAGAAGGCAAAGTAAAGAATTCTGTAATCGGTGCCAACGTAATCATAGAAGAAGGAGCTCAAGTGAATGATTCGGTCATCTTAGAAGGGTCAAAAGTGCAGCGAGGATCAGTCGTCTCAAATTCAATCATCGGGTTCCAAACATCAATAGGTAAAAAGGCAACTGTCGCTTCTCTGTCGGTGATCGGACACGGGGTTCAGGTTCCAGATAAAGCAAAGATCATTGAAAGCACTTTGAGTAAAGAATGAGCGAAATCACTGCAGTAGTAACCGGAGGAGCCGGATTCATAGGTTCAGCTTTAGTTGATCGCCTAATTGCTGCAGGTAACTCTGTTGCCGTAATTGACAATTTATCAACAGGAAACTCAGCGAATCTTAAGAAATCAAAAGAACAAGGCGGTAAAAATTTCAAATTTGAATCACTTGACGTTCGCAGCAAAGAAACAACAGAATTCATAGCAGATTCAGCGCCCGACGTTATTTTCCATTTAGCAGCCCAAGTTGATTTACGACACTCAGTCAAAGACCCTTTGTTTGATGCAGAGACAAATATCTTAGGAACACTGAGAGTTTTAGAAGGAGCTCGTCAGAGTAAGACAAGAAAAGTAATTGTTGCAGCAAGCGGTGGCACCCTTTATGGAGACCAAAGCCACTCACTCATACCTTTTGAAGAGTCGCTGACACCAAATCCTGAATCTCCTTACGGCATTTCTAAGGCAACGACAATGAGTTACCTTGCCGCATATGAAGACCTATATGGCTTAGAAGGAACCGCTTTAGCTCTAGCAAATATTTATGGACCACGACAGGATCCACATGGGGAAGCAGGCGTAGTCGCAATTTTCGCTGGACAACTTTTACGAGGAGAAGAATCAACAATTTTTGGGAGCGGCGAACAAACTCGAGATTTTGTTTACGTAGAAGATGCAGTGGATGCCTTCATACAAGCATCGAAGTCAAAGGGGCCCAAATTTTGCAACATTGGGACAGGAATAGAGACTTCTATAAATAACCTCTATCAAACTATGGCTTCGGCATTAAATAGTTCCTTACAACCCGTTTATCTCCCTGCTCGTCTAGGAGAACTAGAACGTTCATCTCTTGACCCAAGCTACGCAAAAGAAATTTTACGATGGGACGCATCAACTCCTTTAGAAGAGGGTTTGATGCGAACTATCGAATGGTTTGAAGAAAACTAACGAAATAAATCTTCGCTTGGTTTCCGCAACAAATCATTTCGTACAGTCCCGTCACCGAACCATTCCGAATCAATTCCGCGCACAATAGCAACAGGGACACCCGCCGATTTCCCCATAACAAGCTCAGCAGCAGAAGCTATCTCATCAGCAATTGCGACTTCAGTAACTTGCAATTCTCGACCTAAAGCATCAGTCGTTCCACGTAAGTCAACTACAGGCAACAACCCCGCTGAACCTATAGCGACATCAGTAACTCCACGTCGCCAGGGCCGCCCAAAAGTGTCGCTAATAATTATTGCGACGTTCAAATCATGACGATGAGAAAAAGCATCACGTATTCGACGCGCCGACTTATCAGAGTCAATTGGCAATAAAGCAGCCTGCCCCTGTTCAACATTTGAAAGGTCAATTCCAGCATTTGCACAAACAAAACCATGCTTGGTTTCAGAAATAATTAAGTCGCCTCTTCGACGAAGAATTCGAACAGACTCTTCTTCCACCAAAGGTTTATGCCCCACCTCAGGATCAATATCTACAAGCCTTCCTTCCGCTTTTGAAACGATTTTTTGTGTAACAACTAAAACGTCACCGTCAAGGATCTCAATCGAACCCTTTTCACAAGATTGGGAAATAAGTTCAGCTAAGTCATCACCGGGGCTAATTTCAGGAAGGCCAGGTATAGGGATGAGATGAACCATGACTAAAGACCTAACACAATCGAAGCCAGAGATGCAGAAATTTCTGGTGAGCTCATCACAGTATCAGTCACCACACAGTGCATCCCTAAAGATTCAATTGACTCTTTGTGTTCTTCATCTGCATAATCAATCACCAAAGTTGCAGCTAAATCTTTATAGATTCGAGCGATCCCAACAACAGAGGGTTCATGTCCTAACTCCTGCATCATTCGATCAGCCGGTCCTTTCAGCGCTAGTCCATTGACGATCGGGGAAATAGCCACAGTTGATTCTCGTCTAGATCGTACAGCAGATTCAATTTCAGAGATTGACAAAATAGGGCCGATAGAAACAAGCGGATTTGATGGAGCAATAACGATTTTTTCTGCTTCGAGAATAGAACTAATCACATTGGGACCAGGCTGCCCGCTCTCAGAACCATCAAATCGGATGCTCTTAATAGGAACTGAATGTTTTAGTTTCACAAAATATTCCTGAAAACTGACTTCGTTCCCATTGTCTTTGAGGGTGACAAACGTAGAAATTTTGTCATTGCTCATCGGAATCAAATTGACCTCAACAGAGAAACGAGAAGCGATCTCCGCGGTGACATCAGACAGAGACACCCCTTCTCCTAACTGACTTGTCCTAAAAAGGTGAGTTCCAAGGTCTTTATCTCCAAGTTGAAACCAGGCATCGCCTCCAAGGAAATCTAAAGACTTCATAGCCTTCCAGGTCTCTCCAGCGATACCCCATCCAGTTTCAGGGTTATCAACACCGGCTAACGAGTAAGTTACCGTATCTATATCCGGCGAGATGTGTAATCCATGTAAAACTATGTCATCTGCAGTGTTGATCACAGCAACTAGTTCGCGTGGGTTTCTAACAAGACAAAGTCCTTTAAGAAACCGAGCGGCTCCTACACCTCCAGCAAGGGTGACAATCATGCTTGTATTGGATTTTTCTTTAGTATTTCCAGATCTGAATCAACCATTTCCGTTACTAAGTCAGAAAAACTTGTTTTAGGAACCCAACCTAATTTTTCTTTTGCGAGAGAAGCATCTCCAACAAGAAGATCAACTTCGGCTGGTCGAAAAAATCTTTCATCAACAGTGACGTAATCTTCATAGGAGAGGTTTACATGATTGAAAGCCAACTCTAGGAACTCTCGAACTGAATGAGTTTCACCCGTGCAAATTACGAAATCTCCTGGTTGTTCTTGTTGTAGCATCAGCCACATCGCTTCAACGTAGTCTCCGGCAAAGCCCCAATCTCGTTTGGCGTCTAAGTTCCCCAAGGCAAGAGAATCCGTATAGCCAAGAGCTATCTCGGCAACCCCATGAGTAATTTTTCTAGTTACAAATTCCAAGCCTCGTCGAGGACTTTCATGATTAAAAAGAATGCCGGAACTCGCATGGAGATCGTAACTTTCCCGATAGTTAACTGTGATCCAGTGCCCATAAACTTTGGCAACCCCATATGGGCTTCGTGGATGGAAGGGGGTTGATTCTGTCTGTGGGACTTCATGGGCTTTCCCAAACATTTCACTAGAACTTGCCTGATAGAAGCGAATACTGGGATCAACCATCCTTATTGCATCAAGTAGTCGAGTGACTCCCAGTGCTGTAGTTTCTCCCGTAAGAACAGGTTGTGTGAAAGAGGTTTGCACAAAAGATTGTGCAGCAAGATTGTAAACTTCGTCTGGCCTATGAGACTTAAGCGTTTCAACTAAGGACATTTGATCAAGCAAATCACCAGGAGCGAACTCGATATCATCCAGTAAGTGCCTGATTCTCTCGTAATTTACAGTCGAATTCCTTCTAACCATTCCAACTACTTTGTATCCTTTTAAAAGAAGTAGTTCAGCTAAATAAGAGCCGTCCTGTCCCGTTATTCCGGTGATTAGAGCTTTTTTAGTCATCTTTGTTTCCTAGGTTCATTTATCTATCTCTGACGGGATTAATACGAGTCCTTAGTCATTCTGCCAAGGAAAGTTGTAAACGCCAGTATTCGAGTAAGTCAGAAAGAGTTTGATCCAGAGAAATCTCTGGCATCCATCCCGTATCTTTTTGGATTTTTGATGGGTTTCCGCGTAAATCGGGTAAGTCTATAGGTCGCAGAAGACTCACATCTATAGTCAGCGTCATCGCTGATTTTGAGAGACTAAGTAGCTTTTTCGCAATCGTTTCGATGCTCGTTGAAGATCCACTACACACGTTGTACGCCTCACCTGCTTTGCCTTCAAGTGCTAGTAAACGGTAAGCCCGAACAACATCCCTCACGTCAGTGAAGTCTCGCTGTGCCGCTAAGTTTCCAATAGCAAGTTCGGAAATATTGTTTATTTCGTTATAAGCGATTCGAGCAGCTAGAGCTGAGCAAACGAATTTCTCGCTCTGTCCAGGTCCTAAATGGTTGAAGGCGCGTACACGAATCACCTCTTGGTTATGACCAAGATAAGC
>CEPK01002626.1_pt1 | contig 10117 bp, 11 predicted proteins | sample 356231 | NCBI WGS metagenome assembly CEPK01 (sample SAMEA2620259, study PRJEB7988) | marine metagenome | biome: marine biome (ENVO:00000447); feature: deep chlorophyll maximum layer (ENVO:xxxxxxxx); material: "saline water (ENVO:00002010), including plankton (ENVO:xxxxxxxx)" | depth 80 m
GAAGAATAAACCATTCATTTCAGATTCAGAAAATGAAAAGAAGAAAATTGATGAAGAATTGAATCAAAGAAAAAAAGAGTTAGAGGTTATGAAAAAAAGATTGGTAGAAATGAAACAAAATGATTCAAAGAGTAATGACGGAGATGATTCAAAAAACGTAGTAGAAGCAGCAAGTCAGATAATTTCTACTACAAATAAGAGATTACAAGATACGATGAAAGAGCTTGAGGTTATTAGACAATTGTTGGATAAAGAAAGAAAAGCCCATAACGAAACAAAAAAGAAATTACAAAATTAGTCGTAATACTGTTTCCATTTTTTTACCAAATCATCTTTTTTAAGACCTAGATCATAAGATGGAGATGTTATTTCAGAAAACGATGTGACATCTACGACAACTATATGGGAAATACTACTTTTGATACCTTTTTGTTTAAAGTAATCAAGAATGTTTTCAAAATCTTTTCCATTAGACAAGATTTGTGCTAGTCCCTTAAACCGATAACCCAGTCTTGAGAAAGGATCAATTACATTAATTTCAATTGAAGGGTTTTTTGTAAGATTCTCAATTGTTTTAGGAGAACGAATGTTTGCAAATACTAGTCTAGAATCATCAAGAATTGCTATTGTACCTTTTGGAGAAAGATTTGGAGTACCATCTGGAGATACAGTTGCAACATAACCTAATTTTTGGAAATTCACCAAATTTTTTATTTCATCATTAAATTCAGTCATAAAATTGGTTAAATTACATGTAATTAAATTCGTGAATTATCTCATTAGGTCTGCTGCAACGCCATAAAATAGGAAGAAGCCTATTCCACCTGCAAGAATTGCAATCCATGTGGCGATATCTTTACGCTTTGGCATATACTTTCAAGAAATACGTCTTAATAATAATGCATTCCAGATCAGTGTATGTCAAAACTAGGGATAATAGGCAGAGGTTTTATGTTCGTAGTAGTAGGACTAGTCACAATAATTGTAGGTTCATTTTTGTTACGTGGAAACATGCACATGTGGGATAAAGTGGATCCAGATGAATCAAAAGATAAAAAATAATATTCAATTCTGACAAACAGCCAGCTCATTTTCTACCCTAATGTTCATATTCATGAAAACCAGAATTAGTTATTATGCTAAATACCGTATTCAAAGACGCAATAATTAATCGTGAAAAGACATTATCCATTCTAAAAGGTCCAGAGTATGAGAAAATTATACAGAAAGCAAAAGAGAATTGGATTGATTATACACCAAAAAAACAAGAAGTAATTTCTGCAGGTATAGACAGTAGTTTTAACAGTACAAAATTTCAAGGTGCAGAGCTTTGGGCCGTAACAGCAGTATCAATAAAATCAGATGGCGAAATAATTGCAGATTTGCATGATTTTGGGTTAGACACAAACCCAGTACTTGCATCACTTGCAAGTAAGATGGAGATAGATGCATGTAACATGTCAATCGATAGTGCAGATTTAGTTTTGATGGATGGCTCACTTTATTCACAATTCATGACAAGACAAGCATCGTTAACAGAATCCATGATCAATGCAATGAAAAAAAGAAACAACGTAGTATTTGTTTCAAAGACATCAAATACAAGAAAACAGTTTGAAGATTTAGGAGCTATTGCAGGAGATATTTTTTACTATAATCATGCGGCAAGAACTCCAGGATTCAGTAAAATTTTTGAAGATGAAAAATTTGGAAAAGATAGAATCATTACATCAATTTTTGCAAGATTAGCAGATTCATTACCATTAATCAAAGTGGAATTATTTGGAACAGGCTATACTAATGATGATTTTAAACAAGTGTTAAACAAGATTTACAAAAATAGTATTAGCGGATATCCATATTCATTGAAACTGGCACATAATAATTGTAAAATTTCAGGAAAAGATCTTGCAAAATTAGCTAGTATACATGGACTTTCAAATGAGATTGGTTCAAGGGAGGTCTTAGGATGAGTTTAGGATTCGTAGTAGGCGAATCAAAGCCAAATGTAGTAACAATTCAGTCATCAAGAGCGCTACCAATAGGAGAATATGTCATAATCGAAGTTGAAGAAGGAAAAATTGTAGGATTGGTAGAAACATCATTTGTTACAAGTGCAGCATTGTCAGATGTAAGAAATTATGACGAGGCTGAAGAGAGTATAGAACTTGCAGAATTAAACAAACGTGATAAGAGCTATACTGGGAAAATTTTGATTTTAGGATTCTTAGAGATGTTACGAAAGGGAAAAGCAATTCTTCCTGCAATTCCACCATTACCAGGTACCAAGGTAATCAAAGCAACAAAAACAGATTTAGGAGAAATTTTTGCACCTGAGAAGGACGAATGGCTGAAAATTGGAAATCTCTTAAGAAATGAAGACATTGATTCAAAGATTAATCTTAACAAAATTGTTTCAAGACATCTAGGAATTCTAGCAATGACAGGAATGGGAAAAAGTAATCTTGTTTCATTACTAGCATCAAAGATTGCAGCATTAAGTGGAACAGTAATTATTTTTGATTATCATAACGACTATGCAGATTTAGATATTCCAAAAATCAACGTGATTGATGCAAAAATCAATCCAAGATTACTAGATGCTGAAACACTGTCAGAAGTTTTAGAGATTCGAGAAGGAGCAGACATTCAGCAAAGAATTTTACGAAAAGCATTCACGCCAGAGGTAAAAGAATCTGCAAATTTTTGGGAAGCACTTGATCAACAAGTTCAGTATATTGGAAGTGATCCAGAAAGAAAAGAAGAAAGACATTCAGCTGATAGAGTTCAAGATAAGATTGATGATGCACGTAATAGATTTGCAGATATTTTAGATCCAGACATGGTATATCCTGTAGGATTAATCAAAGAAGGCAGATTAAACATTCTAAATGTTTCAGAGTTTAGTGATAAACAAGCAAACGTTGCATTAGGATATTATCTTCAAGAATTACTTAATGATAGAAAAGCAGCAAGTAATGCAAAAAGTGCAAAAAGCAAATCAAAAAGAAATTACATGTTTAACAGCCCAATATTTGTCATAATTGAAGAAGCTCATGTGTTCATTCCAAAAGGAGAAGAAGCTAGGGCAAAATATTGGGCAACAAAGATTGCCAGAGAAGGTCGTAAATTTGGATTAGGATTATGCGTAGTTTCACAAAGACCTCGAAATATTGAGCCTAGCATTCTAAGTCAAATGGGCTCACTAGCAGTAATGAAGATAGTTCAAGAAGATGATCAGCATCAGATTGCATCTGCATCCGAATCAATTAGTAGGGATTTCATTGCTCAATTAACATCATTGAACGTTGGTGATGCAGTGTTAGTGGGTCAATGGGTTAACTTACCGGCAATAATTCACATTGATGAGATGAAAGGTAAGATGATTGGTTCAGACCAAAATGCAGTAGACCAATGGACTATTGCAAAAAAGTTTGAAAATGAAAACAAGACACAGGCTCAGGGAACCGTGCAAAAAGATTTGTTATTAGATTAAAATGAAATTTTCCCATATCTCAGATACACATCTTGGATTAATCCAATACGGATTAGAAGAAAGAGAACAAGACATCTATGATTCGTTTAACCAGGCAATTGATATTTCAATAGAAAATAAAGTTGATTTTGTTATTTTTGCAGGAGATATTTTTCATACACCAAATCCAAGCGGCACTGCAATCTTACAAATGGCAAATGCATTAAAGAGATTAAAACAAAATGAAATAGGATCATTTTTTGTGTTAGGCGAACATGATATCAGTAGAGTTCGCGCCACACCAATTCCTTATGTATATCATAATTTAGAATTTTCAAAATATATTGGAAGAGGTGAACCCGTATACTACAAAGATGTTATGATTGTAGGTCTGGATAAAATCAGAAAGAATGAGATGACAGGATTAGAAGAGAAATTTGCAAAAATAGAATCACTAGCAAGTAAACATAACGGACATAAAATTTTAGTTTTACATCAAGGAATAACTGAAGTAAACAAATTTGCAGGAGAGGTTAATTCAACTGACCTTCCAAAAAATTTTACATATTATGCAATGGGCCATTTACACGACAAATTTATCAAACATTATGATCATCTAAAAGGACCATTAGCGTATCCAGGGTCTACAGAAATGACTACCAGTGAAGGAATTAAAGAAACAGAGAAAGGGTTTTTCATAGTGGATATTTCTGGAGAAGAAGCTAAACCAGAATGGATAAAACTTGATACTCGTCCACAATTTTCAACAAAAATTGAATTTTCAGATATTGATTCAGAAATTAATGAATTAAATGAAAAAATTTCACAGTTAGAAAAGAAACCAGTAATTGAAATAAAGATTCATGGAGAAAATTTAGAACGTGAAGTAATAGAAGGAAAAATCTTAGACTTAGCCTCAAAATCTTTACATTTTTCATGGAAAGTGTTTCAAAATGATGACGAATCATCTGTTTTGTTGAATAGACCAGCACAAATTGATCAAGAACTTTTCAAACTTGCAGTAAATTCATTAAAATCAGAAAAATTAGCACACTTAGCAATTAATGAATTGCTTCCATTACTATCCACAAAACAAGTAGATAGTGCTACACAAGTTGTCATTGAAAATTTTAGCGATTATTCAGGAGAAAAAAATGATTCATAATATTGAACTAATAGATTTCTTGGCGCATCACGATACAAAGTTAGATTTTAACAATGATGCAACAGTTTTTGTTGGTCAGAATGGCGCAGGAAAATCAAGCATAATCGATGCAATTACTTTTTCATTATTTGGAACACATATGCGAAAGAATAACAAGAGTTTGATAAGAAGAGGAGCAAACAAGGCTTTAGTTAAAGTAGAATTTTCTGCAAATGGAAAAAATTACAAAACAGTCAGGCAAATAGATGCAAAAGGAACTCTCACTGCACAATTTTTAGAAAAAAGCGGGGATGGATTCATACCAATTGCAGAAGGTGAAAGAAAACAATTTGGGGAATCAATGACAGAAGAAGTTGAAAAAGTACTTGGAATAAATTTTGAAAAATTAAAAATTGCATCAATAGTTCAACAAGGAGAATTAAGTTCCATCATAAAGGCAAAGCCAAAAGAATTCAAAGAATTGTTGAACACAATCATTGGGATAGACCGATTAGACATTGCAGTTGAATCAATGAAAGAAGTATTGAAAGAATTTAGAAAAAATGTTCAAAATAAACATGGTTTTGACGATACGCAAATTGAATTATTAGAAAACAAAATGAATGAATTTGAAAATGAAATAACTAATTCAAAACCAATGATAAAAAAACTAGAAGAGGAGAAAAAAATTAGAGAGTCCAACATAATACAAATTGAAAAAGAAATTGAATCTGATAGTGTTAAAGAAATACAATTGAGAGAACTAAGAGATCAAAAAGAAGAATTAGTTTCATATGCAAAGGATACAATAAAAAAAATTCAAAGAGAGGTTATGGAAGAAGAAAGAAAAGTTAACGAATGTAAAGGATGTTTTTCAATTGTTAATAAAAAAGAGGAAATAGAAAAGGAGTTATCTATACTTAGTAAAGAACTGCAGACAGTTTCAAAAGAATTAGATGAAGCTGAGAAAAAGAAGATTCGTTTTGAGGAACAAGAGGAATTTGCAAATCGACTAGAATTAAAAGATGGAAAATGCCCAGTATGTGATTCCAAAGTTGATCACCTAAATCCATTGTTCCAAAGAGAACATTTGGAAGAAGAAATTAGAACACTTGATGAAAAGATTTTGCAGTTAGAAGAAAAACAGAGAAAATTAGAGAAATCAATTGAAGAAATAAACGATAAGTTAAGAGAAGCTGAAAATGCAGATGTAAAATTAAAAACACATAATATTTCAACAGAAAATGAATTAGAAGAAATTGCAAATACCATCAAAGAGAAAGTAAAAAGGATTAAAGATATACCAATTACAATTAACTCAGGACAGCTTTTAGAAGCGTCATCAATTGATTCGCATGCAAAGATGAAATATGAAAAAATTTTACAAATTGAAAAGACTACCAGCGGATTTAATCAAGAAGAATTTTTAGCAAAAAAAAGAGATTTGACTCAGAATCGTGACCGATTACGTCAGATTGATCAAGAGTATGGTGCAACATCCAATAGAATAGAAAATGCTAAACAACAACTTGAAAAGAACAAAGTAGTTTTAGATGAATTACACAAGATAAGAAAATATGTGTTAGAGTTAGAGAATATACAAAAAAATGTTTACAGTATAGATGGACCAGTAGCAAAAAGCCTACGTTCATGGGCATTAGAGATCATTTCAGAAAAAGCATCAGAGTATTTGGAGAAATTAAACACAAAAATTCAGAGAATTTCACTTTCACAAAAAACACGAGATGTAAACATAACATGTTATTCCAGAGCAACCATGTTAGAATTGGAATCACTTAGTGGAGGAGAACAAGTAAGCATTGCACTGTCATTAAGATTAGGCATGGCACATCTTTTAGGTTCATCAAATCTAAATTTCATGATACTAGACGAACCAACTACACATCTAGACAGTGAAAGAAGGAAATCTTTGGTTGGAGTGTTATCTCAATTAGCAGATATTAGAGGCGGAGAATCATCTATGCAATTTATTATAATTTCACACGATGCAGAAATTTTTGAAGATTCATCTGTTGAGAATATTTATAAATTTGAATCAGCAATTAACGGAACTATAGTTAATCCACTCTAACCGCCAGTTAATTTACCAAATTTTTCACTTTTGCACAAAGTTTTCATAAATTCTAGGTTAGATAATGCAACTACTGCAGAGTGTCTTACAGATTCTTCAGGATCATTTAGTGCTTTTTCTAACACCTCAGGCTCACCTGTAGAACCAACAACTCCTAGTGCAACAGCTGCTTCGTGTCTAACAAACATGCTAGGGTCATTTGCAGTTGCATCTTCAAGCGGACCAATACCACTGCTAAAACACATCTGACCTAATGAGAATGCGGCTTCATGTCTAACTAGTTCATTAGGATCATCTTTGAGAACTTTGGCAATATACTTGACCTTATCCTCTCCACCTAAATCTACCAGAATGCAAGTTGCTCTACATCTTACAACATAATCGTCATGATCTAATAATTTTACGAAATATTCGGTATCCTCTTTTTCATAATGAGATTCCATTTCAGCAAATAGATCAATTCTAGATTGTGGTACTACTTCCATGTTTGACATCTTTTTCAGTCCTTTTTAATTCCTTTTTTTTAAAATGTTAGTTATCTTTTTAATAGAAACTCAAAATATCTGAATTATGGTAACAATTGGAGAAAAAGCACCAAATCTCAAATTGGGAAAATGGGTTCAAGGAATGGAAACAAACTTTGACAAAGAAGGCGACAATGTAAAACTAGTCGAAGTGTTTCAGGTAAATTGCCCAGGTTGTTTTATGCATTCAATACCAGAAATAATCAACATTTATCAAAAATTCAAAGGAGATGGGTTAACCGTCATGGGTGTAGCTACAGCATTCGAGGATTATGATAAAAATACCTTAGAGAATTTAGAAATGCTTCTTACAACAGGCGAAGTTGTAGGAGATACTAAACAAGCATTATCTCAATACGGACAACTCAAAGATGGAAAATTACCATACAAAATTCCATATCCAGTCGCAATGGATTCACTAGTAAAAGAAGGAGGAGAACCAACAAGAGAGAAAATGACAGCATTTATCAAAAATCAACTTCCAGATTTTGATTCACAGCCAGAAGATTACAAACAACAGATTTTTGAACGTGTTAAAACATATTTCAAATCAAAAGAATTTTCTGCAGAAACATTTGAAATGTACTCACTACAAGGTACCCCCTCAACTATCTTAGTAGATAGAAAAGGAGTTTTACGCGACGTATCATTCGGTCAAACAGTAAACCTTGAATCAATGGTACAGAAATTATTAAACGAATAATTTTTTGTATTTTCTCAGAACTATCAAACCAATGAAGGAAGTTGCAAGAACTAGTGGTGCAATTTCATAAAATTCAGGAATTACATATGTTCCAAAAATTTCAATTTCTTGATTACTAGAATTAAATGGTATTTTGATAACATCTCCATCAAGTGTATAATCAGACTCTATACCATCAACCATTACAATAAAAGAACCATCATCAAACGGAGTTATTACATCATCAGATAATGTAAATGATAATACTCCATCATCACCGGGGTCAAATAATGTAAAAATTAGAGAACTTGTAGATTGATTTTCAGATATGTCATCAACATATCCATCAGATATTTTGTAATCAATTACATCCCTAATGTTAAAAGTATCAAGATATGTTGTTCCAAAAATTTCAATTTTATGTTTACCCATTCCTGGAAAATCCATTGTTAGAAAAGTATTGTTAGCTCCAGCCTTTAATTCGGGAATAAATTTTTCACCATCAAGAAATATGGAATAATCACCACCAATCAATTGATTTGGAAAGCTGATTTCTAATGAATTATTTTCCAAAGAACTCAGTATGAACAATGTGATTGATTTTTTATCTTTATCAAAATCAAGATTAGTTACGTCTAGATTTCCAGTAGCTTCAACTGTGAATGTATAGCCATCAGTTTTTACAGGAAATGTAAACTTGAGGCCGGTTTTGTCAGAAAGTGGTACAGCATCAGCATAAGGGATGGTTATCGACAAAATTACTATAAAAATTAATAATTTTTTTATCATGCAACAGTTTTGATTACTCTTTTTCTTAATTCTTTATCGTTTGCAATACTTGGATGAGATGGATCTGCTAAGATTACTTCATACCAGTAATGTTTACCGTCTTTGTATAGAAAATAAGAACCTAAAAGTTTCATATTTGGATATTTCTCAAGTACACGTCTGTTTGCTACAGTTTTCATGCTATCATCTTGTTTGATTCTAGTGACACCTAGATGTTTTGGACGTCTTCCTCCTCGTGGTCTCTGACGTCTCATTCCTCCAGTTCCAACTCTCATTCGAATTACAACAATTCCTTGTTTTGCTTTGTAGCCAAGTCGTCTTGCACGTAAAAGTCTACTAGGTCGTTCAATACGTGTAGCTGCATCTTCTTTTCTCCATACAATTGCACGTTCTCGTAAAACGATAGAATTTTCCTTCCACATTTTGTACCATACGCTATCTTGGCTAATTGTCATAGATTCATAGAAAAAAATCCCCTTAATAATCCTATGAGAAAAAAATGCAAAATTCATTATATTATGTAAAAATTAGGTAAAGGTATGAAACAATATTTGCTATTAATTATAGGAGCAAGTATTATCTTCTCAACTAGCGCATACGCCCAAGAAACACAGGATATTGAGATATTGATTTCATCTCCCAACTATAATTACGGAGATAAATTAGATTACACAATAATTATCTCAGAGGTTACCGGAGAAGATGCGGTTATTTTTATTACAAATACTGTAGGAAATAAAAGTCAATTATTATCAATTCCAATAGCACAAGAAGAATCTAGAATAATTGCACCATTTGCATTTGATAGTATAATATGGAATGAAGGCACGTATGAACTAGAATTACAGTATTCAGGCGCCACAGCTACAACATCTTTTACAATTGTAAATGATGGAACAATCGGAATACCATATTGGATAAAAGATGTATCAAAAATCTGGGTTAGTGGGCAAACAGACGACGATGAATTTGCAAAATCCATTAAGTTTTTGATTGATGAAAATATTATTTTCAATCCAAATCCAGGAAAAGAATTACAAATACCTGAATGGTTTAAGATGACAACTGGATGGTGGGCAAATAATCAGATTCCAGATACAGTGTATGGAGAAGCATTACAATTTTTAATTGATGATAGAATTATTCAGATACCAATTAATCAAAAATCATTTGATCAAGAATCATCATCAGATAAAACTTTGTGACTTTTCTTTCCAATTCCCCATAAAATCATCATTATCACAATTCCAAGTGACATTCCAATTACTATAGAATAGATTAGAGGACCAGTTCTAAAATCAGACGCATTTTTTTCCATAGGAGATAAAACACATTCGCCATTTTCATATACAGTTCCATCACCACATGCATTCATCATTTTTTCAAGTTTTTCTTCTTCAGCTTTTTGTGC
>CEPK01178158.1_pt1 | contig 10110 bp, 4 predicted proteins | sample 356231 | NCBI WGS metagenome assembly CEPK01 (sample SAMEA2620259, study PRJEB7988) | marine metagenome | biome: marine biome (ENVO:00000447); feature: deep chlorophyll maximum layer (ENVO:xxxxxxxx); material: "saline water (ENVO:00002010), including plankton (ENVO:xxxxxxxx)" | depth 80 m
GACGCACATAAAACATCCGATGATAGTGGAAAATGGGGTGGTTATAATTTACCAACACCAAATAGTACTGCTGGACAATCACAATCAATTATAATCAATGATAAAAGAAGGGGTGTATTTGATCATTTACCAATATTAACTTTTGAACATCATCCATTTCCTGTAAATCAACCGCCAAATACAGTATTTGATCCAACATACGATAGATACTTTAGTGAAATGAACGGAACATCAATTCATATATCACCTGAAGGAGAGTTGAAAACAGGATTAAGATATGGTGAAAAGATAGATGGTAAATTTACACAATTAGGTTCTGGTGTAACCATAACTGATATAATGGATACTAAATGGCCTGATAACGCACCAGCTAAAACCATTACTGATCGATACAGCACATTGAACTATCCTTATCCAATATCAGAAGGTTCAAGATTACATGATTGGGGTGATTCATTTTTAGAAAAGTGGCCGGATGCAGCAAAGTCTTATGATAAAGAGCGTGGTGGTTATGACCAATACATTCACCTTACAGATGATGGCTTTACATCAGGTCCTTCTAACTTTCCTTTAAATGTCTTATCATCAACGATTAGTGTGGATGGGTTGTTTAATGAAATTAAAACTCCTGGCGCATCAGTTCATGTATCTAAATTGGATACTGATATAAAAGCTGGATATCTATATGGAGCATATGATAGCGGATTTACAGATTTTAAATATTATACACAAACAGAGGATGGTTTAATTGATTTATTTTCACCAGCTGGATCTCAAAATTATAGTGGACCTGCTACTTTATATAGCACAAATATTTCTGGATTAAATGAAAATTCTCCGATGTCAGCAAAACGAGTCGTTCCTATATCTGTTAGAATGGGATTGGCTAGACCATTAACTCAATTAGAAAGACAACAGATAGCAGCTTTAGAACAACAAATAGATGATGCTTATCAACAACAATCAGACCAAGATAGATTTGAGGATGCTACACAAAATCCTGGACCTATTATACCATCTATAAGTGATTTAGAAAGTCAAATTGCTGAAATTCAAGGTAAAGAAGTTAAGGCTAATGATTTTTTTGCTGGTTCACAGATGTTTAGTATTTTGCCGATACAATCTAGTGTTATAGCTAAATCAAATTTTAATGAGGGGTACAATGAATCTAATTATCTTTCGGAAAATAATTTAGGACCTTTTTTATGGGGTCAGACATATAATCCAAAAGGTTTAGAAAGTCTAAGTGGAGTACAATACAAATTTCTTGGATTTAAAAGAAAAGATAGAATAGTCAAAAGACCTACACCTTTCGATAGTGATGTTGGAGCAGTTCCTTGGTTTGAATTGGAAGGTCAGATACCTAATGATTTAGAAAGATATGGTGGTGGAAAAAACTTCCCAAAAATACCATCTGGTTTAGATTTAAATAATAAATTTGGAACTGATAGTTATCAAAAAGTTGCTAATAGAGGTCCTCACGAAGGTAAAAATAATCACCCTTTAGTTTTAAGAGAGATAGGTAATAATTGGGGTGTTGATAACATACCCTTAGATACTAATCCAATTGGAGATGCTTTAGGTGGTATGGTTCGTGGAGCACCTGGCATTACAGGTTTGATAAGCAGAAATGTAACTGATAAATTAAGATTAGGTAAGTTTTTATTCTTAACATCGGCTGGTTTGGGATTTAATATAAAACAATTTGCTTTACAAGCACTTAATCCTACATTGGAAAGTAAGGTTTACAATCCATTATCTATATTGGGTATGGCTGGTGGATCTGAAGCTGCTTCAGGAGTTTTTGATGCAGTTAAGGGTGCTATTAGTGATATTAGAGGTACTAATCAAGTACCTGGAGGAGACATTGATTTAAGGGGTTTTGTTGATACAGTAAAGAGTGGAATATCAGGTGACTTTTTAGCTAGTCTACTACTTCCTATAGGTCATCCCGAAAGACATTTGGGTGGATTGAAGTATGAAGATGTTAATCCTCTAACAGAAATATCTGATGAGTCCGATTTAGGTAAGAAGATAAAATCAATACCAATTGTAGGTGGTACGGTATTTGATGAGATAAACAAAAAGATAGGTGATTTAGGTGGATTTAGTAGATTACAAGTTATAGCTCAAGATATAAAAGCTCCTGGTTTTGATATGATAGGTGGATTACATACCACTACACAGATGACATTAATAAATCCAAACAGATACTTATTCCCAATTTCATCTGCACCAGTTATGATAGAAAGAGGTGTTCCATCCTTTACTAGTGGTCCTGATGTAGCTAGAAGAGATGGTTTAAAAATAAGAAATAAGAAAGGATTTGGACCTAAAGGAAAACCTGGTACTTTTAACCTTAATGTAGATACAGATGCTTCTGGTGTTAAATCATATATAGAATTAGGAGATAGTAAGTATAAAGATACTTATAAAAGCGAATTACAATTTTTTGGTACTGAAGTCAAAGATAAAAATCAGCTTCCCGCAGGAAGTAAATTATTAAAATTAGTTACTGATAAATTTAAAAGAACAGCAGATTTTGATTCTGAAGCTGAAATCACCCGTACATCGGATCTAGAAGAAAGTCAAAATTATGATACTCTTAGTACTGGAGGAGTAGTTAATCAAAGATTACAAGCCCCACCAGCAGAAGGTGAGGTATTTAATCCAAATACTGCTAAATCAGATGATACAGCAATACCTATAAAAAGACATAAATCTTTGAGATATGATCAGCTGACACAAGGAAATTCATATACTGCTGATTTTTTAAATCCATCTGAGTTGAATCAAGATAAACAACAAGATGTAGATGAATTAAAAAAATCAGCTGAAGTAACAAGAAGAATAGAGAACTTTGAAAGAAATTTTAAAATTGGAAATTCAGCAACTTCGGTTGGTGCTAATATTAAAGAAGCTGAAGGTGATATGGCAGGGTTAGGTAAAATCGCAGGTGATTATAAAAGTGGGAATGTCGATATAATTAATATTACGCCAGTTATGGGAACAGGTACTAATGATGAAGGTGCTTCCACATTACCAGCAATAATAACTGATAATCCTGACTTTATAAAATTTATGTTTAAAGATGTTATTAATAGTAAATACATAGTATTTAGAGCAATATTAGAGTCGATTACGGATACTGTATCTCCTGATTATAGTGAACAAAAATATATTGGAAGACCAGATAAACTATATACATATCAAGGAACTGATAGAAGTATAAGCTTTGGGTTTAAGGTATATCCAAAAACAAAGCAAGAACTGCCGGTGCTTATTGAAAAATTAAATTATCTAATAGGTATGTGTTATCCGTCTTATTCAAAAAATGAAAGAATGATTACGCCTTTCATGCAATTGACTCTTGGTGATATGTTCAATCAAGCTCCAGGTTTATTAGATACTCTAACAATAACAGTTGAGGATGCCACAACTTGGGAAATAGATCAAGGATTAGAATTCCCACATTTTATTTCTTGTCAATGTGAATTTAAGTATATTGGTGGTGAAAAGAATATGCCAATGAGTCAAGGTAAGTTCTATGATATGCCGTGGACAGAAGTCGGTGATGATGGTAAGGTAGATGCTTATAGTGGTACAAGAAAAAAATTAAAATACATTAATAACGTTGGTTCTACAACAGCTCCATCATCATAAAAATAATCAAAGGGTTTAAAAATGAGATATGATTCAATAAGTATAAAAAAAGATAAGGATGGAACTAGATATTACTCTCCGTCTTTGATTCCTAATATTCCATTAAAGGATAGTGATAAGTTTGTTTTTCCTATTATCGGTGATAGGTTAGATACTGTTGCTCAAAGATATTACGGAGATTCAAATCTTTGGTGGATTATTGCGAAAGCAAATGAAATTAGTAGAGGTCAGATAGGATTAGATCCTGAAAAAATGATAAGGATACCCGGAGATATAGATAGTATTTTAAAAATAATTTAGGTTATTAAAATGTTTGTAAAAAATATAAATAAAAATATTCAAAAAGCTTTAAAGACTAGAGAAAGGGCTATGTCTAGAAGAGGTAGTACTGCAAATAGTTCTGCAAATAATGAATTAAGCCATAATGACTTAATGTCTAGAACAGTATTTATTAGAATGGCTTCAAATATGAGAAATCAAGAAAATGTGGTTCTTTTACAAAATGGTGTTATGGATAGACAACAGGATGATGCGGGAAGAGTTACTTATAAAACTAGAAAAGGTGCTTTTGGATATACTAAAAATATAGAAAATGAAATAAGACCTATATCTGGCATAAAAGATATTACAGTTCAATATAAAGGTGGATATAAAGCTATAAGAACTGCAGAAATAAAATGGACTGCTGGATCTTTAGACGAATTAGAAATTTTAACTCCGCACTTTTTAACTGTTGGAAAATCTGTTATGTTAGATTGGGGGTATATTTATAAAAATGCTACCTTAAATGAAAAGGTAATAAAAAACTCTTTTTGGAGACCTGAAACTGTTAAGGAGTATGGGGTAAATCCAAATCCAAATTATCTAGGACCACAAGATCATCCTATAGATCAATCACTATTTAATTCTAACAATATAGAAAGAATTTTAAAATGTGATGGGAATTATGATGCAATTGGTGGTATGATAAGTAATTTTGACTATTCATTACAAGAAGATGGTTCATTTGATTGTACTACTATTTTAACTTCATTTGGCATTAACATGTTTGATAGTAAAAGAATAGACAGGGAATCAAATTCTTTAGTTACTGCTAAAAATAAAGATAATAAGTTAATTCAGTTTGAAGCTTCTGATTGTTTGATAAATTCTATTATTAATTTACCTAGAATTATTGTTCATGACTATTTCGGAGCTCCATCTAAATTTCCAAAAACAACAGAAGTTACTGAGAAAGCTTTTACATTTGAAAAGGGAGATCCTATTCCTTTTAATTTATTTGTTTTAATTGATAAGTTTCATGCACCAGCTGCGAAATTAGGAAAAGATCCTAATTTCGATTCACTTTTTTGTAGTTTAGCAAAATCAGGATGGTCTATTATAAGCGAAGAAAATGAAAATAAACCCGGTGGAAATTATGTGCTGACAAAAAAATCTACTACAGGTATTCCTGATCAACACGATGTCGTCATTTCAAAGATGAGTACTTATGTTGCTTCTGATGTAAGTCCGGTAGAGAGATGGATATGGAAATTGATGTTCACAGCAAGCACACGTTTTTACGGAGAAGATTATTGGGCATCTATGAATAGGGCAAGTAATCAATTCGCAGGAAATGATGCAGGTGTTGAAGCAAATTATACTTCTGCATTAGGAATTGAAGGTACTACTAGTGATTATATTGATTTAAGAAATAGAAATGATATATTTGTTCGATGGGGTTGGTTTGAAGATAATATTTTGTCTAGATATACTACCTATTATGACTCAACGGGAGAACTTATAAATCCTTTTAGATCAGTTGAAACCGTTATAGATTCTGATGGCACTCCAATGAAAGATGGTAATGGACAACAGATGTTAAGAAATGTTAGAATTAGAAATGATTCAAAATATTTACTACCTAAAGATCCTTTAAAATTTTTTTTACCAGGTCAAACTTTAAAATCTTCTGCTGTTGGTTTTGCGAGAGGTCTCAATACAGAAATAGAAGATTCGGTTAAAGCATATGATTCGTTAATGAATATAAATTCTGGAGATCAAAATCCATATAGGTGGAAAGATCCTAATAATCCCAACTACGGTATTTTAAGAAATGTTATGGTAAATGTCAAAGAAATACAAAAAGCTTTTGGAATTGAAGATTTAGGTGATCTTCCATATATAGGAGCTGTTCATGGTAAGGATAAAGTAATTGTACCATCCCATATTAAAACAGCAGTAAAAAACTTACTATCTTCTTTAAGTGAAAACTTTTTTAATTATTGGAAATTTGAAATAACAGAAGATAAATATAATTTAAATTTGAAGATAATTGAAAAAGACACTATAGCTGCTGATTTAAAATATACACAATTTACAGAAAATTCATCTGATGTCAAAGAAGTTGGAATATATAAATTTCCAGCATTTTCATCAGATAGTATGGTTCGTGACCAACAACTTTCATTTAAAATTCCTGACAGTATGGCTGTTCAAACTATGTACGGTGCTAATAAAAATAAAAAAGATGGCATCATAGTAGATACAAGTCAAGATGGTTATGGGTTAGATGCTTTTACGGCTCATCATACTAGTAATTTAGAAGATAATAAGTATAATAATTTAGAAATAGCATACAAAAAGGATGTCACAGGTCATTCTATAGGAAATTCAAATAAAAATGCGGGAGATGATATTGAAGGAGAACGAGATGCTAATAATAAAATAACCAATGATGGATCTTTCAGAATAAGACCTACTCAGTCAACTCATTGGTGGAATGTATATGACGCAGAACATAAATCTGCTGATTCAACAAAGGGAGTTGATTTGAATGACGAAACATTAGAAGCTAAAGTTAAAGAAGCAAAAGCAACTGAAGATGCAAGAAAACTGAAATTAAAATATCAAGAACGATTGCGAAATGCTATGAAAACTCAAATAGACTTCCTTTTAACAGGCGATGGGGATGACTTAGAAGATAGTAACAATTTAATATCTAAAATTCAAAATTTAGGTGCGGAAATTGCTTTACATAGAAGAGAACAAGCACAATTTACAGAACAAGCTGCTAGTATGACTCTTAATTATAAAAATCAAAGAAATTTACTTGGAAAAGCTGTAAATGTTATAAAAGGAGAAAGTAATCAAGTTAGTTATACAACATTTGCTTCACAAAGAGATAAAATTTTAGTAAAAGCAAGAAAAGAGGAAACTCAAGTTGAGAAAAAAACAACTAAACTATCTGAACTTCAAAAAAAATTAGATGATATGACTGTAATGAACAAATTTTATACTCCTGTAAAATCTGATGATGAAAACCTTACCATAAGAATTGAATCAGCAGTACATAATATTATTCGTGAAAGACTATTTGCATTTAATACAGAAAATATGGCTTGGCAAAAACACATATTAATTCCAGCTGAGCTGGGCTTAACAATTGATGGTATCGGTGGTCTTACTCCCGGAGATATTATACAAACTGATTATATGCCATCTCTTTATAATAGTGAAGTATTATTAGAGGATAATAAAACTGAGGGTCCAAGAACATTTTTTCAAATTTTTAATATAGTACAAAAGGTAGATGGTGGTGGTTGGTCTACTGAATTTGAAACAAAAATGAGGCTTAATAATCAAGCATTGAAAGATAAAGTAGTGCCACCTCTTACATTTGAACAACCTAACCCATTAGTAAAAATTAATGATATAGCAGGAGCATCAACAAGTTCTCCTGTAGAAGAAACAATTGAAATTACTGATGATGATTTTGCTCTTAGTATATCCGATGAAGAAAAATCTCAGATTTATGATGGTTGGTTACATGAATTGAAGGCTGGTCAAAATTCAATGCGTGTTGGCGATAATGAGAAAGCGAGACTAGTAGTCAATCCTAATTCTTTGAGTGAAGCTTCACAAAAAAAATTCGAGGAAGATGGAACTATAAATTCAATAGATTTACAGAGAGCTTCTGGAGCAGTTGTAGATAGTTTTGATATTAAAGTTGATGAAGTGGTTAAATCTATGAATGATTTATCTTTATTAAACAAAAAAATAATGGAAGAATCTAAAAAAAATGAAGAACAACTTGACACTTCTACGGCAGCTAGGGAAATTACAATATATCCTGGAAGTATGAGAAATGAAGTACATCACTTATCAGAAGGTGGTACAATTTATGGTCATACAATCGGAGTAAGAGAAAATGGTATGGTTATATTTTGGACTTATAATTCAGGCGGTAAACGATATGTTGGTGTACAAATTAAAGCTAGTTGGTTAGATAACGGTGGTCGTTTGGTTGAAACAAAGGAATTTGAGAGAGTTACTATAGATAATATGAATAATATTAATTTTACAAGAAATAAAAATGTTTCTTATGCAAGACGTGAAGCTTTAAACTATTTTAAAAACAAATATAAAGTAGTAGAGAAGATATAATGAGTGATACTTTAAAAAAATTAAATCAATTAAAAGATGAATTGAAAGGAAGAGCTGTAGCTGAAGATATGTTGATGAAGAATATTGTTGCTGATACGGTTAGAACTGTTTCTCCTGATATGACTGCTGAAAATGGTCAATTTACTTATAGAGATGGCAATCCTGTAAAGGATGGCACTTCTTATCATATACATTATACGAAAGACTTGGGTGAATATTATATGACAGGAACAAAACATGATCATGATAATAGTCAATTAATATATCCAACAAAATTATTTACGGATTTTTCAGTATATAACAGCATTAATAAGCAAAGTATAATGCATTTAAAACCCTCACCTAAACCACCAACATTAGCTGATTACAAAAAGGGTTATTTTAAAAGAACTTTTGCTAGAAAAGCCAATGAATCTAATACTCCTATTTTTGAAATAGAAAGAAAATATGAAAATAAATCACCACTTTATCAGTATGTTAGTGTTGTTTGGTATATTAAAGGAAAGAAAGATGTAGTGGGTAGAAATAATAAGATTGCCATAAACGAAGCAGCAAAAACTTTTCCATCTATAGTAAAATTTTTATCACTTTTTCAATATTACAAATCAGAAGAAAAGGATGAAACCAAAGAAGATATTTTGGCTAAACTAGGATTTCAGAATGTAGGTCCTAATGCACAGAAGAGTGATGGTCAAACTACAACTACCACTAATACTTCAAACCAAACTTCAACTGGATACTACGATACAGATGATGTTGAATTTGATGAAGATTAATTTTTATTTTGAGATTTTAAACTAATACTTATAATAAATTAAGGTTATATAATGAAAAAAGAAGTTTTAGATAAAGGCTTTATCGAAGTCGTAGATTCACTTGGTTCAGATTTAACAGTTGTCAATTCAGCTCGAGTATCTTTCGGAAAACGGAAGAAAAAATTTGATGATAGTGACCGAAGGTTGGTAAGGTATCTGGCAAAATACAAACACTACTCTCCATTCAGACATTTACAGGTTCAGTTTCATTTGAAAGCTCCTGAGTTTGTAATGAGACAATGGTACAAGCATGTGGTTGGTATAGAAACCACATCCAATAGTTCAGCAAAAGATCATGCTTGGAATGAGATAAGTGGTAGGTATGTGCCAGTAGAAGAGTTTTATGTACCATCGGTTTGGAGAAAACAATCAGAGGATAATAAACAAGCTTCCGAAGGTGAGTTGGATGACTTACAACAGAAAAGAATGAATATGACTTACAATGTATTTATGAATAATGTTGAGATGGCCTATGAAACTATGATAAATGCTGGAGTCGCTAAAGAACAAGCAAGAATATTATTACCCTTATCACAATATACAGAGGTATATTGGACAGCATCATTTCAGGCAATTATGAATTTCATAGAGTTACGAAATGAGAAAACCTCACAATGGGAAATACAAGAATATGCCAAAGTGATATTAGACTTAATGTTCGATGTATATCCTGAAACTACTAAACTTTGGAGTGAAGCCCACAATTGGTAATAGTTGAATCTCAAAAAGAATGGGATGATTTTTACAAAGATATACAAAAACAAGCATCGGTGGTTGTGCCTGTACAATGTGATGATAACAAACATCCTATGGCTACAAATCTATGTTTACTTTATTTTGTAGGATTGGATACAACCTACGAGTATATACTTCCATTCAGACATACAGATACTAATAATTTAGATATTGAAAAGCTAAATGACTTAATCATAGATCAAACGATTTACACCTATGATAAGAAGAAGTTACTGCATTTTGCACCATTCAAAGATATAAAGGATTTGCAGATGCTTAAATATCTGAATAAAAATGAACCTTTGGTTATAGAGGATACCATCACCAATGCGCATGAACATTTCCATAGAGTGAATTGGGGTAAACCTAATTTGAATTGTATCATACCTATACTGAAACATTTGGAAGCTTGTAGAACAGTTGTTAATATTATTAAAAAATGTGTTTTTTATACACAAGAAAAATACTATAA
>CEPK01022836.1_pt1 | contig 10086 bp, 6 predicted proteins | sample 356231 | NCBI WGS metagenome assembly CEPK01 (sample SAMEA2620259, study PRJEB7988) | marine metagenome | biome: marine biome (ENVO:00000447); feature: deep chlorophyll maximum layer (ENVO:xxxxxxxx); material: "saline water (ENVO:00002010), including plankton (ENVO:xxxxxxxx)" | depth 80 m
TGGGTGGTTTGTTTGGTGGTGGTGGTGGAAAAGGTATAGGGGATGTGCAAGGTTCATTTATGAAAAGCCAGCCGCAATTTAGAGGTCATATGGCTAAAGGTGGTGTGTTCGCTCAAAACGGCATCGTCCCTTATGCCAAAGGAGGCATAGTTAATAGTCCTACACTCTTCCCATTTGCCAAGGGAGTTGGCCTGATGGGTGAAGCTGGGCCTGAAGCCATAATTCCCCTCAAGCGTGGTAAAGGAGGAAGACTTGGGGTTGAAGGTGGCGGTGGTACTACTACTGTGAATGTGTCAGTTGATGCGAAAGGTACTAAAGTCGAAGGCGATGGTAAACAAATGGCTCAACTAGGTAAGATGCTTGGCTCTGCTATTGAAGCAGAATTAATTAAACAAAAACGACCAGGAGGACTTTTAGCTTAATTTCTTATGGCTATTTTTGACGACGCTACTGTGAATTGTGTGACGGCTCCTAGTTATGCAGCAAGTGTGAGTGAAACTCCTGATCTTCGTATCACCGAGTTTGGAGATGGTTATCAGCAAAGAAATACGATGGGGATGAACACAAGAAGAAAGCAATGGAGTCTTTCTTTCAATAATCGAACAAATGCAGATCGAGATAAGATTGTTGGTTTTTTACAGGCAAGAAATGGTAAAGAAAGTTTTGATTGGATTGATCCAACAACAACTAATTACAAGAAATATGTTTGTGAAAGTTGGGATGTAGAAATGACTTCTTTTAACAACAACACTATTTCGATGCTATTCAAGCAGGTGTTTGAGTCGAGTTAATGACAGCAATAGCAAAGTGGGCTGCTAATACTGCTTATTCCGTTGGAGATATTCGTGTCTCTGTCGAGCCAGGATCAACTGGTCTTTCTTATAAATGCACAACAGCAGGTACAAGTGCAGCGACAGAACCTGATTGGCCTGAGAAAGTTGATCAAACTGTTCTTGATGGAACTACTTTGATCTGGACTGCTTTTAGTAGTACTTATGACGAACTGATCAGTGTAAATCCAACTGCAATTATTGAATTGTTTGAATTAGAGTTAGATACAACTTTACATGGCAATGCAAGAACGGCTGGGTGGAGTCCTTGGGCTGCTAATCAAGATAAAAGATACGGGAAGGAAGTTAGAAGTACATCAACACATGCAAGTGGTTTGGTGTTTAGGATTATCATTCCTGGGACTACTGGAAGTTCTGAACCTTCATGGCCTGCTTCAGTAGGAGGTACTGTTGTTGATGGCACTGTGACTTGGAAAGCAGTTAAGCCTACCTATTATTTTCATAATGGAGCATCTAGTAACACAATTAATGGCAATTTTGTAGACATTAAATTCGCAGGTCAGGTTTATCAACAAATGCCGATTCAGGCTGAAGGTTTTGAATATAGAGGAGGAGCAAAAGGTTCTTTACCAAGACCTACAATGCGTGTCAGTAATTTATTTAATACAATTACTGCCATTTTGAATGAGGTAAATATAACAACAGCAGGCAATGATTTAGCAGGAGCAAAATTAACAAGAATAAGAACTCTTGAACGATTTATTGATGCTGAAAGTTTCGGTACTGATGCTTTTCTTGAGAATGAAGATGGTGTTGATTCTTTTGCGATGGAGAATGATGATAATTTTCAAAGAGAAGAACTTGGAAACCCTTATGGAGAACCAGATCCAAGTCAAAGATTTCCTGATGAGATCTATTTCGTAGATCGAAAGGTAAATGAAAATAAGGAATTAGTTGAATTTGAATTATGTAGTGCGCTTGATCTTGCTGGTATTCGACTTCCGAAAAGACAATGTTTACCTGTTGATTTCCCAGGTATAGGAGCGTTCCACGCATGACATGGAAAGATGATGCGCTTTTAGCGGCAAAAGAAGCTGATCCTAATGAAGCTTGTGGTTTATTAATTGTACGAAAGGGGAAAGAATGTTATTGGCCTTGTAAAAATATTGCTGAAAGTCGATACGATCAATTCATTCTTGATCCAAAAGATTATGCAGCCGCAGAAGATGTTGGAGAAGTATTAGCGATAGTTCATTCACATCCTCAGACACCACCAACTCCTAGTCAGGCAGATTTAGCTTCTTGTGAAAATAGTGGTTTACCTTGGTACATTGTGAATCCAAGCTTGGAGCAATGGCATTATTTTGAGCCGTCTGGATATAAAGCACCATTGGAAGGGAGAACTTGGGTGTGGGGTGTCGCTGATTGCTGGACGTTAGTAAGAGATTATTATTTAGAGCAAGGTCAAGAGATAAGGGATTGGGATCGACCTGTTAATCCAGAAGATTTTAGGTTGAATCCTATGTTTGATGGTTGTTGGAGGGAAGCAGGATTTAGAGAACTCGCTCCAGATGAAGAGCTGCAAAAAGGAGATGCGTTATTAATGAGTATTCGAGGTCGAGGCTTAAATCATGTTGCTGTTTATCTTGGAGGGAATGATATTTTGCATCATTTACAAGGAAGATTGTCGAGTCGTGACCAATTGGACGAATGGCTATTAAAGTGTATTGGTAGGAGGGTTACTTTGCGTCATGCTTAGGAAGGTCAAATTATATGGAAAACTTGCAAAGTTTGTAGGTCAAAGAGTTTTTGAAGTAGATGTTCATACTGCTGCCGAGGCTGTTCGTTTCTTGGTTGCTAATTGGCCTGCTTTAGAGCAGCATATGGCAAACCAGCATTATAAAATAGAGGTTGGAAGTTCTGCTTTAGCTTTAAATGAGATTGGTTATCCTATTGGTTCGGAAGATATAAGTATTACACCTGTTATTGCTGGAGCTGGAAATGTTGGAAGAATTGTTTTAGGAGCTGCGTTAATTGGTCTTGCTGTTACGACTGGTGGTTTAGGTGCGCCTGGGTTGTCTGGTTTTGTTGCTGAAGCAGGAGTAGCAACATGGGCTGCTGGAGGTGCTGGTTGGGCAATGGCTGGGAATATTGGTCTTCTGTTGGTCTTATCTGGAGTAGCTGGATTATTGACTCCTACTCCTACCACGCCAAAATCAGAAGAAGATCCTCAGAATCAATTTAGCTTCAGTGGAATACAACAAACTGGAAGGGCAGGAACAGCAATTCCTGTTTGCTACGGTGAGGTCTTAACAGGATCTGTTGTTATTTCCGCAGGTATTGACGTAACTCAAAACTAAACATGACACAAATTATTGGTTCTGGTGGTGGTGGCGGAAAAGGCGGTGGTGGTGGTGGTCGCACACCGACTACTGAAGCTGATTCTCTTGATAGTAGAAGTTACGCAAGTGTATTAGACCTGATTTCTGAGGGTGAAATAGAAGGGATAAAAGATGGTTCTTTACAGTCTGTTTTTCTAAATAATACTCCTATTCAAAATAGTGATGGTACTTATAACTTCGAGAATGTACGTTATGGGTTTCGTGAAGGAACGAGTAGTCAAACGGTTATTGGATCAGGGACAGATGAACCTAGTTTTGATAATGCTGAAACGACTATTCAAGGTCAGGAGAGTTTGCCTGCTCAAATAGTTAATAACACTGGTTATTGGATCAAAGAACATAACTTCTCTTTAAATCAATATATTAAAAAAACAATTAGTGATGTCGTTCGTTATTTTCAATGTACGACTGATGGTGGATCTTCAGGAGCATCTGAACCTTCTTGGAATACAACAGTTGGGGGTACAACTTCAGATGGTGATCTTGTTTGGACATGTTTAGCTAGTGATCCTAATACTGTTGGTGTCTCTAGGACTGTTACGACTTCAGATTCTGTTGATGAAATTCGTGTAGTTATTAAGCTTCCTGCTCTTCAACATATTGAAGATGATGGTGACATTGTAGGTACTTCGGTCAAAATTAAAATTCAATTACAAATCACGACTACAGGTGGTACTGGAGCGTGGGTCGATCAAGTTATTAATCCAAGTGGTGACACAGATGCAAAAAAGAAAATAGATACGATTACAGGTAGAACTGGTGATGAATATAAGAAACAATATGCAATTCAATTGCCAACAACTGCTTTCACAGAAGCAAAGATCAAGGTTATTCGTTTAACAGATAATTCTTCAGATGGAACTAGGCTTCAGAATGAAACACACTGGGAGTTCTTTACTAGAGTTACTAAGACAAGTAGAAATTATCCAGATTGTGCTTTAGCAGGTATTCGTATTGATGCTGAACAGTTCTCTTCTATTCCTCAACGAGCTTATTTAGTTAGAGGTACAAAGATCAGAATCCCTTCAATTGTTGTTGGAGGAGTTGAGCAAGTCACAGTTGATCAAACGACTGGTGCAATTATTTATCCTCAGAATGGGATTTGGACTGGTGTTTTTCAGGCGGCTGTCTGGTGTGCCGATCCTGCTTGGTGTTTATGGGATCTTTTGACATCAAAGAGATATGGTTTAGGAGATCATATTCTTACTCCTTCTGAACAATCGAGTTTTAACGGTAATGCAGAACGCTTGAGTAAATTTGATTTTTATGCTGCTTCTAAATATTGCTCTGCGCTCAACACCAGACCTAATGGGACGACTAATGATTACCATAAAACGACTGGTAAACATGGAATAGCTGATGGATTCGGAGGTTTTGAACCACGTTTCTCTTGTAATGTTTATATCCAAGGTCGAGCAGAAGCTTTTGATTTAATTAATTCAATGTCTGCTGTCTTTATGGCAATGCCATATTGGTCAGCAGGTAGTCTTGCAATGTCTCAAGACAAGCCTCAGTCCAGTAGTTACTTATTTACGCTGGCGAATATTACTTCTGAAGGTTTTAATTATTCGGGTAGTAGTCAGAGAACAAGAGCAACAGTAGTAGTAGTTAAATATTTTGATAAAAACCTTAGATCGTTTGCGTATGAAAGAGTTTCAGCAGGTACAGCAATTATTAATAAGTATGGTTCAATCACTAAAAACATAGAAGCTTTTGCTTGTACCAGTAGATCACAGGCGAAAAGAGTTGCAAAGTGGCTCCTTTATACAGAAGAAAACGAAACAGAAGTTGTAACTTTCACTTGTAGCTTGGATGCTGGAATTTTAGTTCGGCCTGGTCAAGTTATTGATATTGCAGATCCTTTAAAAGCTGGTCTTAGGAGGGGTGGTCGCATAGCTTCAGCAACTGCTGGTCAAATTACAGTTGATGGTACTGCTGGTGTTGACACCGATTTACCGCAAGGCTCTTCTGTCGGTTATACAAGAACACTTCATGTTCTTCTTTCTGGAGGAACTGTCGAATCAAGGCCAGTTAGTAATATTTCTGGATCTGTTATTACGGCTGAGACTGATTTTAGTAGTGTTCCTCAAGCTAATAGTGTTTGGGTTTTAGAAACTTCTGGTGGTACTTCTGCTCAGAACTTGCAGACAACTCAGTGGAGAGTTGTTTCGGTTGAGGAAGAAGATGCGCTTGAATATAAGGTTTCAGCACTTTCTTATAATGCTTCTAAGTATGCAAATGTTGAGGCAGGAGAAACTTTAACGGTAAGAGATTTCAGTAATCTTAATGAGATTCCTGCTGCTCCTGCGGGGCCATTAACTATTGTTCAACAGCTTTATAAGCAGGCAGATCAAGTAAAAGCAAAAATAGTATTTTCATGGAAAAGTGTTTTAGGTGTTAGTAAATATGAAGTGAGATGGAGAAAAAATAATGGTACTTGGCATGTTTATACACAGTTGGGAAATAATGATGAGATTCCAGATGTAACTGCTGGTACATTCCAGTTCAAGATTTTTAGCCTTAATGCAACAGGAGTACCTTCAAGTTCTTCTTTAAATGGATCAATTGGAGCAACTGGTAAATCAAATCCTCCAAGTGATATTACTAATTTTGCTTATTCGATAGATCCATCAATAGGAATTGTTTTTACATGGGATAAGTTAGTCGCTGTTTATCCTGACTTCAATGATTTAGATGTTGTTGGATATGAGATTAGATCAACAGATGCAGAGTGGGGTTTAGCGAATAATGCTTATTTTAACGTCGCAAATCCTGTCGCTGAAGAAAATTTAATTGCAAGGCTTACTGCTAATACTTATACCCTTGGATTCATTTCTCCTGGTAATCAGTCATATTGGATCAAAGCCTACGATAGTCAAGAAGTTTATAGCACTACTGGTGTTTCTTTAGCTATTGATATAGGTGCGCCTGTTGCTCCTAGTCCAGTTACAATTGCTTTTGAAGGTAGTAGTGTTGTTATTTCATGGGATCAGGTTTCTACTGCTGATAAATATGCTATTTCTCATTATGAAGTTTCTAAAGATCAGAATTTTACAAATATTTTAGAGCAGTTAAATACGACAGTTTATAAGCGAGAAGTAGATTTTACTGGTGCTCAGAATTTTTATGTTAGGTCTGTAGATATAGCAGGAAATGTCAGCACTGCCACTGTTGCTTCGATTACCAATGTTGGAGCAGATGAGTATGGGTTAACTGCCGTTTATAACAGTGGTACTACTGTCGATTTGTCATGGGCTGCGAAAGATGGAAGCACTCCTACCTTTGCTTATGAATTAGGTCATGGCCCTGCTAATCAAGGTAGTTTTGCTACTGCTACAGGATTACAGCAAGTGAAAGGTACTACCTTGTCTTTCCTTGTTGATTGGAAAACTGATAGAAGGTTCTTTATTCGAGCGATTAATGCTCAAGGTCAATATGGGGATGAAGAATATGTTGACTTGGCTTTTGCGATGCCAGGTACGGTGTCTAATATACAAACCACTTTTAAGTCAGATAGTGATGCTTTATTAAAAAGTGAACTTGAATTGTCATGGACTGCTGCAACGAAAGGTTCGTTAAATATTGAGGATTATGAGATCAGAAGAGGTGCTTCCTTTCAAGTAACGAATGGTGTTGTAGATACTTCTAATACTAATGCTGTTGTTATTGCAACTATTAAAGCGTTATCAATTGCAACTCAAGTTGATTGGAGTGGTGTTCAGACATTTTGGGTTGTAGCAAAAGATATAAATGGTAACTATGGAACTCCGATTTCAACGACTGCGACAGTTACTATCCCTGGTCAAGTTAGTAAATTCACTCAAGAAGTTATAGATAACAATGTTTTACTTAACTGGGGTGATGCTGCTTCTAACCTTCCTATTCTTTATTACAACATTAAGAAGCAAACATCACCAAGTTTGCCTTTAGATACTGTTTCTAATTTTGCCAATCGTGGTGCAGAAATTGGAACTAAGCAGGGATTATTTACGACTGTTTTTGAGACTATTGCTGGAACTTTTACTTACTGGATAGCAGCAGTTGATTCAGCTAATAACACTGGAGAACCTAAAAGTGTTACGGCTACGGTAAATCAGCCACCAGATTATATTCTTCGTACCAATGTCAATAGTACGTTTGTTAGTAATGCTTCTACCAATACAACAGTTACTAAAACGAATGCTTTTGCTGATCAAGGTAATTTATTTGTCAATGTAGATACAGATAGAGAATATCAAGAGCATTTTATTGGTACAGGATCAGTTAGTTCTCCTCAATATCCAAATTGGAACTCTTATGGAGCAGATAAACTTTATGGATTACCTTCTGCTACTTCTGGTTTTTACGAGGAAATATTAGATTATGGAACGGTATTAGCAGGTACGAAAATAGTGGCAACTTTAACTGGAACACATGCGGCAGGTTCAACTTCTATTACACCTAAAATATCTATTAGTGCAGATAATTCGAGTTATACAGATTACCCTGGAACTGCGACGACTGAGGCTAATAGTTCTCATAATACTTTTGGAACAAGTTTTAGATATGTCAAATTCCGTTATGATTTCACGAGTACAGGAAATGATGATTTATTGAAAATTTCTGCATTAAATATGAGATTAGAAACTAAACAAAAAACAGATTCAGGTAATGGAACGGCAAGCGCAAGTGATAGTGGTGGAACAACAGTTAATTTCGCTATAGGTTTTGTGGACGTTGAATCAATTACAGTAACTCCTAAAGGGAGTTCAGCTCCTGTGATTGCAATTTATGATTTCGCTGATACTCCGAACCCAACATCGTTTAAAGTGTTGTTATACAACACTTCTGGCACTAGAGTTAGTGGGGATTTCAGTTGGACGGCAAGAGGTAACTAATGGCTAACTGGAGCAAACCAGAACTCACAAGTAAATATACAGATTTCTTAGCGGAAGTAAAAGCAAGAGATGTTGACCTTGCAACTCAGTTTTCTGGGTCGCCAACAAATATGCCGACTGGGGCAATCAAATGGGATAGTGGATCAAATATATGGCAAAAATGGAGTGGCAGTGCTTGGGGTGTTTTAACTTCTACTTATCAGTTTCCAGCGATAACAGCAACAACAGGGACATTTAGTAGCAATGTTAGTGTTACAGGAACATTAGATTCTGCTAGTACTGTTTCTGGACAGTCTTTTAGTTGTGATGGAAATACAGCTCCTAGTAATGGAATATATTTACCTGCTGCTAGTACTCTTGGCTTCTCGGCAGGAGGATCACGCCAAGCTGCTTTAACATCAACTGGATTAAAGCTTGGATCAGGAACGGCAAGTTGCAAGTTAGATGTCGTTGGGGGAATAAAAGTTAGTGGTGGAACAACAAATGGATCACATGGTTATGGATTTAGCAGTAATGATACAGATGGAGGCATGTATTCCAATGCCAATAATGAATTAACTTTTAAAACGAATAACACTAGACGACTAACGATTCAAGGGGATCAAGTAGGGGTCAATATTAATAATCCTGATTGTCAGTTACATGTCTCTAACTCTAATAATAATGATTCTAATGCTCTTACAAAATTCAAAGTATCCAATAGTGAAGGTGCTTATTCTTTAGTTGTAGATGGTGATGCTGCTTTTCATAATGTTGATTCACATTATTTCCAGAACGAAGCGTCAAGTAGTGCTTATGGAATATGGAATAGTACTGGACTGGGGGTAAATTGTTCTCCTACTTACAAACTAGATGTAGTAGGAGATACAAGGGTAACAGGAAGTCTTCAAGTTACAGGTACGATCTATACCACTGGTTTTGCTCATTATAAACCTAATGATCTTAATATCAATGCTGCGAATGCTGTTTTATATCAAGCTTCAAATGGAAATACAGTTGCGTTAGGGGTTGGGACGGCTGGACAATATTTGAAAACAAATGGTGCGGGTAGTGCTCCTTCTTGGTCAACTATTTCGACTGCTGGTGTAGTTCCTATTGGTGGAATAATCGCATTTAAGGGTACGACTGCCCCTTCAGGATGGGTTTTATGTGATAACTCTACTGCTGCTCAAAATGCTGGAGCACCAGATTTAAGAAATAGATTTATTGTTGGAACTGGAAATACTTATAGTCTTGGTGACACAGGTGGTAGTGCTAATGCAGTAACAACTTCCCATACTCACTACATTACTGATAACGCAGGTAGTCACACACATGGTTTAACTGACCCTGGGCATAGTCATACCTATACAAGAACTGTAAGTTTCACTTCTAAAGGTGGTGACGCAACAAATAGATCTGCTCCTACCGTTGATCAAGATGCTGGGACAACTAGTGTAGGGACAGGTATTACGATCTCTAGTGGTGGTGGACATAATCACTCAATGAGTACCACAGGAGTCAGTGCTACAAATAAAAACCTTCCTCCTTATTATGCTCTTGCCTATATAATGAGAGTTTCTTGAGTTATCAAACCTCTATTCGAGATGACGTTAGTACAGATAGTTTTGAGGCTGATATAACTTTTACTTTGTGTAAAAAAGTCGAATGTAAGAATGATAAATTAAAAAATATTTATGTTAATAAATTAAATCAATTAAAGAAAGCAACTTTTAATCAAATAAAAATTCCAAAGTTTACATATTCTGTTGATAATACTACAGTCTTATGTTCAATTGAATTTATAAAAGGTACTTATGTTTATACTCCAGCCCAAAGAGAATTGATCTATAAAGATGTTGTATGTAATGAATCAGATTGGACTTTTAGTGATTATCGTGATGCAAATTTTGTTGTCCAAGAGGGAACAGGAGATGTGTTTTCTGTAGATTTTCAGTCATATCGTTTTTATCCAAATAAAGAGAAGAGAAAAGTTGCTTGGTTCAACCATATTGAGTCCCTTCGTTGGTTAAAACA
>CEPK01056403.1_pt1 | contig 10077 bp, 8 predicted proteins | sample 356231 | NCBI WGS metagenome assembly CEPK01 (sample SAMEA2620259, study PRJEB7988) | marine metagenome | biome: marine biome (ENVO:00000447); feature: deep chlorophyll maximum layer (ENVO:xxxxxxxx); material: "saline water (ENVO:00002010), including plankton (ENVO:xxxxxxxx)" | depth 80 m
AAATAGACCTAGGGAAACCGGTATAAGACTAAAGTATAAATTATAGAGTTTAGAGTACTTCTCTTAGTTTCTTTATATATGAAGGTTTTGTCCTACAGCAACCTGCAATTATAGAAGCACCATTCTCAACCCATCTTATAACTTCTTCTGCGTATCTATTTTCATCCATTTCTTTTGCAGTCGACCAGTGATCATCTTCAGGGTTTTTGTTTAAATTTAAGGTTTTATTCTCTGCGGATACTAATTCAGGATTAGCATACCCTCCGATAGGCTTTGACGTTATTTCATTAATTGAAGCTAACGCTTCAGTAATTAAATTAGCCCCGCAACAGTTAATTAAATAGGCATCTGCTCTAAGATCTTTAATTTCATTGCAAGCATCTACTATATTTTCTCCACTTGGTAAGAGGTTTTTTCTATTACCCATAAGAGTCCAGCTTAACCAGATTTCTGCTTTAGAATTTTGAACACAAGACAAGGCACATTTTGCTTCCAAAATACAAGACATTGTTTCACAAATAATAATATCAACTTGATCTTCTAAAATAGATACAATCTCAGAATACTGTTCAATCATTTTATCTTGATCTAGAATTAAATCAGCTCGGTAACTTGTTTCTAAAGGAGGTAACGAACCGGCTAGTTTTACATCTTTATTAGATTCTTTAATTGCTTGTTTTCCTAGTTCTATAGATTTTAAAGTTAAATCTACTAGTTCATCGTCTCTTTTAACTCTCTTTAACAAAGGTCGAGTAACTGCGTAATTATTAATGGTTATAAAGTCACTGCCTGCTTCTATGTAGTCTAGATGAACTTTTTTAATTTCATTAGGGTGTTCGCTTAAAGCTAATGCTGACCAAATTGATTCTGTATGGGAGGGAACTTCAATACCTCTATCTCTTAATTCAGTTCCCATAGCCCCATCCCCAATAATTAAGTTACTCATAATGCCTCTATTAAGTAATCTAAAACTTTATTAGGATTTTCAGTCATAAGTGTATGTCCTGAATCATTAATAACTTTTACATCGGGGTCTTTAAAGTTTTCTATCAAATCAGTTGCTTTTTTTGTAGGAGTTAAAAAATCGTTAGAACCCAAGATTAATTGAACTTTAGATGAAACTTTCTTTGCTTTTTCTAATCCATTTTTAAAATTACTGCATGCTAAAAGGTCATTATAAATTACGCCTTTTTTTGATTTTTGCATTAATCGTCTAGTAGATTCAGTCATCCACATACCAGGATTATTGTTTCTACCTATACGTGCTTTATTGCTGTAACCCATAAAAGTAAGTATGTCGATGGCCTTTTGAACATCTGATTTAGCAAATTCTAATAATTGCTCATTTACTTGCATTGGAAAAGCTGTTCCTATTAGAGACATAGATTTAACTCTTTCAGGTTGAGAAGATGCCATCTCTAGAGCTATAAGAGAACCCATGCTATGACCTACAACTGAGAAGTTAGATATTGAATGATTATCTAAGAAATTAAATAGTTTGTTTGAAAAACCAGATATAGAAGAAATGAGTTTTCCAGGACTTTTACCATGTCCTGGTAAATCTATTGCCAAAACTTCTCTTTTTTTTCTTAAAAAGTATCTAACAGGTAAGGTCCATACAGAATGATCCATACCTGTACCATGAATAAAGATAATGGGTTCGCAATCCTTCTTTATATCTTTAGTAGGATAATAAAACATTCTTATTTAGTTGAATAAGTTAGTGCTTCATCTAAGTCTTCAATAAGATCTTTAGAATCTTCAATTCCTATAGATAAACGTATAGTAGATTCACTAATGCCAGCTTTTTTCAGATCTTCAGTATTCATTCTATGGTGCGTAGTACTGGCAGGATGTATCACTAAAGATTTTGCATCACCTACATTAGCTAGATGAGAAAATAAGTTTAATTGCTCTATAAACTTTTTACCCGTTTCTATATTGCCTTCTATTTCGAAAGTGAATACAGCTCCACATCCATTAGGTAATAACTCTTTAGACAATTCATGATCAGGATGATTTTCTAGTTCTGGATAACATACACTTTTAACTGATTTATGTGAACTTAAGAAACTTACAATATCTCTTGTATTTTTTATATGTCTTTCCATTCTAAGATTCAGTGTTTCCATTCCTTGCAAAACTAGAAAAGCAGTATGAGGGCTCATGCAAGCACCAAAATCACGAGCTCCTTCTTTTCTCGCTCTGTTAATGTAAGCAGCAGGTCCAAATTCATCAACAAAGTTCATGCCATGAAATCCTTCATAAGGTTCTGTTAGAACTTTAAATTTAGAAGAAGAAGCCCAATCAAATTGACCGCTATCAACCAACAGCCCTCCTATGACAACACCATGACCAGAAAGAAATTTAGTAGCAGAGTGGAATATTAAATCAGCTCCTAATGAAAAAGGTTTCATTAAATATGGCGTTGTAAAAGTGGAGTCAACCAATAACGGTATATTATGATTATGAGCTAATTTAGAAACCTTAGGAATATTCATAATATCAAGACCGGGATTTCCAAGCGTTTCTCCAAATATAAGTTTGGTATTTTTCTTTATATTTTTTTTAATTTCACTTGTCTTTCTTAAATCGACAAATGTAGTATCAATGCCAAATCTAGGTAACGTATATTCTAATAGGTTGTGGCTTCCGCCATATAGGCTTTTAGAGGCAATTAAGTGAGATCCTTTTTCAAGTATAGTAGTAATAGCTAAAACAAGAGCGGCTTGTCCACTAGATGTTGCTATTGCTCCAATACCACCCTCTAAAGCGCTGATTCTTTCTTCAAGAACAGCGTTAGTTGGGTTGGTAATTCTTGAGTACACATGTCCCGCACGTTCTACATTAAATACCCCTGCAGCAGTTTCTGTATCAGGAAAAACAAATGAAGAAGATTGATAGATCGGAGTTGCTCTAGCACCAAAATCTGAATCAGGTCTTTGGCCAGCGTGCAGCGAAAGAGTGTCAGGTTTTAGATCTTTAGGTTTTTTCATGAGCCTATTGTATTAATTCTCGATAAATAGATATAGCCATTAATGGATAAATTAACAATAAGGGTAGGGAGGTAATTAAAATAATATCCAAAGCCACACTATGATCAGAGTAAATAACTAGAGTTGCAGGAAGAATACCTAAGATAACAGCCCAAAACAGTCTTAATTTTTTATCAGGCTCTTTGTTTTCATTGGATGTTTTCAAAACATGATAAGAGATCACATAAGACATTGAGTCATAAGATGTCGTAACAAAAATAATAGTAATTAGACAAAATATAAAAATCATAAATACTTCAAACGGTAAGTTCTTTACGACGGCTATAGCTGTTTCTGCATGACCAACAGAATTCATACTTTGTGTAACTACAAATTCACCTGAAAGTTCAAGATTCATAGCGAATCCACCTAAAATCATATAAAAGAGCCAAGTTCCAAGCGTTCCAAAGAATAACATACCTAGGATTACTTCCCTTAATGATCGTCCTTTAGAAATTCTGGCAATAAATAAACCTACTAGAGGTCCAAAAGCAACCCACCAAGCCCAATAAAATATAGTCCACTCTTCAGCAAACTTAGAATCTTCTCCAATACCTAGTGTACTCATATCCCAAAAATGAGTAACTGAGAAGAACACACCAGAAAGAGATGTTTCAAGCACACCAAAAGCATCAGTTGAAAAAATAATGATAATTAAAAAGAACAAAGCAAGTAATAGGTTGAAATTACTTAATTTTTTAATGCCTTTATCCAATCCTTTGTACACACTGTACCCAAACAGCCCTACACATAAACAAATAACTAGAATTTTAAGATATAAACCATTGTTTATATTAAATATTTCAGAAAATCCTGAAGAAAGCATAGGAATATAAGACCCTATAGTTCCTCCAGCTGCACCAACTGTTGCTAATATAAAAATTAAATCTATAAAACGTCCAAATAGAGTACCTTCTATGTTTGGTATACCTAATCCACTTAAACTTGAGCTCAACCTCAAAGAGTTAAGTTTATACTTATAAAATGCTATAGAGAGGGCTATAGCTGGTATTCCGTATATAGACCAAGCACTAATTCCCCAGTGAAATAATCCATATGCAGTGGCAAGAGAAAATGATTCCTCTGAATAAGGAACGATATCAAATGGAGGATTCCCCACGTAGTAAGACCATTCTACACCAGACCAGTATATGATACCGCCTCCTATTCCAGAGCAAAATAACATCCCAACCCAGCTTAAATAAGAAAATTCTGTTACAGCTTCATTACCACCAAATTTATAATTCCCAAATCTAGAAATACATAAAAAAATCAAGAAAAAAAAGCAAAATAAGGTGAGTATTAAATAAGAAGATCCGAAAATCTCTACAATTGATTTGTATAATAGAGCTATTGAACTTTTAGCAAATTCTGCGTCGTAAAGAATAAAGGTAGCTATAAAAAAAACAGAGAGCAGACTAATTGACAGAGTTATTTTATCTACTCCTAGTCGATCTAGCTGTCTATTCATTGCATCCACAGATGAAGCATAACCTCGACTAAGCTAGAATGTAAACGTGAAAAAAGAATTAGATAATCAGGTTAGTCTAGAAACAGCCTATAAAAATGCTGCTTATTTATTGGAAAAAGGTGAATTTGATTTGGCTGAGAAACAACTATCTGAGATTCTTAAAAAATACCCTGATGATCCTAATGCCCTAAGATTAAGTGGGATATCAAGTTTAGATCAAGACAAACCTGAAGTAGCAATTATTCCTTTACAAAAAGCTGTAAAGTTAGCACCTGAATTTAGTCAAGCTCATGAGAATCTAGCGTTAGCTTGGACTAAACTTGGAGATCTACATAAAGCTGAGATTTGTCTAAAGAGAAGTTTAGAAATAGATCCTTCTAATTTTTCTAATTGGAAATCTTTAGGGGATCTACTTACAGATCAAGGAAAGGGCTCAGAGGCTGATAAGGCTTATAAAAACGCAATTTCCACTGACAAAAAATACTTAGATCTTCAGCAAGCTATGAATCAAGTACAGAAGGGAAATCTTGGAGAAGCTGAAAAAATATATAGAAGCATATTGTCTGACGACCCCAATAATGTAGATGCATTAAGATTATTGGCTTTACTAGCGTCTAGGACAGGAGCTATAGATCAAGCCATTAGTATGCTAGAAAATTGCATTAAGATTGCTCCAGACTATGCGTTAGCATGGGAGAATTTAGCTAAAATGTATAGGCAAAAGGATGATCCTGATAGCCTACAAAAAGCAGCCCATTGTTTTCGTAAAGCAACAAAATTAAGACCAGACTGGGCTGAAGGTTGGGCAGGTTTGGGTACAATGCAAACTAGAAGTTCTCAACATGATGAGGGTATAAAATCGTATAAAAAATCAATAGAACTTAAATCAAATCAACCCAGAGTTCATTTAAGCTTAGGACATGTTTACAAGACTACTGGCAATCAAGATGAGTGTATAAATTCTTACAATAAAGCTATTAGCTTTGATGAAAATTTTGGTGAAGCCTATTGGAGTTTAGCAAATTTAAAGACCTATAAATTTAGTGAAAAAGAAATACTCCATATGGAAAAAAAGGTAGTTTTACCTGAAGTTCCGGAAAGAGAAAAAGTGCATTTTTTATTTTCATTAGGAAAAGCTTTTGAAGATTCAGGTAATTACGATAAATCTTTTGAGTACTATAAAAAAGGAAATGATTTAAACAGAGGAAGAACTTCTTATGATCCTAAAGCTATAGAAGCTTTGTCAGCGAGATTAAAATTATTTTTTACTATAGATAGGTTTGAGAAACATAAAGGTTCTGGTTGTAATTCAAATTCTCCAATTTTTATTGTTGGACTGCCTAGATCTGGCTCTACTCTAATAGAACAGATTCTTGCTTCGCATAGTAAAGTTGAAGGAACTATGGAGTTACCAAATATAATGAATATTGCTAGGAAGTTAGGTAACAGCTCTAAAGATAGGACTTCTTATCCAGAAATTTTAGAAACTTTAAAAGAGTCTGATTTAACTATCCTAGGAGAATCTTTTATTAGCGATACAAACTTTCTCCGTACTGGCAAACCTTTTTTCATTGATAAAATGCCTAATAACTTTAGCCATATAGGTTTACTTAAATTAATTCTTCCCAATGCCAAAATCATAGATGCTAGAAGAAATCCAATGGATACTTGCTTTAGCTGCTTCAAACAACTTTTTGCAAGGGGACAAGCCTTTACTTATGATCTCTCTGAAATAGCGCGTTACTATATTAATTATATAAATCTTATGGATCACTGGAACGAGGTCCTTCCTGGATATGTCTTTAAGGTTCAACATGAAGATCTTTTAAAAGATCAAGAAGGAATCACGAAAAGTCTATTGGAGTTTTGTGAATTAGATTTTGAACCTTCTACTTTAGAATTTTATAAAACTAAAAGAGCTGTTAAAACAGCGAGTTCAGAACAAGTAAGACAGCCCATCAACACAAAAGGTCTGGATCATTGGAAAAATTATGAATCTCATTTAAATGACTTAAAGCATTATCTTGCACCTATTAGAAACTAGTTTTTTAAATAAGTATGTATACAATACGCGCCTCCTATGAATACGAAGAAAATTAACAAAATTGTATTGGCTTATTCGGGTGGCCTTGATACCACCGTAATCCTACATTGGTTGAAAGAAACCTATGATGCTGAAGTTGTAACATTTACAGCGGACATAGGACAAAACCATAATCCTGATTTAGTGATACAGAGGGCTAATGACATAGGTTCAACTAAAGTTATTATCGAAGACTTAAAAGAAGAATTTGTAAGAGATTATGTATTTCCAATGTTTAGGGCAAATACATTATATGAAGGTGAGTATCTTTTAGGAACATCTATTGCTAGGCCTTTAATAAGTAAAAGATTAATAGAAATAGCTGAAGAAGAGGGTGCAGATGCAATTGCACATGGTGCAACTGGAAAGGGCAATGATCAAATAAGATTTGAAATTGGAGCTTACTCTTTAAATCCTACAATTACAGTTATCGCACCTTGGAGAACTTGGGATTTTGTATCTAGAGCTGATTTAGTGGAGTATTGTAAAAAGAATCAAATTAATATGGATGTTAGTTCTGATGAGCCTTTATATTCAACAGATGAAAATATCTTACATACCTCATATGAGGGAGAGATTTTAGAAGATCCTTCTATTCCTGCACCAGAATCAATTTGGCAAAGAACTTCTTCTCTTAATGATGCTCCTGATATTGAAGAAGAAGTTACAATAAATTTTGAAAATGGAGATCCAATAGGCATAAATGGAGAGAGTTTAAGCGCTTCAGAAATTCTTATGCATTTAAATGAAGTTGCTGGAAATAATGGTATAGGAAGACTTGATCTTGTAGAGAATAGATTTACTGGCATGAAATCTAGAGGATGCTATGAAACTCCAGGAGGAAGTATTCTTCTTAAAGCTCATAGAGCTATAGAGTCTTTAGCATTAGATGCTGAGACTGGCCATTTAAAAGATGAACTAATGCCTAAATACGCACAGTTAATTTACAATGGATTTTGGTGGAGTCCAGAAAGAGAATCTATACAAGCTTTTATAGACAAATCTCAAGAACTAGTAACTGGTTCAGTAAAACTGGGTCTTTATAAAGGCAATATAACCATTAAAGAAAGAATATCTCCATATAGCCTTTACGATTCAAAAATAGTTACTTTTGAAGATGATGAAAACACTTATAACCAAGCTGATGCTACTGGCTTTATTAAAATTAATTCTTTGAGATTAAAAGCAAACGCAAAAAGGAAGAAATAGGCTTTATTCAGATACTCCTAATTTTCTTTGTAGTTTAGTATTTGAGGTGGTGTAAGCAAAAGGTACCTTTTCTCCAGGATAACTTCTTCTAAAGGCTTCTTGAACTGCTAATGTTGTTTCGTGAAATCCACAAAGGATTAAATCTAATTTTCCTGGATAATCATTTATATCTCCAACTGCAAAAATACCTTTAGCGCTAGTTTCATACTTCTCTGTATCAACCGAAATCTTTTTATCAGCAAGTTCTAGATTCCAGTCTACTATTGGACCAAGCTTTTTATTTAAACCAAACAGAAATAGTATTTCATTACATTCAATGTCTTCAATCTCTTTTGTTTCAAAATTCTTTATAGAAACTCCATTAATTTTTTCATCGTAAATTAGTTTTTCTATTACAAAAGGAGTTTTAAGATCCACTTTGCCTGTTTCTACTAATTCTCGCATTTGTGCTTCCGTATTAGGTACACCTCTGAAAGCATCTCTTCGGTGAACTAATCTTAAAGACTTAGTTATATCAGCAAGTTCAACAGTCCAATCTAGAGCACTGTCTCCCCCTCCAAAGATAATTAAATCTTTATCTTTATATTTGTTTTTATCCCTAACCGAATAAGATATACCTTTTTCTATGAATCTATCAGGATCTTCAATATTTGGAGGTCTTCTGGGTTCAAAAGATCCTGCTCCAGCCGCAATGAATAAGCTTTTGGCTTGAAAACTATTCTTTTCAGAAGTTGTAACTTTCCAGGAAGATATATCGTCATCATTAATTTCTTCTATGGAATTAACTCTTTCGTTAAGGTGAATTTGATAGTTAAAAGGCTTAATTTGTTCTAAAAGAGCATCTACATGCTCTTGAGCGGTTTGATAGGGAACGCCAGGAATATCATAAATAGGTTTTCCAGGGTAAAGTTCTGAGCATTGGCCGCCTACTTTATCTAGGTTATCTATAAGAACGCATTCTAAACCAAGAAGTCCAGCTTCAAAAACAGTAAAAAGTGCTACAGGACCAGCTCCTACTATTATTATGTCTGTCTTAGTTTCCATACTATCTTACTTGCATTCCTGGTTCGGCACCTTGATCTGGAGAGAGTATAAAAATACCCATTTCATCATCTCCTGCAGCTAATATCATACCTTCAGAAGTACCAAATCTCATTTTTCTATGTTTTAAATTATTTACACAAACGACCATTTTACCAATTAACGCATCTGGTTCATAAGCCTGTTTCATACCAGCAAATACAGTTTTTTCTCCTAGGGAACCTAGACTTAGTTCTAGTTTAAGTAATTTATCAGCCTCTTCAACAGATTCAGCTTTTTCTACTCTAGCAACTCTCAAATCTAGTTTCATAAAGTCTTCTATTGTTATTTCAGACATTTTTTAACTCCATTAATTGTTTTATGTGCTCATCCTCTATCCTAGTTAATAAAGGTTTAAAAGCGTTTATTTGATGATCAGACAACGGGTTTTCAATATCTTTCCAAGAAGGCTCTTCATTTAAAAAAGTAAACGATTTATTTGATAACTTTGGTGTTACAGGTTCTATCATAATCATTAAAATTCTAAACAGGTTAAGTGCAGTACTACATACTTTTTGAACCAATTCTATATTTTTTTCATCTTTGATAAGCACCCAAGGCTCCATTTTATCAATATATTGATTAGCCTTATCAGCAAGAGTCATAATTTCTTTCATCGCTTTATTAAGTTCTAGATTCTCATAATACTTTGAGATTATTTTAGATTGATCTATAAAATCACTAACGAGATCAGCGTTATCTAATTCTTTAGATAAATTATTATTAAAGTGTTTATTTAAGAAATTAGCTGATCTGCTGGCTATGTTGACCAATTTATTAACTAAATCCGAGTTAACTTTTTGTTTAAGATCTTCTAAGTTTAAATCTATATCATCAACACCTGTACTTAATTTTGAAGCAAAGTAATATCTTAAATATTCTGGATCCAATACAGTAACAAAATCATCAGCAGAGATAAAATTACCTCTGGATTTAGACATCTTCTCTCCATCCAACATCACAAAACCATGTACAAAAACTCCCGAAGGCATTTTAAATCCAGCATTTGATAACATAACTGGAAAGAATAGCGTATGGAAATACATAATATCTTTACCTATAAAGTGATAAATTTCTGAATTTGAATTAGGATCCCAGAACTGCTCAAATTCTTCAGAATTTTGTTTCTCTAAATAATTGATATGACTAGCCAGATACCCTATAGGCGCATCAAGCCATACGTAGAAGTACTTATCTTC
>CEPK01047017.1_pt1 | contig 10051 bp, 8 predicted proteins | sample 356231 | NCBI WGS metagenome assembly CEPK01 (sample SAMEA2620259, study PRJEB7988) | marine metagenome | biome: marine biome (ENVO:00000447); feature: deep chlorophyll maximum layer (ENVO:xxxxxxxx); material: "saline water (ENVO:00002010), including plankton (ENVO:xxxxxxxx)" | depth 80 m
GAGAGCCTGTGCCTGAGTTGCCGGATTGTCAGCTCCACTATGGCTCCAGCCTTCCTATCTAGGCGGGTCCAAACAGAGTCTGCAAGGTTGAGGCCCCGATCATCCATCATTGAACGCCCCCGATCAAATATCCAAGAAGCGAGTCCAAATTATCGTCCGGGTTCTCAATGCTGGTAACTTTCTGATTAGATTTGACAATCAGTGAGGGCAAAATTGAGTGGGCAGCGGAAAGGTCGTTGGTCTGTATCTCAAGGCGTCCCTCGCTTGGGAACCTGACCCCAAAGATCGGTTCTTCGCTTACGAATAGGTTTGCCAGGCTTCTTGGGTCTTCGCAATTTATCACTATTCTGTGCGGGTGCTTATCCAATAGGTCTCGAATTGCGTGGAGGTTGCCAATGGCCAGAAGTCGTCCATTGTGCAAAATAACGATCTGCTCCGTTATCCTCTCTATCTCTTCCAGAATATGACTTGACACGAGTACGGTCTTCCCCCTATTTCCTAATTCCCTTATCACGCTCATTATGCTAGTCCTAGCTATTGGATCGCAACCATGGAGGGGCTCGTCGAGGATGATCAGATCGGGGTCATGGACCAATGCGTGTGCGATTTTTACCCTCTGGCGCATTCCCTTGCTAAACTTGCCCAGCTCTTTATGCATCACATCACTCAATCCAACGAAATCCAGGACATGGGCTGAGCTCTCGGAAGCCTTCTCCCTGGTCATCCCATGCAATCTTGCAAGAGTAGTGACGAAGTCATGTGCAGTCATCCATTCGTACATCTTCTCGGACTCGCTTACATAGCCAACCCTCCGGTAGGGGGCCGTGCTTTCCCACGGATTGACTCCAAAAAGCCTGACAGATCCTTGGTTTGGCTTAATCCGCCCCATTAACAATTTGAACAATGTTGACTTGCCTGCACCATTCGGCCCAAGGACTCCGGTAACGCCGCCATCGATGGCGAGTGAAACGTCGTTTAGACCGATAACCTGGCCGTACCACTTGGACGTATTGTCCAGCAGTACTGCAGGAGTCTGATCATTGCTCACTCCCTAGTCACCTCCAAAGAAGAGACTCGTGATACCAAAAGTGCTATCGCAGCGGAATTCATCATTATTATTGAGAGAATGGAGAATGAAAGTGGGTGTTCGTAATTCAGCGGGAGTCCGATTAGGTACTGTCCGATGTGCGCGAGGCAGTCATATGGGCTCAATACGTATAGCAGGGTCGTTCCAAACTGTGACTCGATCAAGAATGCGACTAGCTTTGTTCCGAAAATAATGCTCAAGAAACCTATTGCTGCAAAGAATCTGCTCTGGCTGATGCTCGAAAGGGACAGGCCTATTGATGTGTATGTGAAAACTAGGATCAAGCCGGCAAAAACGCCCCCCAGGAACATTGGAAGTGTATCTGCTAGGAACGCCCATCCCTCCCCTCTGAAAACTATGGCACTGGTGTAGTATACGAAGTAGGAGAAAACAATTACGAAACCCAAAATTGTTGCGGCGCTGATGAACTTCATTGCCGTGTAGTCAATCCTTGTCACGGGTCGGGAGAAATAGAGGGCACTGGTTCCATGTTGCCTATCGTCAGAAATCATTCCGCCCACTACCAAAGCAGTCAATAGCGGCCAGAGGCATAGGTTTCTGGGAAAGAATCCCAGCACCTGCCCCCACAGGTTGTAGCGATTAATCCCCCACATCTTATTCAGAAAGCCACCATCCTCTCCGCCGATGAGAGATGAAAGGAAGAGCATGGGCACTGGGGACAGGGAAACGAGGAGAATCACCAGGATCAGTAGCCTTACCATCGGATGGTAATTCCTGTGGCCCTTGCTTGTGATCAATCCATAGACATGATGCCTGAAAATAGCATAATTCCTCATCCACCTTGGTCCCAATGTCCCATCCCATGGACGGTAGTTCTGATTGAAAATCGCACCTAGAGAGCCCTCCTTCTTGGCCACTACGGCTGAAGCATCGGAGTCTCCATCCCCTGCCCCGAAGGCGGCCTCCATCCTCGTCTGGCTTCCGCCAATGTCGATTTCATCGGATGTCATTCTTCCTCACCATTGTTTTTACTGGAAATTAAATCGGATGACCCCTTGATTTCTGAGCCGAGCTTTTCCATGATTAACAAGAATACATCTTCCAAATCTGGTTCATATTCGTAAAGTTGCCTGACTTGCACATCCGCAGAAACGGCTGCTTCGAGGATTTTTTTAACAGTGTAGTCATCTTCTAATTTGACTCGGATTACCCTGCCCAACCGCCTTGTCTCTAGGCCTCGGGATGACAGTTCTTCATCCATCTTCTTCGTCCCCCCCCATACAACAATCTCTATTTCTCGCTCGACCTTGCTGACTAGTTCCCCTATACTTCTGTGTACTACAATTCGCCCTTTGTGGATCAGAACGATCCGATCGCATACTTCTTGGACGTCATCCATAACATGGCTGCTCATCAGGACTGTGCGATTTCCTTGCTTTACCGTTCTTCTGAGCGTCTTTAGCATGAATGACCTGGCTCTTTGATCGAGCCCGTTTGTCGGTTCGTCGCATATCAGAATCTCGGGGTCATGAACTAGGGCACACGCGAGTTTCGTAGCCTGAATCATTCCAGTACTAAAAGTCTCAATCTTCCGGTATCTCTGCTCCTTGAGGCCCACATACTCCAGAACTTCATGTGCCCTTTGCATGGCGATCTTGGAGTTCATTCCCAGCAACTCGCCGCAGTATCTGACTTGATCTATGGCGAAGAGTCCGGGGTCGAGGGAGTTGTACTCCGGCATGTAACCAATCTTTGAACGGATTTTGTCTCCCTCGGTCCTTATGTCGTGCCCGAGGACTGAGCCTTCTCCCGAAGTAACGCCGATTAGCCCCAGAAGGCACTTGAATAGGGTGGATTTGCCTGCCCCATTTGGCCCTAGGATGCCAATGGCGCCTGATGGCAATTCAAGGGTAGCTTCATCAAGAGCGAGGTGAGGGCCGTACATTTTGCTTAACGACTTGGTAGCAATGACTGGTGCTTTTTGTTCCTCTATCACCACTACACCACCATTGACTGTGTCGACATTGTCCCAGAGCACTTGAATGAATCCCCGTAAAGTTCCAATCAATCATTCCCCTTCAGAGCGCCCCCTCTGATCTTCACTGCTATTCCCCTCTCCATGAATTCCATCTCAGTAGCAGTGGAAAGAGATGTGCCGTGGGCAACTAGTGAACCTTCGGAGTCTACGATTAAGCAAGGAAGGCCGGGAGTTAGGTGTGGATCTGCGCCTAGAGCGTAGCCATGGACCACATTCCTGCCCTTGCCAACGAAGGGGATTGCATCGGCTCGGAGATGGATTCGCGGCATCCCTGTGAAAATATGGCTATCAACTTTGGAGCCAAAAACTGGAACGGGGCTCTTATGAAATTCATTTATCGCCCTAGCCCCCTCTATGGATAGGGACAACCCCCCGTCAGTTAGCCTGGGTGACAAGATGTGCTTGTCTTCTGAGATTACGTTGACCACCCTGTCTGTCCTTGATCTTCTGACGGACATTTGACTTGTAAGGCCGCAAGAATTCATGGGATGGATGTCACATATTACTGAGAGCTTGTCAACTACTGAGCATCGTTCGATCCAACTCTTGATTTGCATGAGTTTGTCGTGCTCAATTTCATCGGATTCCTCTAACTGAACTCGTAAGATCGGCAAATCGGAAAGTCCGAAATCAGATAGAATTTCTTTGATTTCTTCTTCACTAATTATTTCGGACCAAATTTCATCTGGGCCAGTGAGGTGGCACCACGGGGACAGGTCTTCCAATGTGAATGGAATTAATCCAAGTGGGGTCGTAATCATGACCACGGATTTTGGTTCATCCGCCAATGCTCTGACGGCCGTTGTAAGAGCGGAGTTCCTCCATGGTGGCTTGGCCCCCTCTATTATGATGACTCTTCTGGGCCCATCAGTCGAAGAATCCCACCATGAACCGGGAGGCCTCCATCTTGTTGCCAACAGAGCATTCAGATGAAGGATATGTGGGCGAGTCGCGATATCTTCGCTTAATGCCTCCCCGCCCTCCCTTATTGGATTGGTAGAAGAGATGAGGCTCAAGACTGATTCTCCGATTGGTCCTTCGTCTGGTTCGAGCATCTGATGTTGGAGCCAAACGAATGCGTCCCTGAGATGCGGGGAGCAGTGGCTTCTCTGCTCTGCAAGCTGCCAAATCGTCCCCCTTCTTACTGCTTCTCTGCACCGAGATAGTTCTGCCTGGGTGATTTCGAGATTGTGCCTGGCCAGCAATCTGCAGCGATCCTCCGCCCCCATTGCCCTGACTTGATCCGGGGTTGTTCCGAAAAGTGATTTGGAGGTAAATGGCCACTCTTTGATAGAGTCCAATTTCACGGTTCCTTCGGGAGTCAGTATTCTATCATCTCTGGCAAAAATCGCATAAGCGGCACTATCGAAGAAATCCGCTCCCAATGCGATTGCCATCGGAAAGAGCATCGGATGGCCGCAACCGAAAAGATGTACGGGTCGATCAGGGGGTAGTGCTGATTTAGTTGCAAGGAGAATCCTGAATAAATCCAAGTATCGCTGTTTCTCCATTAGCGGGACTATTCCACCTACTGGATGTATGGCAAAACCTCTTTCCTTTCCTGTAGCTGAGCTCATTAGATTGGCTGACCTTACTCTGAGATCATCGTGGAGCCCCCCTTGGATGGGCCCATTGAGGAGTAGTTTGGATCCGGCCTCCTCCAATGAGATCGGGGAGCGTCTCGACGTCTCCTCGACTGCTGCCTCCAAAGCCTCGAAGTCCATATCTGGCCGTCCGAATACATCCAGCATGGTTCCAACGTCCACTCCGATATCTCTCTGGAATGCTACGATCTCACGTGGCTCTACCTCGACATCGCCATAAACATACGACTGGAATGTCCCGGAGTCAGTAACTATTGCACCCGGAAAATCAAGAGTTGCATGGATTCCGTCCTTCAATGCCCTTGACCTCAATTCATCATTTTTCCAGATTACATAGGAGTTCGTAATCAGGGCCTCTACCCCAAAAACTTCCCACATCTCCCTTGGATCGATGGTTCTAATATTTGGATTGACTACTGGCAGCAGTAAAGGGGTAGTGAAAGACCCGTGCAAGGTATGGAACCTGCCAATTCTTGCAAAGCCATCTCTTTTCGTAATCTCAAAGAGGCCGAGATCTTGCTCGCGGCATGGATCTGGTTGTGAGGGCACTGCCATGCACCTTGCATGGAGTAGGGGACATCAAACCTCGGTAGTGCGGGACACTACCGCGAGTGAAACATCACCGTCTTTCAATGATAGGGAAACTATGTCGCCCGAGTTGATTTCAAGGGTTGGGTCTTTCTCAAATCCGTGGGCGTAAGGGACCCCGAGCAAGGAAGCGGCGGGCAAGGTTAGTGGGCAGACATCCCTATTTACGATCGCCTTGGGCCCTCTTCCCTCGTAGATCAGACCCATAAGGACGAACGGTGCGACTGTCGAACCCGATCCCTTTGGGTACACCAAAATGGTGTCTTCAATCGATAAGCCATCCAATGGGTGCCCAGGCTCTTCTATCACTCCAGTGTCCCTATTCACGTAACCCAAGTATGTGATTGGTACATCAGTCACAAGGGCCTTGCCCTCCAACTCCCAATCATTCTGGCTTGGTATTCCAGAACCGGATACCGAAAGCTCGCCGCCCCTGAATGATTTGGATGAGGGCATGGGTTTGGCTGCTGGGCGCTCCGTCTGGGAAATTTGCCCCTGGGCTAAGGATTCGTCGAAAGCGTGTGCGACGCAGTCATGGATACGGGCGACGCTGGTCGGCATCCTGTTGAGACCACTAGTAAGGTAGTGTTCGGCTTTGAGAGAGTTAGTAAGGAGATGGTTGTATCTTGATCTGTTGTAAGGCGTCACCTCGGGGCACGTGTCCTTTAGGACAAGGGCTCCGGACTCTTCCAATATATCCAGAGTTCCGTCCGACTGAATTAGTTCGTGGTTGTGCGCACTCATGAACACCCAAAGCCTGTGGTTGTTTATCCTCTCGCCCAATTCCATCCTCGCCCTAACTGCAGCCGCAGTTGCCCTAGCCTCTCCGATGCTAGCTTGGGGGCACCCAATGACTACAAGGTCGACTTTGGCTTCTGGGGCTAGTTCTCTGTAACGCTGTAACAGGTCTTCCCGAGTGAAGGTCAGTTTGCCTTCGACAGCCCTCCCTTCAGGGGCATCAGAGGTTTGCCCTTTTATCCAGAGCATTGGGCAACCATAATTCGCCGCTGAAGCAGTAAGCGCCTTGCGCATCTCAAAGTTTGCCTCCGGTAGCCCTGAAATTTCTGGCATTGGGCCCCATGGAAGCTCCCACTCCGGGTCGACGTTTTTACCGATCCAATCTCCAAGTATACTCCAGTCAGTTGGATCTTCCATCTCACATTCGACGGTTACGTGGATATTCGGAAATCTATTGGATTCTATGTGGAGCCCCCACAATGGAGCCCAACCGGTAATTGCTGTCGCTAGCGCAGATAGGCCTGATTCCCTGTTAGTGATTAGGGAGGTGTATGAATTAGAGAAGCAAACCGCATTTGACTCAGCCCAGGATCCGATTCCACTTCCCAATTCCTCCCCCCTGTCATAGGGGGTACAGGATAGGATTGCGTCGATGCCGAGTTTCGAGTATGCGCTAACGATCTCGAACTGCTGCTCCAGGAATTCGGGATAGTCGATTCCCATTTCATCCATCCTCTCTTTGTCGCATCCAGCTGAGTTTAGAGTGGTTGGGATAGAAACCGAACCGTCTGGATCACTGGAAATATCTGAGAGGAACCTTCTGAGACCGAGGCCCCCTGTGATTACGCTAACGCCAGAGACGTGGGCCTGCTGAACTCGGATGAACTCGGAGGCACCTGCCGTGGAGGCAAGATCCACGACCAAGCGGGCGGCCTTTTGCTTGGTTGGCCCCATTGCCCCTTCGAGCATCGATTGAAGCTCAACTGGTATCTCCATGCATTCGGGTTGAAGGCAGGCACCTTCAATGCGACGCTAGAATAAGTCGTCCAATAGCGTATAATGAACAAACTCCAACGAACAACTTAGTTCTTTCATATCACCGTCGGGTGTGAACTCATTCCCTAACGATTGATTTTCCTAGATTTCTCATAATCGTTGTTGCAGATTCAATGCTGCTGATTGTCTCAACACTCTTTCCTGCTGACCAGATGTCTCTGTTCGATCTTTTCCCTTTTGACATCTTGCGCCACCGTCTGAATGAAAGTGTATTCAGAAGCCATCTAGTCCTGTGCTTGAGCCTACCAGAAAGTAGCTTTCTGACTATCCAATTGTTCTCCCTTTTGTGTGATTCTGTCCTGATTACTGAAACTGGGACGCCTGTCAGTTTGACCGTCCAATCTATGTCTTCCTCGCCCGATTCGACGATTGCCTGCTTATACTCATGAGGCATTGAGCACTCAGTTGAGGCGATGAATCTGGTCCCCATCTGCACCCCGTCGTATCCCAAGCCAAGTGCATGGCCCAATTCCTTTTCACTACCTATCCCGCCAGCACAGATCAAAGGGATGCCCAGCTCTTTCATCTCACTGTGCATTCTCTCCATACTCTGGTCGCCCAGATGTCCGCCAGCTCTGTCATTTACGCAAATTAGGCCATCCACCCCACACTCCATCCCCTTGATCGCATGAGTCATATTGGTTACATCGTGGTAGACGAATCCCCCCCTCGAATGGACTCTTTCGCAGACCCAATCTGGTTTGCCCAGTGAAGTGACAAAGAACCTGATTCCTTCTTCAATCGCTATGTCTATCCATTGGGACATCCGATCCAAATATCGATCATTGCCCCTCTCAATCAATGCGTTGAACCCTATGGGCTTATCTGTTAGCGAGCGAATTTGCCTAATCCCATTCACCAGGCCCTGGTTTAGGTCTGGTTCATCGAATCCGTGTACCATCGTCAACGATACTGGTTGCAATATGGCCATTCCACCGCCGTTGGCAGCTGCGGCGACCAGTTCGGGATTGGAGCACGGATACATTGCACCGCAGATGATCGGATATTCGACTCCTGCGTGTTCGGTGAGCTTTGTTGTCAACACTTTCTCGACCCCTTTCCTAACTTACCAGGAAGTTCCAATTGAAGATCCACTCAGAAACCACATCTCCCGATGCGTCATGACCAGTGGCTGAAATATCAACATTGACTGACTTTCCAGTTTTCATGCTTCTCTCTATGGCTTCCATAGCAAGATGGCCGTCCTCGCAAGTGAAGGAAATTCTCCCCTTTGCCTTCTTAATGAATTTTGACTGCTGGCCCGCGACGAGCGTGCGTACATTTTCTGGTATTGAGCGTACGATTGCAAGTGGGACCCCAGCAGTTGCTAATTCGGCCCCCATTCCCTGAACTGCCCAGTACATACTTTTGAACGGATTCTGAGATCTCCAGCCACCTGGAATGGAAACAATACAGGCGTCATTGTCCAATCTGTCGATCCTCAGACCTGCGAAACGAGAGGCCGGGAACTTCCAAAGAGACCAAACCAAGAATCTGGCCGGTGACCTGATTTTCTTGTACTCTTTGTAAAGATCATTTTCGTTTATTAGCACTCGATCGTCCCATGAGCTCCATCTAATGAATGGTATGGTTGGGGGATTTATTGGCCGATATAGCGAAAGAGGAAGATTTTGTAAGGCGCCATACATTGGATGGAGTGTGGTTGACTTTCGTCTAAGCGAAGAGCAGGAAATGATTCGTGAAATGGCCAGAGAATTCTGTGATCAGGAAGTAATTCCATATGCGGAAGATTGGGACAGAGAGGGCACTTACCCCCTCGAGGCGATTTCTAAGGCCCATGATCTGGGTTTGCTGAATGTTACCATTCCAAATGAATACGGAGGAGCGGGGATGTCATCGATAGATGAGATGATCATCTGCGAGGAGATGTCAAGGGGCGACCCCGGATTCGGAACTGCATCATACCACACCACTCTGGCTTCTTTTCCAATCCTGACAGGAGGAACTGAGGAGCAGAAGAAAGAGTACCTTGGCAGGACGGCAAAAGGCAAGCTTGCGGCTTATTGCGTTACAGAGCCTGATGCTGGCTCGGACGTTCAAGCACTGAAGACCGAGGCCGTAAAGGAAGGCGATGAATACGTCATCAATGGGAGCAAAGCGTGGATATCTGGTGCAGGGTACGCAGATTGGTTCTTCGTTCTAGCTTACACCGACAAGAAATCCGGTTACGGGGGTTTGAGTGGCTTCATTGTAGATTCTGATACGCCCGGAATTGAGTTGGGAAAAAAGGAAGTCAATATGGGGCAAAGATGCTCAGATACGAGAGGTGTCAGCTTCAATGGTGTGAGGGTCCCAGAATCAAACCTTATCGGCGGGGAAGAAAACGGAGGTTGGTTGAATGCAATGAAGGCTTTCGACCATTCTAGGCCGGCGGTTGCAGCGGCTGCAGTAGGTAATGCCAGGGGCGCTATGGAGGAAGCATGGGCTTACGCCAAGCAGAGGGAGGCCTTCGGGAAGCCCATCTCCAAGCACCAGTCGATATCATTCATGCTAGCCGACATGGCAACAAAGATAGAGGCCGCGAGATTGCTTACATACAATGCTGCTAGTGCGCTTGACGCTGGAGAGCGAGCGACGCTGAAGGCTGCGCACGCCAAGAGGTTCGCAGCGGACATGTGCATGGAAGTAACAACGGATGCGGTACAAGTGCTAGGGGGTTATGGATACTCAGAAGAGTACCCGGTTGCAAGAAGGATGCGTGGTGCGAAGATATACCAGATTTTCGAAGGAACTAGCCAGATCCAGAGGATGATCATCAGCAGGGAGCTTGAGGGGGATTTCTAGTCTATTGGGCCCTCTGGCGTAGAGCCTCTGCTGCGACTACTGCCATTGGTGCCTGAAGATTGTAGGATGGGACGAAGCCGGCCATTGGAACTCTGATTACTGAATCTGAGGCTTGCAGAATCGAGGAGGGGATGCCGTCCCTCTCCCCGCCCACCACTAGCATGACGTCGCCGG
>CEPK01182910.1_pt1 | contig 10050 bp, 8 predicted proteins | sample 356231 | NCBI WGS metagenome assembly CEPK01 (sample SAMEA2620259, study PRJEB7988) | marine metagenome | biome: marine biome (ENVO:00000447); feature: deep chlorophyll maximum layer (ENVO:xxxxxxxx); material: "saline water (ENVO:00002010), including plankton (ENVO:xxxxxxxx)" | depth 80 m
GAAAGCCTGGAGGAGGATTTGGGTTAGGATATAGCGCTGAAAATGGTATAGGAAATCCTGTAATTGATTTCAAATGGCCAGCATTAAACCAATTCAAGAATAACGTCCAAGATTTTATTCCTGTTGCAAGATATTCCGATATGCTCTTATCTCCTGGAAAAGAGTATGACTATAATGGTAGACAGTACCGTTATCCAGATATCAAATTAGTTTATTGGGCAGGTGGTAATCCATTTCATCATCAAATGGATTTGTCAAAACTAACGAAAGCAACATCAAAACCTGATACAATAGTCGTTAATGAAATTTGGTGGAATAGCCTTGCCAAGCATTCAGATATAATTTTACCAACAACCACTTCATTAGAAAGAAATGATATTGGTATTCGTCATTGGGACCAAACAATTTCACCAATGCATAAAGCAATCAAACCCATTGGCGATTCAAAAACTGACTATGAAATCTTTTCACTTTTATCCGAAAAATTAAATTTTAAAAATAAATTTACTGAAAATAAAAATGAAAATGAATGGCTCAGATTTTTATGGGCTCAAGCAGAAAAAGATGCTGTGAATGCAAATTTTAATTTGCCTACATTTGATGAATTTTGGAATGGAGGTTTTTTAGAAGTATTACAACCAATAAATAATCAAATTTTAATGGATGATTTTATTAAAAACCCTATTTACAATCCACTACAAACACCATCAAAAAAAATACAAATATTTTCTGAAACTATAGATAAATTTAGATATTCAAATTGCTTAGGTCATCCATCATGGTTAGAACCTGATGAATGGCTAGGTTCAAATTTAGTAAAAAAATATCCTCTGCAATTAATTTCAGGTCAACCAGAAAATAGATTACACAGCCAATTAGACAATGGTAAAGAAAGCAAATCAAAAAAAATAAAATCTAGAGAAGCCCTTAAAATTAATCCAGAGGATGCTTACAAAAGAAATTTAAAAAACAATGATGTTGTAAAGATCTTTAACGACCGTGGGAGCTGTTTAGCTGGTATTGTGATTTCAAAAGAAGTGATGCCAGGTATAATTTTTTTACCAACTGGGGCTTGGTATGACCCAGGAGAAACTAGTGATTTTTGCATACATGGAAATCCAAACGTTCTCACTAAAGATCAAGGTTGTTCATCTTTAAGCCAAGGACCATCTGCCCATTCTACTTTAGTAGAAATAATAAAATGGAAAGATAAATTACCAAGAATAAAAGCGTTTGATACACCCAAAATTTATTCAAACAAATCATAGAGAAATATTATCTAATCTAATTTTTGCAATTTTATGAACTTCATTAATTGCTGTAGTAAATTCTTCATTATAATTGTTTTTAACCCTTCTAGTGATTTGATTAATTATTTGAGACCTATTTAGTCCACTAACAGCAATTATAAAGGGAAATTTAAACTTCTCTCTATACAATTTATTGTATTCAGACAATATTGAAAACTCTTCATCTGAGCATTGATCAAGGCCAGCAGATTTTTGTTCATTTTGGGAAGATAATGTTAATTTCTTCGATGAGCTTTTCTTTATCCCTAATTCAGGATGTAAACATAATAATTCTAATTTTTTTTCATCAGATGCATTGTCTACCTCTTTTTTCATCATTAAGCGTAAATTCTCTATTGTATCTGGTAAAGTAGAATTATTTTTAATAATATTTTCTGGAACCCACTTAGAATGTTCGTAAATTGAACCAAAAATTTTTATAAAATCTTTCTCTGATACATTTCTATTAAAAACATTAAATAATTTATTAGACATTTGTTTCCTTTGTTTACTATATTAATTCAATTGGAATAAATAATGACTGCACTAACAACACATGTTTTAAATACTAGCAATGGCAAACCCGCAAGTAATCTTTATATAGAATTAATTTTTTATCAAGGAACAAAAAAAATTAATTGTGGTAACTTTATTACTAATGCAGACGGCAGACTTGACCAACCTCTTTTATCTGGTAAAGATTTCAAATTAGGAACATATGATTTAATTTTTCATGTAAAAGATTATCTATTAGAAAATAAATTAGTTGATTCACAATATAATTTTTATAACAAAATTAGAATTAATTTTACCATTTCAAATATAAACCAGCATTACCACATTCCACTATTAATATCGCCATATGGTTATAGTACTTACAGAGGCAGTTGATTCATGAGTTATGTTTTTTTTGAATGGACAGAATTTCTTGTTCGATGGTTTCATGTAATTGCTGGAATAGCATGGATTGGATCAAGTTTTTATTTCATTGCACTAGACTTAAGTCTAAGGAAGAGTGATCAAATTCCAAAGGAGGCACATGGCGAATCTTGGCAAGTTCATGGAGGTGGGTTTTACAGAATCATAAAATATCTTGTTGCACCGAACAAAATGCCAAACCAATTGACTTGGTTTAAGTGGGAAGCATATGGAACATGGATATCTGGTTTTTTATTACTTGCCATAGTTTATTATTTGAGTGCTGATCTTTACATGATAAACATGGAAAAGTTTGATATTACTCAAACAGATGCCATTTTAATATCCATATTTGGTATAATTTTAGGATGGATAATTTATGATCAAATCTGCAGATATACAGTAAACAAAAATTTAAACATTCTAGCTATTTTCATATTATTAGTATTTACTTTTTTTAGTTGGTTTTTTTTTCAAGTATTTAGCTACAGAGGTGCCTTTATACAAATAGGATCAATGTTAGGCACAATAATGGTTGCTAATGTTTTAATGATAATCATTCCTGGACAAAAAAAAGTTGTCAATAGTCTATTAAAAGGAGAAAAGCCCGACCCAAAGCATGGCGCAACAGCAAAACAAAGATCTCTTCACAATAACTATTTAACACTTCCTGTAATATTTATAATGATTAGTAACCATTATCCGGTAATCTATGCCACCACATTTTCTTGGATTATTATTTCATTGATTTTAATAGTCGGTGCATTGATAAGGCATTACTTTAATGTAAAACATACTGGTGAAAAACCTCCTCATTGGATTTGGCTACCAATTTTAATAATAATTTTTATTTCAATTTACATTACTGAATTAGGAAAACCTGAATTTTCAAATAGTGAAAAAAAATCTAGTAACATAATTAACCAGATTCCAGAAAATTTAATTTTAGCTTCAGAAGAAATTGTTACTTCTAAATGCTCAATGTGTCATGCAAAAGAACCCTTATGGGAAAATTTAACTATCGCACCTAAAATGGTTATTCTTGAAACCAAAGAAGATATTATAAAGCATATTGATGGAATTTATTCTCAGGTTGTTGCTTCATATGCAATGCCTCCAGGAAACATAACTTTCATTGAATCTTCTGAAAGACAGACGCTAAATAGTCTATACAAAAAAATCAAAAACTTATAAAGTTAACCAAGATCATTTTCTTTGTCGTGTTGTTTAAGTAATTTAGATCTTTTTTTGAATGAACCATAACCACCTCCACCTGGAGTAGAAATTTCTAAAACTTCACCAGCTTTAATTAACTGTGTTCCTTTTCCGTTAAGTATTCTGCCATTCTTTATCCTAATAGACCCAGGTTTTCCATTGCTACCACCTTTTCTACCTCTTGCAGGAAATTTTATCCTGTCATAAGCAGCTAATATTTCTAAATCTTTTTTTAATGAAGAAGTAATCTCTATCATTTGACCATCTCCTCCCCTAAACTCTCCTTTTCCTCCACTATTAGCCTTGAGCTCTTTTTTTAAGAATAATAATGGTGCTACTGCTTCATTTATTTCTACTGGGGTTCCTTTAACCCCTGATGGATAAGCAGTCGCTGACAACCCATCTTTCGATGGTCTTGCGCCCGTACCTCCATTAGTGACAGCTGTAATAGCAAAAATTGTTTTATTATCTTTTTGCAAACCTCTAAAAGTTAAATTCCATAAACATGATGCACCTTCGGCAGGAACTAAATCCGGGATTGCTTTTTCTAGACATCCAAATACAACATCCGGTAACATTTGTCCAATAACATGTCTGGCGCATACACTCGCTGGATATTTTGCATTTAAAATTGTTCCTTCTGGAGAATTTATGTCATAAGGAGATAAAGAGCCTGCATTATTAGGCACCTCTGGAGAAATCAAACAACTCAAACCAAAACCAGTATAAGCTCGTGTATATGACAATGGTACATTTATTCCAAATTGAGACTTTTTTGAAGTACCTGTATAATCCATAGATATATTATTATCTTTTACCGTTAAAGAAGCGTTTAATTTTACGGGAGCTTCAAATCCATCTATTATCATAGAGTTTTTGTAAACACCATTTGGTATCTTATTAATTTCTTTTTTTACAGCATTCACAGATTTTTTATAAATAAAATTAGAAAGTTCGTTCAAATCCTTTATCTCAAACTCTTTCATCATGTCATTAAGTCTGATACAACCAACATCATTACACGCGGCCAAAGAATAAACATCCCCTTCAGTTTCAACAGGTTGTCTCGTATTTTGTCTAATCATAGAAAGAAGAGTTTTATTCATTTTTCCTTTGTCAGCTAATTTTAACATAGGTATAAAAATTCCTTCCATATGCACATCAGTAGCATCTGGTCCAGTTCCTATTCCTCCAATATCAGTAAGATGAGATGTACATGAAAACAAACCTACAATTCTATTATCTTTAAAACATGGTGTCGTTAAAACAAAATCATTTAAATGTCCCGTTCCCATCCAAGGATCATTAGTAATATAAATATCCCCTTCACTCATATCATTGATAGAAAAAAAACGCATGAAATGTTTCACTGATTCTGCCATAGAATTTACGTGACCGGGTGTACCCGTTACAGCTTGTGCCATCATCCTTCCTTTTAAATCAAAGATTCCAGCAGAAATATCTCCACATTCTCTTACGATAGGACTAAAAGCTGTTCTAACAAGTGTTTGACCCTGCTCTTCGACTACAGAAAGTAACCTATTCCACATCAATTGGTTTGTAATTTCATTAATTTTAGCCATATCAGTTACCTTTAATCATTTCTATGTCTAAATAATTATTAGACAAAACTTTTGTCTTAAATTTTTCATTAACAATAACAGTTGTTTGATCTTCAACAATAACACAGCTACCCTTAATCACGTTTCCAGGAGATAAATCTTTTCTATAAAAAGTAGGTGTATTAACAAACTTTGATTTTGAAACATTTATTAATTTAGTTAATTTTGATTTGCCCTTATACGGCTTAAATTTTATAGACTTAATTCGTTTTTCCTTTTTAACATTATTCATTAGTGAAATTGTCCATGTTAATATTTCAACTTCAGCATGAGGTAAAATTCTTCCATACAATTTTTTATATTCAATTTCAAAATTTCTTTTTAGGTAGTTTATGTCTTTTAAATTAAACTTCCTGTTATCTATTTTGACCTTAATTTCATGACCTTGACCAAAATACCGCATATAAACAAATCTCTCTAATTGGAAGTTTTTAAACGATTTTTTAATATCAATTACATTTTCAGCTTCTTTGTTCATTTTATTCAATAAATCGTTAACTTTATTTGGATTAAATTCTTTGAGAAAAAATCTTAAGCTTTTAATAACTTCATAACCAACTGGTGCCAGCAAAAATCCGACAGCTGACCCTACACTTGCATTAGTGGGAATAATTATTCTTCTAACTTTAAGTTTTTCGGCAATCCTTGAAACATGTAAAGGAGCTGCTCCTCCAAATGCAATAAGTGTTTTATTTTCTGTATCTTGTCCTTGTTCTACAGCGTGAACCCTAGCAGCATTAGCCATTGTTTCATCTACCATCTCAGCCACACCTATAGCTGACATCTTTAGTTCTAATTTCAATCGTTTTGATATTTTGTTTCGAATAACAGATTCACTTTTATTGGGAAATAATTTTATCTTACCCGATGCAAAATTATCAGGATTGATTTTTCCCATTATTAAATCTGCATCCGTAATTGTTGGCTCTTTGCCACCTAGACCATAACATGCTGGTCCTGGGTCAGCACCAGAGCTATCTGGACCAATTGTAATCTGATCTAATTTATTGACCCTAGCAATAGATCCACCACCTGCTCCAATTTCTACCATTTCAATTACTGGTATTCTAATAGGAAGTCCACTACCTTTTTTAAATCTAGACTTCCTATCAACTTCAAACTCTCTTGCCTTATTGGGAGACATGTTTTCAATGAGAGTTATTTTAGCTGTTGTTCCTCCCATATCAAAAGAAATTACTTGTTTCAAATCTAATTCTCTTGCTATGGAAGTTGCTAATATTACTCCTCCAGCTGGTCCAGACTCAACTAATCTTATTGGATAATCAGAAGCATTTTCTACATTGGTTAAACTGCCTCCAGACGTCATTAATAGAAATGAACAATTAAAACCTTTACTAATTAAATTCTTTTTAAGGTTTTCTAAATATCTTGATATTAACGGTTTAATATAACTATTAATAACAGTTGTGGTAAACCTCTCATACTCTCTAATTTCTGGGCAAACTTCTGAAGAAATACTTATTTTTATTTTTGGAAACTTTTTACTTAAAACATCTTTTAATATCTTTTCGTTTTTTGGATTTGCATATGAATGAAGAAAACCAATCCCAATGCTTTCAAATTTCTCTTTTTTTATTTTAGAAATTAATGTCCCAAGACTTTTGGTATTTAGGTGTTTTAAAATTTTTCCATCAACATCAGTTCTTTCATCTACAACATATCTATGTTTCCTTGGAACAATTGATAATGTTTTTTCTAACAATAAATCATATTGATCAAATCTACTTTCATACCCTATGTCTAATACATCTCTAAAACCAGATGTTGTTATAAAACAACAATGAGCACCCTTTCTTTCTATAACTGCATTTGTAGCTAAAGTAGTTCCATGAATAATCATATCAATTTGACTAGGGTTAACATTATTCTCACTTAACAATTCTAACACTCCATCAACGACTGCTCTTTCCGGTTTATCAACAGACGTAAGTACTTTTTTTGAAAATAGTGTTTTGTTTTTTTCTAAAACCAAGTCTGTGAAAGTTCCACCTATATCAATTGCTAATCTCATAGAAAAACCTTATTTATTTATACAAAATCATAATAATAAAAACCAAGTCATCTCTGAATCATATATTGTACTGGTGCAGTTACAATTTCAGGAAAGATGACTAAAATAACAATACCTAACATCATTAAAAAGAAGAATGGCATAGCTGCCTTTGTAATTTTCAATATATCTCTCCCAGTCATGCCTTGAAGAACAAATAAATTGAATCCAACCGGTGGAGTAATTTGAGCCATTTCTACTACGATTACAGTATAAATACCAAACCAAATTAAGTCTATTCCTGCTGTTTGCACCATTGGAAGAACAACTGAGGCTGTAAGAACCATCATGGAAGTGCCTTCTAAAAAACAACCCAAAAATATGTACAAAAAAGTTAAAATAATTAATAATGAAATTTGCGAAAGTTCATACTGATTTACTATCTGTCCTAATTGTTTAGGAATACCTGTATAACCCATCGCAACTGACAAAAAAGCTGCTCCAACTATAATAAAATTTATCATACATGACGTTTTGACAGCACCCATTAAACTTGCTTTAAAACTTGACCAATTTAATGTTTTAGTAGCCCAGGCTAATAATAATGCACCACAAACTCCAATAGTTGCTGCTTCAGTTGGAGTTGCATAACCTCCATAAATAGAACCTAAAACACAAAAAATTAAGCCAATTACTGGAAATAAATGTTTTCCTGCAATAATTTTTTCATAGAAAGTATACCTCTTTTTTTCCTTTGGTGCTAAAGAAGGATTTATTATTGATCTTATGGAAATATATGACATAAAAATTAAAATAATCATTATTCCTGGCAAAACACCCGCAATAAAAAGACGAGAAATTGATTGTTGGGCTAAAACTCCATAGACAATTAGCATTATAGAAGGGGGAATTAACAGACCTAAAGTACCTGAACCCGCCAAGGAGCCAATGCTGAGTGTTTCATCATATTTTCTTTTCGTTAACTCAGGTATGCTCATTCTTCCTATTGTTGCACAAGTTACTGCACTTGAACCAGCCACTGCGGCCATTATTCCACAACCAACAACATTTACATGAAGCAAGCCCCCTGGTAATCTTGATAACATTGGGGAAAGACCTTTAAACATATCTGAAGACAATCTTGTCCTAAACAAAATTTCTCCCATCCAAATGAACAAAGGTAAAGCTGTTAAAGCCCAATTCCAACTTGCATCCCACATAGTACTTGCCAATAAAGAACCAACTGGAGCAGGCGTAAAAAATTCAAGCAACACATAACCAATTGCAATTAATGCAGGTGCAACCCATATACCAAGTGAGAGAAGAAATAGTAATAAAACAAATAAACCAATTGATAATCCAGTTGCCATTTAAATACTAGCCTTTATTTTCATCTTTAAAAATTGGTGAAGCATTCTTAACATAAGATGCTTCTTCATTGTTAAGAACAAATATAAAATCATCTATTAGAGCAATCAAAAAAATTGTTACTCCTAATGACATTGATAAACGAGGTATCCAAAATGGTATGGCTAACAAGCCAGGACTTATATCATCAAAAATAAATGAAAAATAAACAAAATCCCATGACCAGTAAGCTAAATAAGCTGTAAATAAAATACAAAAAATCAATGCAAATAATTCTTGATATTTTTTAATATTTTTTTCTAATAAACGAGTTAATAAGGTCACTCTAATATGCTCACCTCCCCGAAAGGTGTATGCTAAACCAAAAAAAGTAAGTGCTGCCAAACTAAATCCAGCAGTTTCAGTAGAATCTATTGTAATATTTACAAATCTACCTAAAATTTGAGCAATAATTGTAAGTGCTATAAGTGCTAAAAATATTGCAGAGAGATAACCACTTAAAAGATAAATTTTATTTAATATTTTTCTCATGGTTATCTCTTTATATTTTTTTATCTCATTGAAAGATAACGATCTAAAACAGCATTAGCCTCTGGGCTTGCTTTTTTTCTCCAATCTTTCATCATAGCCTGACCAATTTCTTTCATCTTAGAAATTACTTCATCAGGAGCATTTTTAGACTTCATACCATTTTTCTCAAGTATGCCAATTTGCTTTCTTGTTGTCGCTGCGCTCATTTCCCAACCACGAAGCTCTGCTCTATCTGCGGCCGCTAAAACATGACTTTGATCAGCTTTAGAAAGTGCATTAAAAGCTTTGTTTGTTACAATAACAGCATTCTTACTAAAGATTGCACCAGCGTAAGTAAAATGCTTAGTATTATCCCATGCTTGGATATCGATACCAGTTTGAGGGCTAGTAAATAGTGCTTCAATCAAACCTGTTGAAAAAGCTTGTGGAATTTCAGCAAATGGTAAAATTGTTGCATTAAATCCTAACATAGAGCCCATTTGTTGAGTTGCAGTGGAATATATACGAAGTTTTTTTCCATTAAAATCTGAAACTTTATTCACAGGAAACTTTGTGTAAAAACCCTGCCCAGGCCAAGGAGAAGTATATAAAATACGAAGTCCTTTTTTATTAAATTTTTCTTGAAGATAGGCATGTTTTACTTCTTTAAGTAACCATGCACTTGCATAATCTGGAGCTATAAATGGAAGACCTGCAAGTATATACATTGGATCCTCGTTTCCATAAATACCAAATCTTATTTCACCAATAGGTATTTGACCTCTTTGTAAAGATGTTTTAATTGCATCAAGTTTGATAAGAGTGTCATTTGGATTTAGATTTATTTTCACTGATGATCCTGACTTAACATCATCAATAAATTTTATTATGTTTTGTGTATGAAAATTGCTTTTTGGATATCCTGAAGCCATAGTCCATTCAGCAGCTTGTGAACTGAATGCCCAAAGACCAATTAAGCAACCAACAAACAAAAGTCTAATTTTTCTAAGTAACATAGTTTATCCCCTTATTAAATTAAGTTATGCTGGAAAGTAACCAGCAAGTTTGTTTAATTAAGTATTAATATTATTTGATTATTTTTTTCTAGGCGAGTCAA
>CEPK01117591.1_pt1 | contig 10046 bp, 8 predicted proteins | sample 356231 | NCBI WGS metagenome assembly CEPK01 (sample SAMEA2620259, study PRJEB7988) | marine metagenome | biome: marine biome (ENVO:00000447); feature: deep chlorophyll maximum layer (ENVO:xxxxxxxx); material: "saline water (ENVO:00002010), including plankton (ENVO:xxxxxxxx)" | depth 80 m
TTCTTTGTTGAAAATTCACCAACTTTTTCATATCCTTTTTCTATAACTCGCTTAACCTCGTTACTCACTTCTTCGTTTACGTCTTCATCGTTATCTTCTTCATTATCTTCGATTTCATTGTCATCATCATTATTAGAGTTTCCTCCACCCCCACCGCCCATTGGACCACCAAAAGGTATTTCTAAAGTAGGCTTACCATCATTATCAATGATTGTTTGAAAATTTTCCTGAGCATATTCCTTGTCTTTGAGGTTATATACGGTTCTTACCTTACTATCACCATCAAGAAATTCCCCAAGTTTCTTATTTCCACCCATCGCCATTCGAACAAGAAAACTTCCAACTTCAATTTCCATGTCTCTCTTATAGAGATTATCTGAAGCATATTTTGTCGTTTTATATTTGATCTCACCAGCAAAAGGGACATCCATTAACATTTCTTCTACAATAACCACTTGGGTTTGTGAAAAAATATTCGATGAAATAAAAATAATTATTAAAAACCTATTTAACATTTATTCTCCTTAGAAATTTATTTTATTACCATGGAATTTGGTTTAAATCAACATTCCCACCAGACATAATTAACCCAACATTTTTTCCTGAAAATTTATTTTTATTCTTGATTATTGCTGCTAAAGAAATTGAGCATGATGGTTCAACAATAATTTTTAATCTCTCCCAGATCATTTTCATTGAATCCAATATTTCGTCTTCTGATAAAGTAATAATTTCATCTACATATTTTTGAATTATTGGAAATGTTATTGTACCAATTTGTGCACGCAAACCATCGCATATTGTATTGATTGTATCATTTGGAACAATCTCACCATTTTGAAGTGATCTATAAGCATCATCTGCTTCAGCAGGTTCAGCTCCGTACACACTAACTTGTTCATTCATTTCTTTCGCCGAAAGTAGTGTTCCACTTAATAATCCACCTCCACTCACAGGAGAAACGATAATTTGGATTTCAGGATGATCTTCTAGTAGCTCCTTTGCGCAAGTACCTTGACCCGCAATAATTCTTTCATCATTATAAGGATGAACAACTGTTGCGCCAGATTCATTCACAAGGTCAGCTAATACCTGTTCTCGTGAAGATTGGTCAGGTTCACACCATACAACTTCACCACCATTTCGTTCAACATTATCAACTTTAATTTTTGGAGTATTATGAGGCATAACAACTTTTGTTTTCCCTTCTCTCCTTGTAACTGCCATTGATAAAGCAGCACCGTGATTTCCTGAAGAAGTCGTGGCAACACCTTTATCCATTTCATCTTGAGTTAATAATTCTACCGTATTGGTTGCACCTCTAATCTTAAATGATCCTGCTTTTTGAAAATTCTCACACTTAAAAAACAGATTTGCACCAGTAAATTCATTTAGACTATTATTAGTTAAAACTGGTGTTCGATGGATATAAGGACGAATTCTGTCATGCGCAGATGCAATATCTTTTAGAGTTAACATGGCCGAATCTAAATTCGAACATAAATAAAATCATATTAATTAAGGAATACATATGAATAAAACATCAAAGCTCCACATGACCACTAAAGAATTTAGAGAAGCAGGATATAAAGTTATTGACTGGATTGCTGATTATTATGATCAAATTGAAGATTATCCAGTTTTTCCAAAAGTAAAACCAGGAGATGTAAGATCATCTCTTCCTACCCAACCACCTGTTAGTAGCCGAAAATATGACGAAATCCTTAAAGATATGGATATTTTGATGCCAGGTATAACTCACTGGCAATCTCCTAATTTTCATGCATTTTTCCCATGTGCAACTAGCGGCCCCGCTATTTTAGGTGATCTAATTTCAACAGGGTTAGGTGTCAATGGAATGAACTGGGTAACTAGCCCATCTACTACTGAACTAGAATCTCACGTTTTAGATTGGCTTGTAGATATGCTTGAACTGCCAAAAAAATTCAAAACTTCATCAACTGGAGGTGGAGTTCTTCAAGATACAGCATCAAGTTCAAGTTTGGTTGCTTTAATTGCCGCACGAGAAAAAGCATCTAACGGTGAAATAAATGATAGCGGATATAATCAAAAATTAACAGTTTATACTTCATCGCAAGCACATTCATCTATAGAAAAAGCCGTTAAGATAGCTGGCATTGGAAAAAACAACCTAAGATTAGTTGATGTTGATGAATCATTCGCAATGGATCCAAATCATCTTAAGGAATTGATATTATCTGATATAGAACAAGGGCTCCAGCCAGCATATGTTTGTGCAACTGTCGGTACAACATCAAGTACTGCAATTGACCCTGTTGATAAAATTGGTCCAATATGTAAGGAATTTGGAATATGGCTTCATGTTGATGCAGCAATGGCTGGACCTGCTGCTCTTTGCCCAGAATATCGATTTATCAATAATGGTGTTGAATTTGCTGATAGTTATACTTTTAATCCTCACAAATGGATGCTTACAAGTTTTGATTGTAGTGTTTTTTATATTTCTAAACGTGAATCATTAGTTGACGCACTATCAATAATGCCTGAATATTTAAAAAATACAGCAACAGAATCTCAACAAGTATTTGATTTCAGAGATTGGGGCATTCCACTTGGACGTAGATTTCGCGCTCTTAAGCTTTGGCAGGTAATAAACTATTATGGAATTGAAGGTCTCCAAGAATACATAAAAGGAAACATGATAAATACTGAAAGAGTAAAAAGTTGGATTGAAAAAAATTCAAATTTTGAAATTGTAGCACCCGTCCCTCTCACTCTAATATGCTTCCGACATAAAAAAGGAGATGATTTTAATCAAAAACTGTTAAGAAGAATGAATGATAGTGGAAAAATGTATATGACCCACACAATTCTGAAAGGTCAATATGTTATTAGATTCTCTATAGGAACAGCAACAACAAATCTAGATCATCTAAAAAGCACATGGAATTGTATAGAAAAATATGCTTCTGAGTTAGAGAATAATTAAACCTTCTCAGCTAATTCAACTAGCACTCCACCAGTACTCTTAGGATGAATGAACACGACCTTATAGCCTTCAGCTCCAATAGTTGGTTTTTCTGATAAAATATTAATATTATTTTCTCTAAGTTCTTTTATTGCGGAGCTTATGTCGCTTACTTCAAAACATACATGATGTATTCCCGGACCTCTATTATTCAAAAATTTACCTATTGGCGTATCATCTCCCATGGACTCTAAAAGTTCCACCTTTCCATTTCCAGTGTCATAGATATCCGTAATGACTCCTTGATCAATTACATCTTCAGTTGATCTATGAGCAATTTGCAATATATGTTTCCAGAACGGAGCACTTTTATCAATGCTTTCTACCGCTATACCAAGATGTTCAATGCCAAGTATCTTCATAATAAATTATTTTCAATTGAATTTAAGGATATTCCCAATCCATCTCCTTGTGGTAAAACTAATTTTCCATCATCTACAGTTACCCCTGAATAAGGATCGTTACTAATCAATAAGTTTCCATCAAGATCTGCATAATCAACCAACGGTGAAAGGTGTGCCGCAGCAGTTATGCCAACAGAACTTTCTATCATGCAGCCAAGCATGATTTTCATATCTCTTTCACGTGCCATTTTTATCATTTTCATTGCTTCAAAAAGACTTCCACATTTCATTAATTTTATATTTATCCCATCGAATACGCCATCAATTTTTGGTATATCGCTTGAACTTAAACTATTTTCATCTGCTATTAGTGGCAGAGGTGATTTTTCCCTTAATTTAGCTGTATCTTTTAAATTAGTTGATTTGAAAGGCTGTTCGACAAATTCTACACCCTGCCCTTCAAGCCATCGGCACATTTCGACCCCTGACTCTAAATCCCAACCTTCGTTTGCATCTACCCTAATAATCTTATCTGTAAATGATCTAATAGCTTTCACTATCTCTTTATCTTTATTAATACCCATACCTAGCTTTACTTTTAATATAGAATAGGGAGAACCCTCAGCAACTTTTTCACCTATTAAATCCATATCTCCTATAGAAATTGTATAGGAGGTCTTAGGTGCATTAGTTGGTTTAGCGTTAAAATATTCATAAAGGGGCAAATGGTTTTGTTGGCACCAAAGATCTAAAATAGCCATTGAGAATGCAACTTCAAGTGCTTTTATATTTTTACATTGAGGAGAAATTGTATTTGAAAATTTAATTGGATCATCTATTTCATTGGGGATACTTATACCATTTTCTAAAATTCTAATAATTGAATCTGTAGATTCATTGTACCTATCAGAAGGAGCTGCTTCTCCTCTACCAACAAAGCCATTATTCTCTAAATATAAGTAAACAATATCATAATGATCATGACTACTACGAGAAATCCCAAAAGGATGGTTACATTTTATTCGGAATTTTTTATAAGAGAAATTCATCAATTATTTTGGTGAACCGGCGCTACCTTCCCAATCTGGATCAGCAACACCAAACCACCCATTTCCATCAGGGTCTTTCATAACAGCATGAATTCGACCAAATCTTGCTTTTCCCCTAGTAACTGATACTTCATGCCCCATTGATGAAAAATAACTGCTATCTGCTAAATTAAAACCATTTTGACCTGTAAATTCTATATTAATACCTTCATCCGAAGGATGAACCCTTGGCATAGCCATAGCACTCTCTAAAGAATGTCCTTGATCAACTATTCTACTTATAACAGCCACAATAGAAGAAGGTATCCTTGAGCCACCTGCTGCACCAAGCCCTAAAAAAGGATTTCCATCTTTTGATACAATAACTGGTGATATATGAGATGCTGCTCTTTGTCCGGCTTTAACTTCACCTAAATATCCACCTAATGTTTGTGCATAAACAAAGCCCAATCCAGGTGTAGCTACTTTTGAGCCCATAGAAGTACCAACGGTTTGAGTTAAAACTGCAATCATACCATCTTTATCAATTACTGTTAGATGTGTTGTGTGACCCATAACCGATGAAAATGATTCAGTTAATTCCTCTAAATCTAAATTTGTTTGATTATTATTAATCTCACTAGCACGTTTTTGAGCCCATTCTTTCGAAGTTAATCTATCTGCATCGTCTAATGACTTTTGTTCTTTTCTATCAAGATAGGCAAATTTAATTGCATTATATACTGCCTCACCCCAACCTTGATTATTATTAATACTACTACTGCTATAGGTTTCGAGAATATGTAATGCTTCTATTGTAATAGCGCCATATGAAGGCATCCACAATGCGGTCAGATCATTTCCTCTGTAGGAACCATTAACAATATGAGCATCCAGCGCTTCATACTCTGCCAATGCTTGCATAGATAAGACACCACCTTTTTCCTGATTATCCTTAACCATCATTTCAGCAATCCACCCTTCATAAAATACTTTTTCACCTTCATCTGATATAGCTTGAAGAACTTTAGCTAGATCCTTTTGCACAACCCATTGTCCAGGCCTACGTGATGATCCATCCGGGTTTAAAAAATATTGCCGAGAACCTTCAAATTCTTTTAATTGTTCATAGACCATTGATTGCCTTATAGCTTCTCCAGTAATTAATTCATGTCCTTCATTAGCTAATTGAATTGATGGACTCATGATATCTTTTCGAGGAAGAGTTCCATGCTCTGACAATGCCTTAGACAATCCTTTTACTACTCCAGGAACTCCAATGCTTGGATATCCATATCGTTTTTTAGGTGCATTTTCATAATCATAATCGTTTGGAGCTGCAGTTGTTGCATCTATCCCATGAAAACCAGAGTTAGGTGAATAAATAAGTATTTGAGTACGTCCACCAATTCCACTCATAGATGGTTCAACAACTGATAGTGTAAAAGCTGAAGCAACCGCAGCGTCTATTGCGTTACCTCCCTTTTCAAGTATTGAAACTCCTGCTTTCGTAGCAAGCGGATGTGCCGTTGATACGACACCATCTGTTGATAGACTTACTTTTTGTAATGATTCAGGGTAAAAACCATCCGGCCTCTTCAGATTTGGACCACATGAAACAAAATACAAAATAAAAAATAAAAATATTTTCTTTATCATAATAATTCCTCAATGGATTCGATTAACTCGTTACTGCCATATCTGATCAAATCAGTTGTTGGCATACCATAATCATTTTTTACCTTATCAATTTCCTTTTTTGCTTCTTCATCAGAGAGTGCAAAAGTCAATAGATTAATTCCGATAAATTTTGATTCTTTAAAATTACTCATAAGATCTAAGTGCATATCCATAACTAGTTTCATACTCGCCATAGGATAATCGGTTACATCGAGATCTCGTGCAGGGTCATGCGTCATCAACATATAGTCTGGCATTGCACCATGAAGTAAACCTAATGTAACTCCAGCATAATACTGGTTTGTTAAGGCACCTTGACCTTCAACAATGATCAGCTCTGTATCATCAGGTACTTTATCAATCATGTTCTCAATCTCACCAGCCATAAAATCTGCTTTTACTGCATCAATTGGTACACCTGCACCGCTTAAAAGTATTCCAGTTTGTCCAGTTCCAATGAATTCAACTTTACGATCTTTTGACTTTAATCTTTCAGATACTTCCCAAGCTGTGGTCATTTTACCAGTATCACAATCAGTACCAACGATCAACAAAACTGGAATTTTTCTTTTATGCCAAGAGCCTTTTGGAAAATTAGGAGGATCGGGAGGACGCCTGAGGTCAAATAATGAGACATTGAATCTTTCAGCTAATTGAACAAACTCTTCATCATCATTGATAAAGTGATGCATACCACTAATTATATCACAGCCAAACTCAATTGCCTTAATCACTTCTACTCGATATTCATCGCTTATAAATCCACCTTGAGAGGCATTCCCAATTACTAGTGTATCGGGTTTAAAATCAATACAGTCATCAAAATTATCTAAAACAGGTATATTTTCTCCATATCCTAACTCATCATAAGCAGTTATACCTGATTTTGTTCTATCTAATACAGCTACAACCTCTTCAGTCCTATAGCGAATTAACATATTGCCTGTTTTATTTTTGATATAATTAAACGCCCCGTGGGATAAAATAACAATTTTTTTCTTTTGACTCATTTGATGTAATTACCTGTTAAGTAAATAATTATAAATTCATTATAATAGACTGTTGAAAATATCTAATATTTCCAATTATAAAAATTAATGGATTCATGAATATCAAACACTTTAAATATTTAAAACTAATAATAATCTCTATGATTATTGTTTTAATAGGTTGCGAAGACAGCAATGGAGAAATAGAGGAAAAAATCCAAGATAATGCTTTTATTCCATTCAAATATGGTAAGTTTGAATACAATCATTATAAACCACTCTCAGATAAACCTATAACTGTCTACACTTATATGCCTGATCATACAACTGATGATATTCCAGTAATTTTTGTTATGCATGGACAGAATCGAGATGCATCAAATTATTGTGGTGACTGGAGTACATCTGCAGATAAATATAAAATTTTAATTATTTGCCCCGAGATAAATGATTCTTATTACCCAAATTCTGAATATTATCAACAAGGAGGCATGTATATAGATAATAAATTTGTTCAACCAGAAAAATGGACATTTAATCTTATAGAAAGTATCTTTTCTACTATTCAGGATTCTAATGTTACAAAAGCAAAAACCTATGGAATTTACGGTCATTCTGGCGGCGGTCAATTTGTACATCGATATGCACTTTTTTCTAATCCAAAAAATGCTTCCATCATTATTCCATCAAATTCTGGTTGGTATACATTAGCTAATTACAAAGAAATTTTTCCTTATGGACTAGATAATTCTCCTTTAAAAGAAAATATGCTTAAAGAAAAATTTTCACTGCCGCTGGTTATTTTATTAGGCGAGAATGATACGAATCCAAATAGTTCTTCATTAAGAAAAACAGAAGAGGCTATGCGCCAGGGTGAACATCGCTACGCTAGGGGAAAATATTTTTATACTACTGCAAAATCCAAAGCCGAAGAGCTTAATCTTCAATTTAATTGGAAAATCTTTACTGTGCAAAATGTTGGACACTCAAATGAAGGAATGGCTCCAGCTGCGGCAGAACAGTTTTATAAAAACTTATCTAATAATTAATTTTTTATTCTTCGTCCAATATGACGAAAATAATATTCATCAACAACAGTTGTGAGAGCACTAGCAAATTTAGACCATGTTTGCTGATCTTCTCTAATACCAGGCTTGGGTGCTTCAATTTGTATAGCGCTAATCATCCCTCCATCTCTTGAACCATGACGAAGAGTGTTGTATCCACCAGAAAAATAGCGTGATCCTTCAGGACCAGGATATTTTTTGCTAGGAACAGAGTAGAACCTTAAGCTATCCATTAGACTACCAAAACTATTTTTTCCTCTTAATACCTCTATAAATGAAAAAGATGAGCTATCTACTAGAGCTCTGATGCTAGTTTTATTTGAATTCTCAGTTGTATTCAATTCTTCATCACTTCTATCTAAAACACTTCCTGGCATTAAATAGCCCAACCATGTTCTTAAATCATAATATCCATCAGGATTAGCACCATGACCATGAATATCTAAAAATAAACCACTGCCAAACTCTGATTCAATTTTCTTTTTTGCTGAACCTATATAATAATGATACTCTTGCCAAGCTCTATGAGCAAATCTATTTTCTTGAGCTGCTTCCAAGCTATCTCGATTCGCATCTAATTTTCTTCTTTTTAATCTACATAGTATAACATGAGGTCTAGCACCAAAACGAGCTTCCATTGTATCCATTATTACTTTTGACATTTCATATGTATTATCATCTGTTACCATTGTACCCCAGCTGCGATCAGGAATTTCACTCGGTATTTCTCTACCACCATGAGGAACAGATAAAATTATTGGCAAATTTCCTGCAAAATATTCAATATACTTCTCACGGCCATAATAAACTGAATCTGCATAATATGGCGCATCATGACCTAACTTAGGAAAAACTTCTTCTTTAATAGTATCCTTGGGGACAATTTCAACTGATTCTTCAGTGTGTTTTGGCTCCTGACAGCTTATTATCAATAAAGAAAAAACTATACTTGAGAGAACTAACTTAAAAGAAATAATCATATTTGATTATGAAAATAAGCTTACTGTTAAAAATACAATAAATATTGAAAAAATATTTAAGATCATACCCGTTTTCATCATATCTTTTTGACCAATATAGCCCGTGCCATAAACTAATGCATTTGGTGGTGTTGCAACTGGAAGCATAAAAGCACAATTTGCAGCAAGCCCAACTCCAAAGACTAAAGCATATGTAACAGCAGGATCAAACTCTCCTGCAAGAGCAATCATTACTGGAATCAAGATTGAGGCTGATCCAGTATTAGATGATAACTCTGTCAAAAATACCATTAAAGTAATACAAGAAATGATAATGACCCAATTAGGTGCACCAGCGATCGATCCCAACAAAGCGGTTGCCAACCATTTTGACGTTCCAGTGTTAGCGAGCACTACTGACAGGCAAATGCCTCCTCCAAATAAAAGTAATATTCCCCAACCTATCTTTTTCTCTAGTTCTTTCCATGTGATCAAACCAAAGAATGGTGCTAAACCTGTTATAAGTATTGCAATCATCTGGTCAAATTTTTCTAAACCCAGGTATGGTCCTATTTGACTTGAAAATATCCAACATATCACAGTAAAAGTAAATAGAGCTATACTTCCTTTAGCTTGAGGTGTCCAATCATGGTGCTCGTTTTCTAGCTGATTTAGGATTGCATCCTTCTCTGGGTTTATCATAATCCAAAGAGCGAAAATAACTAATGGGAACATTAGAATAGTTGTAGGAAGACCAACTTTAAACCAAGTAAAAAAGTCAAGATCTAACGCTGCAACAGCAATTAGATTTGGAGGAGAACCAACCATTGTTCCATTTCCACCAATGTTAGCAGCATAGGCAGTACCTAGAATTAGTAGAGTTCTCATTCTAGGGTATTGTTTATCGATCAGAGCGATTGCAATTGGTATCATCATAGCAGTTGTAGATGTATTGCTCATCCACATTGA
>CEPK01054684.1_pt1 | contig 10034 bp, 9 predicted proteins | sample 356231 | NCBI WGS metagenome assembly CEPK01 (sample SAMEA2620259, study PRJEB7988) | marine metagenome | biome: marine biome (ENVO:00000447); feature: deep chlorophyll maximum layer (ENVO:xxxxxxxx); material: "saline water (ENVO:00002010), including plankton (ENVO:xxxxxxxx)" | depth 80 m
GACTATTTGACATCAAGAAGCAACTCCTCTTTTTTACCCAAAAGACCGCTTGGTCTGTATATCATTAAGAACATGATAAGTAAACCTACCAAAGCGAAGCGAACCCCTGCAAGCTGCTGACCATTTGCGTTCTCAAAAATTATTTCCGCAATTTTATCAGTCTCAGAAATAATGACCCAAAAAACAATAGCTCCAAAGATTGGTCCTGATAGACTTCCTACTCCTCCAAGAATCATTATGGCCCATATGTAAAAAGTGAGTATCGGCACAAAAGTGGAGACCTGGAGAGATCCATAGTTGAACGCTAGCAGTATCCCAGATAACCCCCCTATTCCTGCACCAAGCATAAAACTTTGTAACTTAAGCCATACAGAATTTTTACCCAGAGCACGTACTGCATCTTCATCTTCTCTAACAGCCCTTAAAGCACGGCCCCAAGGAGAACTGTTGAGTCGTTTTAGTAATAGAAGAACAGCAAAGATACAAACCCATGCGATTACACCTACCCAAGTTTGGTTTACTGAGATATCCATATCAACTAAAAGAGAGTCGATTATTTCGGGTCTATATTTCTGTAAAGCATCGGAATAAGAGATAATTCCGTATACACCACCAGTTATCGCTTCTAAATCTCTAACTAGTAGACGGAAAATTTCAGCTGCTGCAATAGTAACAATTGCTAAATAATCTCCTCTTAGTCGTATGGCTGGAAGACCTAATAAGAGACCAAGTAAAGAAGCACTCGCAATCCCAATAAGAATAGCGAGAATAAGTGGTAAGCCAGTAGTTGTTACCTCTCCTTCTCTTCCTGCAGCATGTGGAATAAGAAGTAGTGTAACATAAGCTCCCATACCCATAAATGCTGCGTGCCCAAAATTTAGTAGACCTGTCCATCCAAAATGAACATTAAGACCTATGGCAGCAAGGCCATAAATCCCTGCAAATGTAAGCAAACTAAACATAAGCCTTGTAGCACTACCAGGATTTAGTACGTACACAGCACATAGAGAAAGGGTGGTAACTAATATAGTTATGACACCTCGTGATGTAACCTTCATGAAATTCTTTCTTTCAAACCAAAAATCCCCTGAGGTCTAACTAGCAAAATAATAATCATTATTCCCAAAGCAACAGCATTCTTTGCTTCTGTATGTCCCTCCATAAAAGGCAAGGCGACAGAAACTTGAACTAATACACCTATTAACAATCCCCCTGCCATAGCACCGAAAGAGGTGCCAATGCCTCCAAGAACTGTCCCAGCAAAAATCAATAAAAGAATTAAGAATCCCATATTCCATCTCACATCATTAATCATTCCTTGGAATATTCCGGCTAGACCAGCTAACATACTTGAAATAATCCAGGTTGATAAAATAATCTGGTCAGAATTAATTCCAGATATACTTGCTAAGTCACTTGAGTCTCTCACCGCTCTCATTGCCTTTCCAAGCCTTGTAAAAGTTAAGAAGCAACCAATGATAAACATAACCACTAGGCCTGCAGTCAGTATTTTCAAATTCCTAGGAGTTAGCTCAATAAATAAATAGGTTTCACGTCTTTGTAAATCTAGTGGAAATTTTTGTACTTTCCCTGTAGTAAATAGCAGATACAAATGACGAATAAATATAGACATCCCAATTGTTACAACTAATACAGCAATATTGCCAACCTCGGCTTTTCTTAGTGGCCTAAAAAGTAGTAGCTCTAATAAGGCGCCTACCAGCCCACATAGTAAAATAGCAAAAAATACTGAAAAACCAAACTCCATTCCTAAAGGTGAAAATCTATCTAGGTAAAGCAGGCGTGAGTCCTGAGGGCTCGAAAAGAATAATGTACAAATAGCCCCTAAAGCAATCAGCTCTCCGTGAGCAAAGTTAACAATTCGTGTAACACCATATAGTAGAGAGAGGCCTACTGCAGAAACCGCAATAATCACTCCTAGCATCAAACCATTTCCTAGTTGGTCTATCATTGTTACTCCTCGTAATCTTTAAACGTTACTTCAGAATCGTTCAAAACTACTATTTTAACCTTATAGCTTTGATTTGTTTGGCTTAAATACCCTATTGTTGCTTGAATCCATCCATCTGGAACTGTAGCATTCCCTTCAACAAGTAATGGGAGGTTTTTTGGAACAAAAACAATATAGTTACCAGAAATAGTAAAAGAATTAAATTCATTCTTCTGGTCGAGGTATATTTCCCCTGTCCCAGCAATCTTGACATCTCTTATGTCTAAATCTTGTAAATTAATTTTGGACTCAATAGAGAAAATATCTATATCCCACAAATTGTTGGTTCCTAAGTGCAACTTCCATCCTTTAGTTCTCAACAAAGAATCTGCCTCTATTTCTCTTAGATATATTTTTTTTTGTTGAGTAATCGTAGTTTCAATTGCCTCTGGAAAACCCAAGCTCCCTGGAGCATTTAGAATATCTACTCGGTAGCCCTTCCCTTCTATACCATCAATCTCTAAGGATCCCTTCATGTCAGCAATCAAACCTAGCTCTAATTCATGAGATTCATTTATCCTATTTACCTCAGTTAAAAGAGAAAATGTAGGTAAAAAAGCTGGCTGGATAGATAAGTGTAAAATAGGAAAAACAATAAAAAGAATAGTTGGAACAACGAGATAAAAAGATTTAAACGTTTCTCTCAAAGATAATTTATAAAACAATAAATATAGAAATAAGGGAAGGATTGTGAAAGGCCAGAAAGCAATATAATCATAGATTACTGACTGTCTTAAAAAACCAAGAAAATAAAGTATAAAATTTGAAAGTAAAGAAAATAAAAATAAAATTCTAATAATTAATTTGTAACTCATAAACTTTGAGCCGGAGAGGGGGGTCGAACCCCTGACCTGCCGCTTACAAGGCGGCTGCTCTACCACTGAGCTACTCCGGCAAATCTAGAATGTATATTACTTTAATCTAGTTTTATTATAAATTTTCTCCATAACAATACCCGCAGCTACAGAAACATTTAAAGAATCTACATTATTTGAAGTTTCTATTGAACAAATCCCATCTAACTTTCTTAATAATTCATTACTCAACCCGCTCTTTTCGTTTCCAAGCAAAATAGCAATATTCGCATTAGGCATGTCATTAATGTTTATCGAATTTTCTATCCCTTTTTCTACCCCAAATATCCAATAGTCATTAGATCTCATTTTTTTTACTAGGCTAAAAATTGAATTGTAAGTCAATATATTTAAATCTTCGATTGCCCCTGCAGAAGATGAGAAAACAGCAGAAGAAATGGGGGAAGATCTTTTTTTTGGTATTGCAAGGGTCGAGAAATCAAAAGCCAATGCACTTCTAGCTATTGCTCCTATATTTTGCGGGTCTTTGAGATTCAAGCATACCACTATATTGGTACCCTTAATATTTGAAAATTCTGCTTCTGAAACAAAATTCATTCTATTACATAATGCAATAACTTTATACCTTTTAGAATACTCCCACTCTTCATTTGTTACGTAATCTACTGATATGCCTTTAGTATCTGATTGCTCAATAATACTAGTTATCCGGGGCTCTCTATAAGAGCCACGGATAACTAACTTAATAACTCTGTCGTTGTTAAACGCTGCTACAACTGAGTTAACACCTTCAACTATTTCTCCAAAACCATTTTGTTCCTTCAGGACCATCCTCCAACTCAATATTATAACGCAATAGCTCATCCCTTATGTAATCAGATTTTTCATATTCTCCTGACTCCCTGTATTCTTTTCTCTTATCTATTAGATATTCGAGAATTCCTTCATTTGAGCTTTTTTTAATCTTGTACTTGTCAACTAGTTGAGTAAAATCTACTTCGTCTATATTATCTTTGTTGAAATCAATACCGAGAACGCTCATTATCATTCGAATCGTTCTACTTAATCTTTTAGACTCTTCTTCTGTAATTGACTTATTATTCATGGACTCAAATAGAAGAGCGATGACTTTAGGCGTATTCAGGTCATCATTCATAATCGAATTAAATTTTTCCATTAAGTTGGGGTCTATTTCTGTGCCTCTTTCTTCCCCAACAAATTTTTTTATTCTACTAAGAGTAGAGCTGCTTTCTTTTAATAAATCATCTGAAAAGTCTTGGGGGCTTCTGTAGTGTGACCTTAAGTAAAAAAATCTAACTACATCACCTCCATAAATTTGTATATATTCAGATAGGGATTTGATATTACCGGTTGACTTGGCCATTTTCTCACCCTCCAGCTTTAACATCCCATTATGAAGCCAGAATTCTGAAAACTTCTTTACACCATATCCTGCTTGTGATTGTGCAATTTCGTTCTCGTGATGGGGAAAGATTAAATCATTTCCTCCACAATGTATATCAATTTCATTACCTAATATAGAAGAGGCCATTGCTGAGCACTCAATATGCCAACCAGGTCTTCCGTTTCCCCAAATAGACTCCCAATAAGGCTCCCCTTCTTTTGCTTTCTTCCATAAAGCAAAGTCTTCGTTTGCCTTCTTGTCTTCCTCTTCATTAGCTCTATCGCCTGATATAGCATCTTCTATGTCTCTGTTGGAAAGCTCCATATAATTGGAATATTTTTTTACTTCAAAATATATACCCGAAGACGTTTCATAGGCAAATCCTTTATCAACTAATGTCTTAATAAGTTCGAGTATTTCATTAATATATTTAGTTGCCTCAGGTTCAAAATCAGGATTCAAGCAATTCAGCTCTTTGTATGTCTTCTGAAATAATAAGGAATTCCTCTTTGCTATGACATCATAACTAACATTCTCTTCGAGAGCTTTTTCTATTATCTTGTCATCAATATCTGTTATATTTCTAACATAAGTAACTTCTTTCTTTTGTGATCTCAAATATCGAACCAAAACATCAAAAGCAACTACTGATTTCCCGTGTCCAAGGTGAGGGGGGCTTTGAACTGTAGGTCCACATAGGTATATCTTTATAGGCTCTTTAGCTAAATTCAGCTCTTGATATTCTCCTCCTAAAGAATTGTAAAGTTTCAATCCAACCTCCCTAAAACTGTTGCTATAGCAGCAGATGCTTCCTTGTCTATAAATAAATCGGTACCATTAGTTGTTTTTCCTTTGATGGATACTGATCCTTTGTCTATACCTAAAATTTGAGAAATAGAATTGACTACATCTCCCTTAATTGGAGAAATCTTGATTATATTTGAAATAACAATAATATCTATACTCTCAATAATTAGCCCTGCATCAAAAATTAAATCTTTTGTTATCGATAATAAGCTCTTCCCACTAGCATCTTTCCACTTTTTATCTTTTGAGGGAAACACCTCGCCTATATCTCCTAATCCTGCTGCTGCTAAAAGAGCGTCGACAAGAGCATGGACTACTACGTCTCCGTCTGAATGAGCTACAAATCCTGGTCCTTCTGTGTTTACTGTTCCAATTGATAATTTATTTACATTGTCATGTCTATGGATATCAAAACCTGTCCCAATTCTCATAATTAAATAGTAATAGGAAAAAGAAAAATAATTACTAGAAAGGCCTACAATCCGTCATCAATATCAGCTTCTGGAAGATTTTGGTCTATTTTTGACAAAGCATCTTCCTCTTCAATTCCAAGAGTACAGGCTATTTCACTAGCTAAAGTTGTTCTAGCTTTAGCTAACATTCGCTTAAGTGCTGGTGAGATACCTTTGTTAATTTGAGCATGGGTCAAATCCCTAACTACTTCGGTAACCTGTAATATGTCTCCACTAGTCATTTTCTCTGTTAGAACCTTATACCACCTACTCCAATTTGTCCCTGCTTCTTCCGGCTTCTCCTTAAAAATTGGCATAACCTTTGTAGTTATCGCACTCTTTGAAATGACAGGGCGAATAACCTCATCTACTTTTTCTGTAGGAACAAGAACCACAAGGCCGTCAGTTAAAATCTCTATCTCGTAATACTCTATCCTTTTTGATTTTGGCTCGCCTTCAACAAAAACACTAACATTTTTATTTACTTTTCTTATTATTTTTGCAGCACCATGGTATGGATGAACAACAAACGTTCCTGGTGAAAACTTTTCTTTCTTTTTTGATTTTGATTTAGTTTTTGTCGCCATGAGGTCCTAAGTCTAACAGACTAACAATTCTATTTAGTTCCCATTTGAATATGGAAGGCCAGAGGCTTGTAAAAGACCAATGAAATATGATTTCAGCTGATGTGCTCTCTGTTGTCCAATCCCTTCCACATTGTATAGTTCTTCTACGCTTGAACTTAGAAGACGTGGTAAAATTTTAAATTTTGCCACTAAGGAATCTTGTATATTTTCAGGAATTCCAGGTAATCGAGCAAGAACTCTATAACCTTTTGAGGTTGATATTTCATCAAGAGGTTCTTTTCCTAATAGGGATCCTAGATTAGATATTGAGTTCAGCTCTTCATAAGTTGTACTTGAAATAACATTCCTAACCTTTTCAACATTCCTGAACTTTCTTCCTAATATATGGTCTTTAATAATCAAAGCTAAAGTTTGTTCTACGCCTGACTCCAAAGAATCTATTTGGATAGTTACAATCCCAGACCCCTCACCTAATCTCGAAGCCTCATTCTTTAATGTCTTGGCGAGCCTTTCCAATAATTCTCCCTTCTGTATAACATCTAATACATTTTCATTTGTTAGGGACCCTTCTAGCTCTAAATCTGAAAGCTCTAATAAAGATTCATCAAACCTTCTTCTCGTTCTATCAACTGATTGTAAAGATTCATTGATTTTAGCTAGCAATGCGGTCGGATCCTCAAGTTCTGTTATTGAATTATTAAAGAAAATGTTGATTACAGAAGACTCTTCAGAAACTGTAATTGCCATTAATCCAGTTTCTTTTGCAACTCTTTCTGCAGTTCTATGTCTAGTTCCTGTCTGTATAGTTTTTATAGACGAAGATGGATTTAGATGAACATTAGCTTTAAGAATTTTTGCTACATCATCATTCAAGATTATAGCTCCATCCATTTTTGCCAGCTCGGCTAATTTATTCGAAGAAAATTCTGAATTATCAAGAGTAAACCCTCCAGTAGAAATCTTATCAAGCTTAGCTGAAGAGCCGACAACAATAAATGCTCCTGTTCCACTTTCTGAGATAATTTTTAAACCCTCTCTCAAAGCAGTCCCGGGAACCAATAAATCTAATTTTATGTCCTTTTCAATTTCCATATTTATATCTTTATATCCTATATATTTTGAGTAAAATATATAAACCAATGTTACATTATTATTTCTTTTACAATCGATATAGGAAATTAGGTTAGATGGATAATATATTATGTAGTAATTGCGGTGCCTCACTTAAAGAAAGTACTGAGTTCTGCGATAGCTGTGGTGAATGGCAGGGAGTAAGCCCAGTAAAAGAAAATAGTGAAGAAGAATTGGCCAATGATAGAAAAAGGGTCACTACTTTAACTAATGACCAGTTGAATGCTCCTATTGCTACCTTCAAGTCTGGTCCTATGCCAACACGAAAAGAAGTACCCGGAATAAGAGCTGTTTTTTTTATACTGGTAATATTTCCAGTTATTGCTGGAGCAGCTTTTTGGTATAACAACAGAAATGTTCCTGCCGAAACAATTATAGAAGATCCAGTAGTTGCTTCTACAATTTCTTCTACAACTACTACAGTAGAAAAATCTATCCCTACTTCAATATTGAATAAATATATAGTAAATTGTTCCTCTTCGAGTGAATATGGAGTTGGATACTCTTGTTCAAATCTATATGACGGTGAAATAAATTCCTGGCAAGACAGTTCTCAAAGTTGTAAAGAAGGTTATGTTACATTCATTTTTGAGGAGCCTATGGAGATTAGTTTTTTCATAGTACAAAATTTACAAGATACTAAACAATTTAAAAGAAACTGGAAAATAAGAGAGCTCAGATATAGTACAACAGATGATAATTATTTTTACACATATGAGCTTCAAAATACTAACGAGTCCCAATGGGTTGAGATGGTAGATACTACAACAACAGAGCTAACAATAGATTTCTTATCTGCATACCCTGGAGAAGAATACGGAGGAAGCCCTGCTTTTAGTGAATGTGCAATACAAGAAATTGAAATATTTGGAAAGCCAAGTGGTGGAGAAAGTTAAAATAACCAAAAAAACAAATTACCCCCTCAAGAAAGAAGAAGTATAAATAAATAAATCTATCTACTTAAGAATCTGTATCAACTAGATCTACATTCGGTTCGCTCGGTGCCTCAACAGCTTCAAATGTTAATTTATCTCCCTCCTTATAGGAAGCAATAATGGTTGACCCAGCTTTGTAAATCCCCTTTAATAGCTCTTCTGATAAAGGGTCTTCTAGAAGCCTTTGGATTGACCTCCTCAGAGGCCTTGCCCCAAATTCTCGATCATAGCCTTGGCTGGCAAGAAATTCTTTTGCCTCATCAGAAAGAAGAATTTCTAAATCAGAATTTTTTAATTGTTTATAGATTCTCTCCATCATTAAGTCCACAATCTCTTTAACCTCTTCCATTGTTAACTCGTGGAAAACAATTGTTTCGTCTATCCTATTCAAGAACTCTGGCCTAAAGTATTTCTTCAGTTCTTCTGATACTTTAGACTTCATTTTTTCATAGTTCCCTTCACTCGATGCATTGCTGAACCCTATATTTTTACTTAAATCTTTGGTTCCTAGGTTAGAAGTCATAATAATTACTGTATTTTTAAAGTCTACAGTTCTCCCTTGGGCATCAGTTAATCTACCATCTTCCAAAATCTGCAACAAAGTATTAAATACATCAGGATGTGCTTTTTCAATTTCGTCAAACAAAACAACACTAAACGGCTTTCTTCTTACAGCTTCTGTTAGCTGACCTCCTTCATCATAGCCTACATATCCAGGCGGAGAACCAATTAACCTACTAACCGTATGTTTCTCCATATATTCAGACATATCAATTTGAATTAATGAATCTTCATCTCCAAACAGAAATTCTGCTAAAGCTTTCGCTGTTTCTGTTTTCCCCACTCCTGAAGGACCGAGAAAAATAAAAGAGCCTGAAGGTCTTTTTGGGTCTTTTAATCCAGACCTTGTTCTTCTAATTGCTTTGCTAACTGCCTGAATTGCTTCTTTTTGCCCAACTATTCTCTTGTGAAGCTCTTCTTCCATTTGAAGAAGCCTTGCGGTTTCTTCCTGTGTCAGTCTGTGGACAGGGATACCAGTCCATTGTGCTAATACTTCAGCAATCTCTTCTTCATCAATAATCATTTCTATACTATTAGATTCTGTATCTCCTAATGATTCAATCTCATCTAATAATGACTTCTCTTGGTCTCGCATTTGTGCAGCCTTTTCGTATAGTTGTGCATGAACTGCATCAATTTTCTGCTCTCTTAAATCTTTCAGGCTGTCTGCTAATTTTTGTTTTTCTGGTTCTAAAGGTCTTTTATAGACCCTCATCCTACTACCTGCCTCATCAATTAAATCAATTGCCTTGTCTGGTAAAAATCTGTCTGAAATATAACGATCTGCCATATTTACTGCAGAAGCAATGGCTTGATCAGTAAACTTTACCCCATGATGAACTTCGTACCTATCTTTTAATCCATCCAAAATTTCTATAGCATCGGAGAGATTAGGTTCTTCTACTTTTACTGATTGGAATCTTCTTTCAAGAGCAGCGTCCTTTTCGAAATGTTTTCTAAACTCATCTAAAGTTGTAGCTCCTATAGTTTGTAAATCCCCCCTAGCAAGCATAGGTTTAAGTATGGAAGCAGCATCAATTGCTCCTTCAGCTGCACCTGCACCAACCAAAGTGTGTATTTCGTCAATAAATAAAACTATATCTCCTCTGGTTCTAATCTCTTTCAAAACCTTTTTTAATCTTTCTTCAAAATCGCCTCTATATCTAGATCCAGCAACTAATGCTGACAGGTCTAATGTATAAATTTGTTTCTGATCTAGAGTTTTAGGTACATCCCCGGAAACAATTTTTTGTGCTAGCCCTTCAACTATTGCAGTTTTTCCTACTCCAGGTTCTCCTATTAGTACTGGGTTATTCTTGGTCCTTCTAGA
>CEPK01023282.1_pt1 | contig 10028 bp, 9 predicted proteins | sample 356231 | NCBI WGS metagenome assembly CEPK01 (sample SAMEA2620259, study PRJEB7988) | marine metagenome | biome: marine biome (ENVO:00000447); feature: deep chlorophyll maximum layer (ENVO:xxxxxxxx); material: "saline water (ENVO:00002010), including plankton (ENVO:xxxxxxxx)" | depth 80 m
ATTAGCTCGGCCTTCTTACCTGAGACTGGTTTTCCGGCCTCCTTGAGCAGTGCCTTCAGCTCAGGGACTGTCATTGATTCATAATCAGTATCTGAGTCTTCACTAATTACTTCTGAGATTTCTTCTTTCACAGCCTCTGCTACTTCCTTTACCGACTCAACGACTTCTTCAGCGATCTCAATTGCTCCCTCGACTGCAGCATCTACAGCAGTAGTTCCAGAACCAATCTTCAACTCCCCGACGACCTCAGTCGTTGCCTCCTTGATTTCATCGACTACATCCTCTACTGCATCAGCAACGGTATCTGCAAGACTCTCTTCTTGTTCAACAGCCTCGGCCTTCTTGTCTTCCTCTTCCTGAGAAATTATCTCCTCCAAAGTAGGTCCGTCGTTAACTTGAACACCGGATTGAATGAGTTGGGTTCTTCTGATCATCACATCCCTGACAGGTTGAATCTTAGAAGCTGCTTCACGAATCTGCGTCTCTAGTGTACCATCTAGAGATGCCTTCTGAAGTTCAATCCAAGTGTTTGTAGCACCGAACTTAATGATTAGATCCCTTGCTTGGGCTCTCATCTCTTGCTTCTGACTAGCCTTGATTCTGTTACGAGAAATCATCATCGGTTTGACTCTGATATAGTAGCCATCCTTAGTGACCATATCGATCGTATCGTCGATTTTTCCTCTGTCACGACGAACTTGTCTTCTGATGTGATCCTTCAAAAGTTCGTGCCCGATGTACTCAGTCAAGGCATCTGAGCCTATGACTTCAGTAATTCTGAACTGGACCTTAACATTCATTTTTGAGAAATCGCCGTCGAGCTCGTATTGTAGAATCTCATAGTGACGCCCGATTAGCATCTCTTTTTCTTCGGCCATTGTTTCGCCGATGACCTTGAAGGACCATGGATTTCTAGGAGCCCTGATACTGAACCAGCGCTTTGACTTCCACTTGTCACGCTGCCTACGTGCCGCTGCCCTGGCTGCTGCTCCTTTTGCCATGACATCGGACTCCTACCGAGGGCTACCTCGTACGCGAGCCGTGCGACCTGCCCCGAGTATATGAATCAAAGCCCCCGGAGAAGCTGAAAAATGTAGCGCGAGAGCATTAAGTCGGAGGTTTCTCTGCTAGTGCCATGGGACTGCATAGTGCGCGATGGAGAGTTCATGCTAGTGCGGTTGATGATGTGGCCCTGATTCAAGAGAGCCTAGTCTGGCTGACAGGAGATAGTTGTGAAATTATTTTAGAGAAAGGGAAGTCTTGGCATGGATCTGAACAGACAATAATCGAGGCTAGTGTTTCTGGTAGAAAAGCGTCCATGAAAGCACTATCTAATTTGGGCAAGGATAGTTTGCAACAACTCATGGAGAGTGGCGTTTCAAGTAGGCTTGATTCAGATAAAATCCTGCATGTTAGAATCTCCCTATCAGACTTGGTCCGTGGTAAGGTTTCATTGACCACAGAAGGAAATGATGAGTCGACTGCCAAGGGCCGGTTCAAAGTGGAGTCTTATCCTGGCCAAGATGTTGAGTCGGTTACAACGAAACTGTTTCACGAACTAATTGCGAATGTGTAATTTATACAAGTGTTGATATGCTAATTGGAATCTGAGAAACTGAGAATTATGCCTCATGTTGTGACCAGTGCTTGTGTTAAGTGTAAATACCAAGATTGCGTTGCGGTCTGTCCTGTTGAGTGTTTCAGGGAAGCTGATGAATACTTGGTTATCGATCCGGATGAGTGTATAGACTGCGCTGCTTGCGTTCCTGAATGTCCTGTCGAAGCCATCTATGCTGACACGGATTTACCTGATGAAGAGATGGATTGGCTAGACAAGAATGAGGATGAGGCGCCAAACCTACCTGTTGCAGAAGGTGACTCTCCTGTGCTAGCAGATTCCTGAATTGGGGTGTTACAAGGGTTCATGAGGCGATGGCCCGAGGCTAGGCCATGACCCAACTGGTTGACCTCAGTAAAATGAGGCATGGCACGGAGTTGCTAAAGCGAGGTTTTGCCAAGATGCAGGAGGGTGGCGTGATTATGGATGTCGTCACTCCTGAACAAGCGCACATTGCAGAGGATGCTGGTGCAACTGCCGTTATGGCGCTTGAGAGAGTTCCAGCGGATATCAGGGCTGACGGTGGCGTTGCTAGGATGAGTCATCCCGATCTCATTAGAGGTATCATCGATACTACCAGTATTCCTGTCATGGCCAAGGCCAGAATCGGTCACGATGAGGAGGCACGCATTTTGCAAGAACTCGGGGTCGATATGGTAGATGAGAGTGAGGTTTTGACTCCTGCAGATCCATTCTACCATATCGCCAAGAATGATTTCACGATTCCTTTCGTTTGCGGATGTACCAATCTGGGCGAAGCGTGTAGGAGAATTATGGAAGGTGCTGCAATGATTCGTACCAAAGGAGAAGCAGGGACTGGGAATGTAGTAAGCGCAGTTCAACATGCTAGATTGGTTTCACAAGAGATAGCTCTCCTACAGAGTGCAAACGATGCTGAGTTTGAACTAATGGCTCGAAAGGTATCGGATGGTTTTCGTAGAATTGAAGAAGCCAGCGAGCACGATTTGATTGTAGATAATACTCCTTTCGGAAGCATGGATGCATGTCACGATGCCATAGTTGAGATTCTAGGAGAGGTCAAGGGAATGGGGCGACTTCCTGTCGTTACATTCTCTGCTGGAGGAATTGCTACTCCTGCTGATGCAGCCCTGTTAATGCGGCACGGGATGGATGGAGTGTTTGTTGGCTCTGGGATTTTCAAGTCTGAGGACCCTGCAACTACTGCATCCGCTATTGTTATGGCGACTCACCACTTTAATGATTCAAACAAGGTAACTGAGGCTTCGGAAATGATGGCTGGCAAGCCAATGGATGGTTTAGAAATAGACAAGTTAGAAGTTAGAATGGAAGAGCGTGGTTGGTAATCAATCACGCTTTCCTCTTGTAGTCCCCAGTCTACGAGATTTCTTCTTCTTTCGCGACATATCCCTATCAGAGGAGTTTGCTCTAGTCCCGCCTAAAGTGATAGAGCCACTTTCAAGAAGTTGTTCCGTCAAAGATTCTGCCAATTCCTCATCTTGATCTGGAGTCTTTGTGGCCTCCCTTACTGATTCGTTATGTTCTCTGATTATTCTCTCCCTCTCCTCTCGCTGAGCCTTGAGCTCGTCCCGAATCTGGTTTACTTGGTCTAGTAACTCCTTCATGTCTGAATGTACTTTGTCGGCTGACTCTCTGGCAGCAACGAAAGCGGCGTGCAATCTGTCGCCCTCTGCCCTAAGGAAGTCTCTCTCTTCGAGCATTGGTTTGATATCCTCCCAGATCTGGTCTGCCTCCTTATTTGCATCAAGCATTGCCTGATGCTGAGCATCGGCCTCTGATCGTAGTAACTGGATTGATCCTTCCATATCACCTAGGTCGATTTCGATGACTTGTAGTTCCTGAACAGCCGGCATCAGTTCATCTCTTTTTGAGATTAGATTTTTCAGTTTCTTGAGTAATCTATTCTCTTTCATCAATGATAGGTTGCCGTCAGTCATTATCTGGTTCTCGATTCTATCTATTTCTCCAACTGTTTCAGAGAGTTCGATTACTACTGATTTGTTTCCTTCGTCCCTCCTGCCTCGCTTTTGCTGGATTAATTCCCCAATCTGCTTCTGAATTTCATCGCGCCTAGCCTGATGTACCTTGGCTCTGGCCCTAACTTCCTTTTGTTCCTCGAGTCTCTCACCGATTCGTTCTCTGAGCTCCTTGCCTTGGTTTTGCACTGAGTCTCTTGAATCGGCAGCCCTCTTGGCATTCTCATTGTGATTACTTCTCTGGTCACGCATCCTACGCAATCTGGTTTCCATAGCGTGTAACCTAGTCCTAAGGTCATCGCTCTGGATGGGTTCATCTTCGGACACGAATCCGCGACAAGGGCATTACCTTTGAATGGACCTGAATCAAAGTCCTATTAGATTAAACAGGAATGGAATGAATGGGGACACAGTAACTACTACAGCGCCCAACATGAATAATCCTCCAAGTGACATTCTCACTCGCGTTAGAAGGTCCGGTCTAATCTGAACAGTAAGTACTCGTCCAGAGATGAGGTTTCCAGACTCGTCCTCAAGACGTAGAGTAACTGTTGCCTCCCCCATAGCTGAAGGTAACAGACTCTGCCAGATTATATTTGTAGATGAGATTAGAGATGGTAGTTTAGAATACAATTCTTCACTCACTTCCTGGTCGGGATTAATCGGCTCTGCATTGAGTCTGTATACACACTCTTGCGGCCTAAAGTCGGGAGTCTGGACTCTCAATACTAGGTCCTGAGCAGTATCTCCTTGATTCAGAACGAAAGCAAAAAGATTGGCCTGTCCGACTACAAGATTCTCCATATCCACATCTAGCCAGATATCACTTGAGTTACTAGATCCAAGTCTGCTCATCCTGAGTCGATCATGTATGCGGAAGAATGGTGCACACTCTGAACGCGCCCTAGAGAGTAATCTGTCCCAAGTCTCCTCTCCTAGTTCAGGGTGATTAAACAGGCGCTCAATTGTCGAAGAGTCGAGCATTGGTTCAAATGCAGACCTGAATTGGTTCTCATCAATCAGTGAAGATCTTCTCAGATAGAGTAGATGGAGAAGAGTTTCCTGAAGATCTCTCCTATTGCTACCTTCTCTAATCGAAGGTTCGATTGAAGAAATGTACTCCGACATCCTTACTGCTAGTAAAGGATCAACATGAGCTCTGATAACATCGGTAAATGGTCTGTTTAGAAGAGCTGGGTGAATTGGGGGGGAGAATGCCTGTAACATACCCCATGGCTCACTTGTGTTGAATCGAGAGCGTTCAGAAACCATGTGTACACCATGTCCGCTCAGCAATGCCCCAGTAGATAGAGCAAACAAAAATGGAGTGACAGTATTATCTCCGGGTAACCAAATGGCCACTCCTAATATTATTGCAGCAAGAGAGATTAGAGTTGTTGTTATCCCCAGTTGCCTAATTGCTCCGTCGATTGTAGCCCTCATCTCCGCGTAGCCATGTGAACTCTTGAAGGTCAGACCAAGTCTGGTCAATTCGCTGGACTCCAAGGAGAAAATTGTCCTAGTTGTCGACATTAACCAAAACAGCAGCAGTAGCATTGCTGTATCTGCTACAAGTAACAATAGTGAAAGACCGTAAATAGCCGTGGAGATATTCGATTCCCAAACTACTGATTCAAGATGATTTGTCCACCATTCGGGGTCATTATCTGCAAATGCCTGCGCGAGACCGTAAAGGACAATTACGATTAATGGAAGGAATAGAACTAGTCTAGAACCGCTACTAATTAGCATTCTATCTATTCTGAGTAGCATCTCTTCCCTAGAGCGTAACTTCTCAATCCTATCGTCGCTAGTAGATTCTTCAACAGGGGCAATCGGTGGCTGTTGAATCTCAGGAGCAGGCAGAACCACATCACTGATTGAATCTGCCAATGAGTCAAGATCATCTTGATTATCCATCATATCACCTCTTCAGTCCTAGCGAGAATTCTGAGGCCTACGGATTTCGACATCTCGATTTTATTTCCTGATGAATATAACCCGTCACTTCTAGATTCCACTGCTGCACCCACGCCTAGGCCAGCCAATTCTAATGTACGAGAATCAGTGGGCCTCATTACAATCATCTCAACTGTTGCTTTGGCGCCTAGTGGAAGCGCACTTAGGGGAATTAGTAGGCCAGAATGAACGGTTTCAAAATTCCTTTCAATGACTGGAATCTTTTCGCCGCTAGGAGTTTTTTCGGGAAAACCTAGCATCCTATCAAGTGCAATTTCAAGACCTTCATCTATTGCATGCTCAATCTTACATGCGGCCTCATTAATTCTACCTTCATACCCAATCACCTCGGTAAGAAGGATTTCTACTAGTCCTTCTCTTCGCTTTATTTTGGCTGCTTCTTGGAAGCCTTTCGGAGTAAGTCTACATCCCTTGTAAGGTATGTGAGTTACTAAGTCCCTATTTGCGAGTCTCTGAATCATCTCGGTCGAGGAGGGAGGAGTAACATCCATCATCTCCGCTAGGACAGTAGTTTTGATAATCTCAGAAGGGTTTTCTGAGTGTGCTTCGAAGAGTCTTTTCAAGTACATCTCTTCAAATTCGCTAAATTCTTTCACCCTAACCAACCTCCGCTAGAAACTCAGTTCTGCAGGCAGGACATCTAGAATGTACTGGTCTCCTATCCAATGGTATTCTGAGCATTTGTTGGCATTCCGGGCAGGACAATTCATCCTCCAATGATGATACAGTGACTATGGAAGGAATCTCTGGTTCGGAGACTGAATCGGTGGTCTTCTGAGATGTGGCCATATCATCGACCCCATTGTCTTCAGGTGCAGCGGAAAACTGGCTACTACAAGCTGGACACTTCACCATGCCAGAGTGAGAAAGTGGAATCTTGAGTCGTTGATGACAACTAGGGCATGGGATTTCCTTTTTGTCCGAAGTCGATTCTTGTCTGACAGTGATTCTAGATTCCCTGAGTACCTTATCCCCGGATTCAGTGCTAGGGGTGCGCTCGGATACTGCCCTCATTACTATGAGTCCAATTAGTACTACAGCGAATCCAAGAATTGCCCCGTACAATGCCGCCATGATATCAAAAGGTAAATTGATACCCGAATCGACATCGGACTCAGAAGATATTGAGATTGAGTCACTTGCAAAGGAGCCATCCATTGACCAAACCAAGTCCGCCTCTACAACCTGAGAATCGGGCCATGGTCCTACACTAATTGTCCCCGAAGAAGAGCCTCCTGCAGAGATAGCAGAGATTGGGAGTTCCGCGAGGATCATGCCCCCGTCAGACTTACTCACAAATCTGAGAATTCCTGGCAGTGTGGAAGAATCTCCTGAATTGCTCAGTGTGTAATCTACAGTCAGCATGTCTCCAGGACTGGGACTCTCTGGTCCATAGTCTCCAATTGAGACTGAGGGAGAAACTACGGGAGAAGTCACGGTAGTGCTCCAAGAAAGGTTGGAAACAGAGTTAGAGGGAGACCAGCCAATAGGCGACAATGAAATAATAATCATTGATGCATCAGGATGCCCGAAATCCGACCAGAGAGAACGAATACCTGGATTCATCAAAATCTCAAATTCCTGTACTAATATTGATTCGCCGGACTCAATTAACGAGACTGAGACTCCAACTAGGCGTGATTTGCCATCCGACAGTGTAATTGAGAAATCGCAAAACAAGCCTTCATCCAACGACCATTCAGTTAACCCGAAATTGACTGAAATAGTTTGGCTGTCGAGAACTTGAATCTCAAATGTTCCTTGTAAATCTGAAGAAACCCCTCCATCGTCACTGGTAACTTTCCAATTAACCTCCATTAAACCAGCTTTCATCGGAGTGAGTTCTACCACCACTTCTCTGCTGGAACCGGGACTGATTTCTGTATCAGTCCCATTAGAAATATTGGTTCCCTCTATCGAAGAGAGTTCCAATCTAACAGAGCCTGTCTCGGACCCTTGGTTGTGAACTAGAATGGAGATGGATAGAGTATCTCCAACATGGATTGGTTCGCCGGTTATTGCTACTTCTACAGAACCGGCTGCCTCGAACATTTTCTCATCATCGGCAGATACCGGATTTGCAGAAATGCATAGAGAAAATAGGATGATAGTTAGGACCCCAAGGGTCGTTTGGCGGGAAACCATCGTGCATCTGGTCGTTATTCGATGTATGAAGGAAACCCCTTTCCAAGGTCACATAGTGACCTTTAATGCAGGTTCTCTTGTGCCCCGGATGCTATGGAGGTCGACGAGCTGTTGGCGATAAGCCCTGAACAGTTGGCGCAGGCCTTACTAGTCAGGCGTCAGGTCCTCAAGCAAGAGTTGCCAGGAGTAATCAGAAACCTCGAAGCAGAGGAGGAGTCATTGGAACCTCGTGTGAAAAGAGCAATCCAGTCACACCGCAGTGCTAACGAAAAGGTGGCCCTTCTCAAGGAAGAAAGAAATCAGTCTCAAAGGAATGCTTCTAAGAAGCTCATAGAGGTTAAAGATTCTAGAGGAAAATTGATTGAATCTGGAGGAATGGTTAATCTTGATCCAAACTGGAAGAAAGAAAAACTGCTTGAGCAACTTGAAGAAATAGAAGACAGTATTCAGACTTCAGCACTTGATCAGCAATCGGAGAGAAAGCTTCTAGATCGTAGGAAGAAACTCCTTGAAGAAAATGATAAATGGCTAAGGTCGAGAAAGGAGTCAAATCCTGAGATGTCTAGATTTGTCGAGGCTCGTCGCGAAATGGTGACATCATATCGAAAGGCGGATTCTGCTCATAGAAAGATGTTGGAGTCGGTGGCGAAGGCTCAGCCATTGCATGAAAAGAAGGTCCTGTTGACTGCTGAATTACGCGATATCAGAAGGCAGATGGACAGAGCCAGAGAACTCTTAGATCAGTCGGATGTTGCTATTGAACACTGGCAAAGAAGATTGAAAGATGGATTCGGTGAACTGGGAGGAAATTATCGAGATTTGATGAAGGCCAGAAATAAGGTCTCTTCAGGGGGAAATTCGTCCTTTGCTAGAAGTCAAAAGTCCGCATCTAAATCAAAGACATCTGGGGGCGAAGAGGAATGAGTGATTCTAGCACTAATGACTTCGATGACCTCGAAGAGATGGATCATATCGAAGTCGAGACAATGCGTGGCGATTTGGAACGGAGTCTTAGGTCGGTAGAAAGGCAGCACAGCGATTTAAGAAGCGAGAGGAGGGACCAGGTCAGTTTGGTTCGGTCGATGCGTACTGCGTTCGGAGAGATGGAGCAAGTCAGCGGAGAGAGGAGAGCTTTGTTGGGAGAGTTTCACAATGTCAGGCAGGCTGCGGATAAAGCCCGTAAAGACAGAGATGCGGTCAATATCAGAGTCCCTCCTCCTATCGAAGTTTTGGGAGAGTGGTTGTCTGACACTCATAACAGACTAACAACGCTGGATAATGACCTTACTACTGTCCCCACCTTGGCTAAAGAATTGGTCTCATTCTCTCGTTTCTTTGAATTACAGGCGGCAATTTCTGTCAAGTCAGAATCTGAAAATTATCACAAAGAATACGTAAAGCAAGTAAAGAGAATGAGAGATATCACAGGAAGACTAGATTCTACGAAGATATCCGATAATGACTCGGATGATGATGAATCCAGTGAGTCGGGAAGTAAATCAAGAGGCATTTCAAGAACCGAAATTAGGAAGATCAGTAAGAGAATTAGTAAGATAGACAAGTTACTAGATGGCCTTACTTCTGAAAGAAAGCAAATTCGAACAAGCCTAGGAAGGGTCAGATCATATCTGAAGGCAACAACTAGAGGAGGTAGGCCAATCAAACTCTCAGACATAAAAGAAAGAGCGAAGACAGGAGGGACATTGGATGCTAATGAGCTTCAGACTCTTCTAGACTCTTCCAATCTAAGTGAGTTGACTGAGTTGAAAAACTCGGCTAAGACTGATCGAGTTGAATCTGTACAGAAGAAGTCTAAGCGAAAGAGAATGAGGCTTGGTGTTTCTAGGGGCGGTGCTCGAAGAGGAACTCTCGCAGCAAAAAGGGAGGCAGATGAGTAGTCAATTGCTTCCATCATACCTAAATGAGAGCCCATAGTCGATTCAAAGAGGTGGTATAGTGGAATTTAGTGAGGTTAGAGAAATTCTCCAACCACTATCTCAATCTATTTTTGAAAAGTCAGAATCCAATAAGGAAGACAGGGATCGTTGGAATTCCGAGGTTAGACAGCATCTTGACGAAAGAAATGAAGTTAACCGGCAGGTAAAGGAACTCATAAACGAGGTTCAGGCACAGAAATCAGTCAGAGATGAAATCAACAGTAGAGTCAAGGAACTTAAGGATCTTAGGGCCGAGAAATCCAATCATCTCAAGAGCGTTCGCGAAGAGCTCAGGAGTAAGCTTGCTGAGCAGGAAGAAAATGGGGAGAAATCAAAACGTCGCAGAGGACCTCCTCCGGGAAAAATTAGATC
>CEPK01088813.1_pt1 | contig 10028 bp, 7 predicted proteins | sample 356231 | NCBI WGS metagenome assembly CEPK01 (sample SAMEA2620259, study PRJEB7988) | marine metagenome | biome: marine biome (ENVO:00000447); feature: deep chlorophyll maximum layer (ENVO:xxxxxxxx); material: "saline water (ENVO:00002010), including plankton (ENVO:xxxxxxxx)" | depth 80 m
TTTATATTATAAAGAGCTTCTTCAATTTTTGAGACACACGCTTCACAATGCATCCCTCGAATTTTTAATTCAATCAAAACTTGATCTAGTTATCTAATCAATTTGACTTTATCGCCTGACGAAACTTCACCTTCTTTAATAACACGTGCATACCAACCCCGTCTATTCATCAGCGTTTTAATAAATTCAGATATCTTCTCATTCTTTACATAATTTAGTGCTGACAAATTGGTGCATGGATCACAAATAATTGATATCTCTATTTCAGCTGATCCTACTGCATATTTTTGTCCGGGTTGTATAGAAGAATAATCAATATTTTCTAATGTCAAATTTTCTCCTAAATCGCCCGGCATTACTGGCCATCCTTCATTATTAAGATCATTTAAAATATCCATTGAAATAAGCATTACAGCCATATCAGGATCATTCTGCTTTTTATTTACTCTGAATCTATTATAGTCCCCATCTAGACCATTTACTGTAAATCTTGTAGTTGGGATGGAAACTTTTGGTAATCCTGCCTCGCCAGGCGTATCTGGTTTCACATTTACTTGAACAACATTTGGCATTATGATGAAAACCTCATAATAAATTAATCCACATATAGGGTTTTATTATAATCTCGTTTCAAAAACTTCGTATTCTATTTTCAAATTCAGTTTTCAATTCGTTTGAAAATGCTTTAATACGTTTTTTTGACTCTTCACTTGTTTGTATTTCAATCCATTCGGTAGAACCGGCATATCGACCATATGAGCTAACTATGGATCGAATATTGTACATTTCACCACCACTACCCTTCATTCGAGCTTCTAATGTTAATCTATATCTTACTTCTTCAAATCCAGCTAATACTTCTTCATTAGAAAGGGCAGGATATTCAAATTTAGTATCTATGATTGCTCCAGTACCCCTATTCTCAACACGATCAACTACAAATCGATTACGATTTAATATTCGCGAAGACAAATTTGTAAAATCATCCATCGTCGCAGTTCCAACAGATAATCTATAATCTCTTACAGCATTTGACGAAGCTCCTGCTCCACATCCTGAGAAAAATAGAGAAAAAAGGCTGATTAAGACTATTATTTTACTCTTCATATAGTATCTCCAATTCTATAATTAAAGAAGGCTCTGTAAATACAGAGCCTTCTTTATCATCATAAATATCTGTGTAAGAATTTTTAATTATTCATACACATGTTACACAATTAATGCAAATCTGCATCAATAAGCGGTGTAACCTTTTCGAATTCAATATCGAATCCTCTTACGCGGAAGCCTTTATTGCTAATTCTTCCTGCGGTACCTGGTTTTCCAGCATCAGCTTGTCCACCAAAAGTATAGTTTTCCATCAATAGGATCTCAAGCTCTTTACCAGGAATAGCTAAATGCGTAGGAGTACCCTTTGTTAAGTCACCCCATCCACGTCTATTCATATAGCCTGTAAAAGGATGAATCAATGTATTCTCTAACATTGCTTCATATTTTAACATAGACCATAGTGATGAACCATCTAGTGCATTTGGTTGATCCGTAGATGCACCTACCTTCGCGTCCGTCGCGGCTGTAAGTCCACCATTTCCTACTCTAGTTTTATTAATTAGAGTTACGGCGGCAGCGGCAGTTCCAACACGAAGTTCAGCTTCAGCTGTAAGCAAATCAAGTTCTGATTGAGTCAGATCATACATTGGACCTTGTAATCCAGCATCTACTGCATAGTCTCTGTTCCTATTATAAACATAAAATGTTTGATGATAGGTACCACGAGAAGCAATTAGACGTGTACGATATTCATTTTTTGCATAAAGTCCTTGAGTTTGTTTACCTGTAGTCGCATCTAATGCACCAGTAAGTCGTTTGTCATCAGTAGTCATTGAAAAAGCTAAACGATTGGCTACAGGTGTATTAAGCCAAGTTTGATATCCACCAGATTTATCAGCTGGGCCAATAAGCTTATAATCAGCACGTCCCCAACTAGGAGAAACACCACAGTAATACTGTGTGCGAGACCACCAGTATACACCATCGCCAACAGGCGCAAATGGTTTACCTTTGCTCGCATGAGATTTTACATCAGCCCAATTTACAGCACCACGCTCTTGCGCAGTACGAGCAACACCGGCTGTCCAGCGAGCAATTAAGCCATGAGTAATCTTAGCTAAATCACCCATTGTAAGACCAGCAATTTGCATCCAGTCTTCAGGAATTGCTACACTAGCATTTGCTTCAGCATCTGAGATAACACCCTTAAGTGCAGTAATTGCGCTCGCCATAAGTGTATTATAATCTGATAGCTCAGGCGTTTTACTAAAGTCAGTACTACCATCAACATAAAACCCTTTATCATAATAGACAGCTACCATTGCGTTGGAAGCTCCCATAATGAACTTAGCAAATACCTCTGCGCGTTTATCGGCAGCTGCATCTGCAAGAAAGGTTTTCCCACCTTCTTGGCCTGCCTTCAATGAAGCTAAGCCATCTTTTGCAGCTGAGATAGCCCCATACCAATAGTACCAAGGCTGCTCTAGAGCATATGCATAATTCCATGCAGGACTGTTATTCGCAGCTGCACGGGGTTCAGAAGACAGCTCTCTCATTCCATAGTTACCCCATGAAGAGGTATTGGCATCAGCCATTACACCAGGGTTGAAAGAACCGCCAGTTACATGAATACCTTGCCAAAAAGACAAGAATGTACTCTTGATCAAAGATTCAACATCTTCAGGCTTAGCAAGAGCACGACTTTGGTCTGGTGCATTGGTATTGCCGACATCAAGATCAGCACAACCATTCAACACAAGAATGGAAGCCATTGCAAGACTCATTATTTTTTTTGTAATTGTCATATTTATACTCTCCTTACCTTAAAAGTCAACATCTACTGTGAATGAAAAGGTACGATAATTCGGATATGTATACGAATCAACCCTAGCATTAACTGCTGAACCTAATTGACCTCCGCCACGACCAACTTCTGGGTCATAGCCTCTGTAATTAGTCCAAGTTATAAGGTTTCTTCCTACAATACCGACATTTAAACCACTCACACCAAATCCACGCATGTCAACAAGACTAGCTAAATTGAATTTAACAGCTAGTTCTCTCAATTTGAGATAACTACCATCTTCAACATAGAAGTCATTTGGAGCATTTACGTGATATACATCGCGATAGTAAATCGTTGGCTTTTTCTCAGCGTCTGATTTTCCATATTGATCTGCATCACCAGTTGCTCCTTCACGAGCGCCCCATTGACGAGTGTGATTATAGATGTTTCCGCCACTTTGGCCATCAAACAGTGCAAAAACTGTTAGGCCTTGAAAACGGAAATTTGCATTAAAGGCATAACCAAAATCTGGAACTGAAGTTCCGATTTGGTGAATTTTATTACCGGTTGCATCTACATACTGGATTGGACGTCCCCAATTATATGTTTGTGACATCCCAGAGCTAGTTGTACCCCAAAGTGATTTTGAAATACCATCACCAACACCATTTCCAGAACCAACCCAAACTAGATAACCATCACTATTTACAGCAAATTCAGCTGCATTTGCTTGGTCATCTTTTGGAAGTTCAGATGTTTGTGTAGCCCATTTTGTTCCCCAGAAAGATGCATACTGTGTACCTTGCTTCATATAGAAGATCTTTGGTCCACCAGCACTATATAGGTATGAAGGCATATCAAATTTGGTAATATTATGATCATACTGATCCCAGTTAAAACCGAGAGATAGTGACATGTCACGAGTATTCAGAACTGATGCATTTACAGATAGTTCAAGAGCATCAGCTTCCAAAGTTCCCGCATTTCTCCACTGAGAACTATAACCATAAAAACCAGCTAATGGTACAGGAAGGAGTTGGTCTTCATTTATTGTCGTTGATTGAGTAAGCTCAACAGAGACAATATCCATTATAGTAAAGTCCACACCCATTTCTGTTTCCGTTGTGGTTTGAGGCTTTAAATCCTTATTACCAAGCGCGCCTTTAGATATATTACCACCAGCTACTGACCATGTTTCGTACTGATATCCAAATGCTGGACGAACACCAGCTGTTCCATTACTGAAACGGAATTTGAATTCAGGGAAAATACCAGCTAAAGGAGCCCAGAAGGCTTCTTCGCTAAGGCGGTAAGCACCACTAAATTTGTAGTAACTGTTTTCTCTGTTACCAGGACCAAACAATGAACTGCGGTCCTGACGTAGAGTAACATCAAGAATATAACGATCAAGGATATCTACCTGAGCACCACCAGAGAAACCATCTGAATTAACAGTTTGATTAGAAGAACTAACTGTTTTATCAGCACCAGTTTCTAACTGTGGAACATCGCCTACAGCTAAATTAAAAGCATTACCAGTACGATAACTATAATCATAAGACTCATAATTGTATCGCCCTCTAGCAATTAATGACATCCCACTCAATTGTGTAGCGTAGGTTATACCCACATCACCATTGATAGACTGTTCATCTGTATTCGATTTTGTCAAATTACCATCATTATAATTTGGACTTGGAGTAACTGTTTGCCAACCTTTTGGATAATAGTTTTTCCATAGACGTGAAGAGCGATCAACACTCAAAGAACCAACAGCTCTTAATTGTGGCATAATTGCCCAACTAAAGTTGGTTCCTAGTAAAGAACGCTGTCTCGTGCTAAGTCTCTCATTATTAGCAATCTGATATATTGGGTTTGCTTCTTCAGCATTTCTAGGATCAGGTTGAATATAATATTCGCCGTCTTTATCCTTTGCTGTGATATCTACATCCCATGGGAAAAAAGTCACATCAAAAAATGAACCACTATTGGTTTCTTCTTTGAATGACTTTGAAAGTAATGAGCTAAAGCCAACTTTCAAATTATAGGGTAGATTCACATCTGTATTCAAACGAAAAGTATTTCGGTTGAACCCATCAATAAATTTTCCAAAAACACCATCTTCTGAATGGTTGCCTAAGCTAACAAAAACATTAAAGTTTTCAGCATTACGACTCATTGAGAAGTTATGTTTTGTATAATTACCATCAGAAAACATTGCATCCATATGGTTAAACCCTGGGCGCCCACCAGCTCCATTATTTGGGAGAAGTTTTGGGCTACCATCTGTAGGATCACCAGTTGCATTATATTTATATGGTTGGTCTGCGAAATAAATTCCAGCCGCCTTAAATGCATCATTCTTTGTTTCTACATCAGGGCTTTTGGTTTTATCACGTGGGTCATAGGCTTTACCATCAGTAGCATCAATAAAATAGCCTGTAGCAGGATCTACCTTATACCAATGAGAACCATTGGTTTCAATAGAACCAACAAGCTCATTATAACCTTGTTCCATTTTATAATTAAAACGGGTTTGACCTAAACCAACTTCAGATCCACGTTTCGTTGTTATGGCAATAACACCATTTGCAGCACGTGCACCATATTCGGTTGCTCCTGCTGCACCTTTGATGATCTCAATATTTTGAACATCGTCAGGACTAATATCACCCATAGGGCTTCCTGAAACAGATGGGTCAATAATAATACCATCAACAATGTAAAGTGGTGCCTGAGAACGGCCACTAGAATTAATACTAGTTGCTCCTCTTAATTGTACAGAAGCAGCATATCCAGGCTCACCTGTAGATTTCACCACTTTAACACCAGCAGATTTTCCGCGAATCATTGATTCGACAGTTGTTGCTGGAGCCATTTCTAGTACTTCGGCATCAATTTTATCAATAGCAAACGGTGTCTTGGTTTTTGTCAGCTCTCCGGCAACTCCTGTTACCATTACAGCGTCCATTTTCAAAACGTCTTCTTGTAAAGAAAAGTCTTGAGTCCCTGATTCAGTTACTGTTACAGAGGCTTGTTTATAACCAATATAACGAGCAGTAACTTTAGCAGAGCTTAAACCAGCAGGAACTGTAATTCTGTAGTTTCCATCCACATCTGTGGAGGTACCTACATCAGTTCCTTCGACAAGCACGTTTGCACCTACTAGTTTTTCACCAGTATTAGCATCTGTTACACTACCTGTTACCTGTGTCTGCGCGAAAAGCAGTCCAGATAAAAGAAGTGAAGCGACACTTAATGCAAAACATTTACGCATGTTTCTCTCCTTAGTATAATTTTTTGTGTAATACGTAAAGGTGCCTTAATAAGGCACTCCTTAATAAACATTAACCAGCTATATTAACATAATTTGCTATGGAAAACAAAAATTATTTTTTTACACAATTTTCAATGTATTTTTAGAAAAAATTCACTTTAGGTTTTGATTAACAATACTACTGGTATATTTATGAAAACAGCTTTCGTAACAGGCGCTTCAGGACATATTGGAGCAAATCTTGTTAGGCGTTTAATTAAGTCTGGGTGGAATGTTAGATGCTTAATACATAGAGATACAGAGGCTCTTTTGGGTTTAGATATAGAACAAGTTCATGGAGATTTATCAAGTATTTCTATTTTATCAAAACATATGAAAGGGTGTGAGGTTGTATTTCATTTAGCAGCTTATGTAGGTATTGAAAATGTCAATAAAAAGCTGATGGAAAAAATAAATATTGTGGGCACAAAAAATATGTGTGAAGCTGCATTGAATTCCAATATTAAACGATTTATACATTTTTCAACAATTCATGCATTTAATCAAAAACCCATTGATGAAACTTTAAATGAAGATCGACCATTAGTAAATGGTCCCGGATCTCCTATGTATGATCAGACTAAAGCAATCGCCCAAACAATAGTTTATGATGCATGTAAAAAAGGATTAAATGCTAGCATTTTACATCCCACGGGAGTTCTTGGTCCGTTTGATTATAAACCTAGTCGTATGGGCAAGGTTCTAATGGATATAGTGAATAGAAAAATGTTATTACAAATTGATGCAGGTTTCAATTGGGTTGATGCAAGAGATGTTGCCGATACGGCAATTCAATGTGTTAAGTCTGGCGAAAAAGGTCAAAATTATATTGTTTCAGGGAGATGGGCCTCATTTAAGGAAATATCAGATATCGTTAGTAGGTTAATAAATAAAAGAACATCTTTAATGACATTACCATTCTGGATTGCATATCTTGCAATCCCCTTTGCTTACATTTCTTCAAAAATCTCTGGTAATAGACCTTCTTTTAGCCTTGGAAGCCTTCATGCTCTATCTGTGCAGTGCAAAGTCATTTCAAATGACCTAGCTAAAAATAAATTAAGACATAGTGTTAGACCTCTTGAAAACACTATAGCTGATACGATAGATTGGATACAAAAATATGTTGATTGATTTTCTGCAATATAATTGGATGATTTGGGCCTGGATAGGCATTGCATTAATTACTTTTATTTTACTTTTGTATGTTAGGGCACCATATGGAAGATATGAGCGCCCCGGATGGGGTTTCCGACTCCCTTCTCGATTGGGATGGATGATAATGGAATCCCCGTGCATTATAATTATGACAACATTTTTTGTAAACAATATTTCAGGATATTCAACATTAAATATTATTCCCATTATTTTTTATTGTATTTGGATGCTTCATTATCTGAATCGGACCTTAGTATGGCCTATAAGAGCACATCTAACTAATAAAAAAATGCCCATCAGTATAGTTTTGTTTGCTATTATCTTTAATAGTATCAATTCGGCTATTAACGCAGACTGGATATTTGGTCAACACTCTTTATATAACAGCGATTGGTTGATGCGTCCGCAATTTATTATTGGATTACTCATTTTTTTTACGGGTATGATAATCAATGTATATTCAGATAATATATTGTTTTTATTGAGAAAAGATGGCAACACAAAGTATAAAATACCATATGGAGGCTTATTTAAATGGGTGTCATCTCCTAATTATTTTGGAGAAATTTTAGAATGGATCGGATGGGCACTGGCGACTTGGTCTTTAGCTGGATTATCTTTTGCAATATGGGCTATTGCTAATCTTGCTCCACGTTCATATTCAAACCATTTATGGTATAAAGAAAAATTTCCAGACTACCCAAAGGATAGAAAAATATTAATTCCAAAAATTTGGTAATTAAAGAAAAAAATATTTGCTATAAATTAAATTTGAATTGTAGTATTAAAACACACGCGTAAGTAATACGAAAAATAAAGTTAGGAGTACATTATGCAAAAAGGAAGTGTAAATAAAGTTGTATTGGTTGGACATCTGGGTGGCGATCCAGAAACAAGGTTCACACCATCTGGAGCTGCTGTAGCAAATTTTAGCTTGGCAACAAATGAATCATGGAAAGATGCCAATGGTGAATTTCAAGATAAAACCGAGTGGCATCGCTGTGTTATGTTTGGAAAATCAGCAGAACTAGCAGGAGACCTATTAAAGAAAGGTCAACTAGCATATATAGAAGGCAAATTACAAACAAGAAATTGGGAAGATAAAGATGGGGTAAAGCGCTATACCACTGAAGTGGTTTGTGATATGTTCACGATGTTAGGTCGAAAGATGGATAGCTCTGAAGTTCCAGGAGGCCCAAAAGCAAGTGACAATCAAGACCCCCCAGCGGGTGGCAGTCAAGATTCATCATTTGAAGATGATGATCTCCCATTCTAAATTAATTCATCAATTAATGCGATAGTAAAAAGGCTCCTTCACAAAATTTATAACTGGAGCCTTTTTACAAACTAAGTTTATAGTGTCACTAGGATTAAATATGATTTTAGGAATAAAATGGAAATGAATAAGGAAAAACTACAAAAAGATATTGATTCATTTTGGGATAATGAAATTTTACCGACCCTTATTGAATATATTAAGATACCCAACAAATCTCCTGCGTTCGATTCTAATTGGGAAAAGGCCGGACATATGGAAAAAGTGTTACAACTAGCAAAAAGCTGGGTTGAAAAGCATAAACCAGATGGTAGCATTCTGCATATTAAACGAATAAAAAATAGAACCCCTTTGCTTATGCTAGAGGTCCCTGGAGATAGAGATGGAAATATTTTGATGTATGGCCACCTTGATAAGCAACCAGAGATGGAAGGATGGAAGGATGGGTACGGACCGTGGTCTCCAATAATGAAAGGTGAAAAGCTATATGGTCGTGGAGGTGCTGATGATGGTTATGCTTTGTTTGCCTCTTTAGGTATTATTAAATCTTTAATGGAACAAGGCGCTTCTCTACCTCGAATAATTATTTTGATTGAATTCTGTGAAGAAAGTGGCTCACCAGATCTTCCTTATTATATTAAAGAATGTCAGGAAATCATTGGTCCAGTAGATTTGGTTGTGTGTCTCGACTCTGGCGCAGGGAATTATAAGCAATTTTGGACAACTGTTTCACTTAGAGGTATGATCGCATGCGAACTTCGTGTTGACGTTTTAAATGAGGGTATTCATTCAGGCAGTGCTAGTGGCCTAGTCCCTTCTTCTTTCAGAATTATTAGACAACTTCTTTCAAGATTAGAAGATGAATTAACAGGTGAAATTAAAGTAAAAAGTCTTCATTCTGATGTCCCAGAGCACCGATTGAATGAAATAGAAAAGATGGTAAATACGCTTGATGATGAAAAGGATACAATGCCATGGCATAATAAAATGCAACCAGCCTCAGATAGTCCAATTGATGGATCAATTTTACGCACATGGAAGCCAACTTTATCAATAGTAGGGGCAGATGGTATTCCATCGGTAGCTGATGGTGGAAATGTCCTACGACCTTATACAACATTAAAACTTTCATTCCGATTACCCCCTGATGTGGATTGTAACAAAGCGATGGATGATGTTGAAAAAACATTATTAAAAGATCCACCTTATAATGCATCTATTTCCATTGATTGGGAAGAACCTGCAAACGGATGGAATGCGCCTAAATTAATCCCATGGCTAGACAATGCTATTCAAGATGCTTCAAAAACTTTTTTTGGTAAACAAGCTCTATCTATGGGTGAGGGTGGCACTATTCCATTTATGGCAATGTTAGGAGAAAAGTTTCCTGATGCCCAATTTGTAATTACTGGTGTTCTTGGCCCTGAGTCAAACGCACATGG
>CEPK01182370.1_pt1 | contig 10024 bp, 6 predicted proteins | sample 356231 | NCBI WGS metagenome assembly CEPK01 (sample SAMEA2620259, study PRJEB7988) | marine metagenome | biome: marine biome (ENVO:00000447); feature: deep chlorophyll maximum layer (ENVO:xxxxxxxx); material: "saline water (ENVO:00002010), including plankton (ENVO:xxxxxxxx)" | depth 80 m
AGGGGATGACACTCTCCCATATCCGGTCTCTCCCAATCAGAGTTGGAGAAACGTAGCTGGTGTCTGCGATCCTTCCGGACTCGTATTCGGTATCATGCCCCACCCGGAAGCGAATCACTCGACATGGCTAGGGGCCACTTGGACCCGTGAAGGAATCGAACACGGTGAAGGTGAGGGGATGCATATTTTCCACAATGCAGTCTCGTACGTTTCTGAGGGCTAAGAGAAGATTTCGAAGATCCTCTTCGATGCCGCTAGAACGAGAACTAACACGAGAATCAAACGAACACCTCTCTGAGAGGACACTTGAGAACCGTACCTCGACCCGATTAACCCGCCTAGGAGAACCACGGTCGCGAAAGGAACAAGCACCTCCAAATCCAAATCTAGAGTGCCCGCTAAACTAGCTCCCATTAGGCCGGAGAGGGAATTTAGCCAGACGAAGAGAGAAGCAGTCGCTGCAGCCTCCTTCGCAGTGCCCCATCCACCTAAGATTAAGGCTGGTAGCAGGAAAATCCCGCCCCCTATCCCTATCACTCCGCTCGCGAAACCAATTGCACCCCCAATAAGAGTCGCCTTGGCAACACTGGGTCGCGCAAACTCCTCGACCTCGACCTTTTCTGAAAATAACATCCACGCAGCTACTAGCAGAGTTAACGAGAGAAGAAAATCATAGAGGTTTCCTTCCACAAGCAGATAACCACCCGCAGCGGCCAGGGGCACACTCGCGCATACGAAGGGTACCGAGAGACCAATCACGTGATGACCAGACCTTCTGTATTGCCAGAATGCCAAGCCGGCTACAATCAGGTTCAGCGACCATGCGTACTGCTTCAACCACATTGACTCATCGTTAGCAAAGCTACTCAAGGAGAGGACCGCTAGATATCCAGAGGCCCCTCCCAATCCGATTGAAGAGTACATTCCAGCAACTATTAACAGAGCGAGAAGGATGATTACAAACTCGGTTGAGAACACAAGTCGCGGTCTGGGAAGCACACTTCAACTCCACCCCCTCCGTTGGGCCATGGAGGTAGGCGTAACTCTGGAGCGGGCAATCGAGATTGCCCTGCGCAACCCACTACCCAGACGAACAGAAACCATCGAGATTGATGATGCATCGGGAAGGACTCTGGCCATCGATCTAGCTTCCAAGGTCGACGACCCTAGATTTGACAACTCTGCAATGGACGGATGGGCCGTTCGGCAATCTGATTGTGAGCTGTCCGGTTCGAAACTAAGGATAGTAGGAACCAGCCAGGCGGGCTCCACAAAAATTCCGCAGGTCACCGCAGGAGAAGCTTGCAGCATTATGACAGGAGCCCCGATTCCAGAGGGGGCCGATGCAATAGTCATGGTCGAAGACTCCCAGACACAGGGAAACTTCGTAATCATCAAAGGACCGGCTAGGCCGGGTTTCATCAGGAAGAAGGCTGAGAACCTTGAGGAGGGCCAGGTGGCTCTGAAAGCAGGAGCATCCCTCGGCCCTGCCTCGATCTCACTAGCTGCTACTATGGGTTACGGACAGCTGGAAGTGGTCCAAAGACCAAGGATAGCCATCATAGGTGTCGGCGATGAACTGACCCCTCCAGGACAGAAACTTTCCCAGAGCTCGATCTACGAATCGAACACCTTTGGCCTCGCATCGCTGGCCAAAAAGATGGGCTGCCTTCCAAGCAGATACGAGATAATTCCAGACAACATCGACAGCCTGAGGGACACGCTGAACGAAGCAGCGGAAAATTCCGACGCCATAATTACTAGCGGTGGCGTTAGTATGGGAAAGTGGGACATTGTAAGAGCAATAATGGAAGAAGAGGGAAAACTCTCATTCTGGAGAGTTTTGATGAGACCGGGAGGCCCTCCCCTGTTTGGGTCATGGAGAAAAACTCCTTTATTCGGACTCCCTGGAAATCCAGTAAGCAGCCACGTCGTATTCCACGCTCTAGTATCCCCGTGGATATCCAAATCACTAGGATTCGATCAGTGGATTGGTCCCAGACTAAGCCAGAAAGTCTCAGTCAGACTTGAGGAGGATATTGCTGGGGCACCGCAAAAACTGTGTCTAAGGAGAATAAAAATTAAGTCAGAAAAAGGAATGCTAGTTGCAACTACTCAAACCCACCAAGGGAGTGGAAACGTTCACAGTCTGGTAGCTCACAATGGCCTAACACTGCTTCCACCAGATGTCGATGGAAAGAAAGGACAGGTTATCGACGCTCTTTGGATTCAGAACTAGGCTTACTAATGCACACATGACTTCAAGGACAATCAATCTCCCCATCCAACAGTATTCAGGTGGCAACCCATGGCGAAGAGAATAAAGAATGGAGCATCTAGCGATGGCTGGATTGAGGTTAAAGGTGCTAGGACTCACAATCTGAAGGGAATAGACGTCCGGATCCCCCGAGGAAAATTTGTCGTTATTTCAGGGGTATCAGGATCTGGAAAGTCCAGCCTCGCCTTCGACACCCTATACGCCGAGGGCCAACGCCGCTACGTTGAGAGCCTATCTTCCTACGCAAGACAGTTCTTAGGTCAGATGAAGAAGCCCGATTGCGACTCGATAGAGGGCCTTTCCCCAGCAATTAGCATTGACCAGAAGCAGGGGAGTCACAACCCTCGTTCAACTGTAGCTACGGTGACTGAGATGATGGATTACATGAGGCTCCTCTGGGCAAGAGTGGGTCTACCACATTGTCCAGAGTGTGGGAGAGAAGTAAGTAGGAGAACTGTACAGGAGATCGTAGATGACGTTCTCTGGAGATTCGAAGGACACGGCATAGCGATATGGACCCCAGCCATAAGAAACAGAAAGGGCACCCATGCCGACCTATTCTCAGCTTTGGTCGACCAGGGGTACCTATTCGGGAAGGTTAACGGAAGGGAGGAGAGCTTCGAAGAGCCACCCTCGCTAGAGAAGAACCTGAGGCACGACATCGACGTAAGGGTCGATCGCATGTTGTTGAGCCTCAGCAACCGACAGAGGCTAACTGAGGCTATCGAAGCAGGACTGAGACTTGGAGGTGGTTCAGTAGCTGTGGAGAGTCTTAGCTGTCCGAAACCGGGAGAAGACAACTCCGAAGAACAGAGGTTCAGAACCGAGGAGGGCGAGGTCATTGCATACTCGGAGGAGTTCGCTTGCCCTACACACGGAGCATTCCTTCCGGAGATGAGTCCACGTGTTTTTTCATTCAACAATCCCCTAGGGGCATGTCCTACGTGCCAGGGATTGGGGGTCCAGAGAACTTTCTCACATGAGCTTGTTATCGACAGGACGGCAACAATCGAGGAAGGATGCATCAGACCATTCAAGCGATCTATGATGTCGGGATGGTACAGGAGTCAGATGATTCAAACTTGCAACCACTTCGGTATTCCCATCGATGTACCCTTTGCAGATTTAGACGAAGATAGCACTGATATAATGCTCAATGGATCCGGCGGAGAGCCCATCAACTTCGAATTCAACTCAGAGAAGGGCTCTTCATATAGAATGGAAAGGCCTTGGGAGGGAGTATTCTCTAGATTACGAAGAACTTACACGGACACCAGCTCAGAGAGAACAAGATCTAGACTTACATCCTACATGACCGACGAACCATGCACTAACTGCATGGGTGACAAACTCAATGAGGCAGTCTGCAGGGTTACAGTGGGAGGGGTTAACCTACCTGGAATATCTAAGTGCAGTGTATTGGAGGCCCTAGCAGTTGTCCAGAACTGGCGCCTAGGAGAGCTCGATGATACCTGGAAAAAGCTAGACAGAGACCCACCCAAGAGTGAAACCGTCAACATGACCGAGAGACTAGATGAGAGATCCATATACATCGGAAAAGAGATCATCAAGGAAATCGAGTCCAGGCTCCGCTTCTTAGCACTTGTAGGATTGGACTACCTCACCCTTGATCGAAGAGCCAACACCCTATCTGGGGGAGAGAGCCAGAGGATACGCTTAGCTACTCAAATCGGGACTCGTTTAACAGGGGTAATGTACGTCTTGGACGAGCCTAGCATAGGCCTTCATCCCAGGGACAACGGAAGGTTACTACAGACTCTGAGGGAGCTCACGGATCTGGGGAATACACTACTGGTGGTGGAGCACGACGAAGCCACAATGAAACAGGCAGACTGGCTAGTAGATCTAGGCCCTGGTGCAGGTAAGGAAGGGGGTCAGTTAGTGGTAAACGGCACCTATCAGGAACTTCTAGAGAACAAGGACAGCCTTACAGCAGCCTATCTTTCAGGCAGACGGGCGATACCTATCCCAGAAGATCGAGTTACTCCTGACGCCGACAGATGGATTACGATTAGTGGGGCTAGGCAGAACAACCTTCAGGACATAGAGGTCAAGGTACCCCTAGGCTGCATGGTTGCAGTAACGGGGGTGTCTGGATCCGGAAAGTCCTCTCTCGTCACGGAGACCTTGGCTCCAGCGCTTCTGAGAGAACTCCACGGTTCTGACTCTACCCCTGGGGCAATGGACTCAATATCCGGACTAGATCAGATAGACAAGGCGATAGTAATCGACCAATCACCCATAGGTAGGACGCCTAGATCAAACCCCGCCACCTACACCGGTGCTTTCGGACCAATTCGTGAACTTTTCTCTGAGACCAAGATAGCGAAGGAGAGGGGATACTTGCCGGGGCAGTTCTCATTCAATGTCAGAGGAGGTAGGTGCGAGGCTTGTAGCGGAGCAGGATCTACGAAACTTGAGATGAACTTCCTTCCTGATGTTTGGGTCACCTGTGATGTTTGCAAGGGAAAGAGGTACACCCGCGAGACACTTGAGATTAAGTGGAAAGGCAAGACAATACATGATGTACTTGAGATGAACGTCGACGAGGCCTGTGTATTCTTCAAAAATCAACCTAAAATCCACAGGATTGTCGAGACAGTTCGAGATGTTGGCCTTGGCTATATCCGCTTGGGACAGCCTGCCACCACTCTTTCTGGAGGAGAGGCCCAAAGAGTAAAGCTGGCAACAGAACTGCACCGACCACCTAGAAAGCATACATTCTACATTCTCGACGAGCCAACTACCGGTCTCGCCCTATCAGATGTTCACCAGCTGATCGAGGTACTCTTACGCCTAAGAAGGAACGGCCATACAGTGATTGTTATCGAGCATCACCTAGACGTAATCAAGTGCGCCGACTGGATAATCGACTTAGGCCCAGAGGGTGGTGAGTTAGGAGGAGCCATCGTAGCAACTGGTACTCCGGACGAAGTCGCCAGAGAACCTGGGAGCTACACCGGCCAGCATCTAATTGGCATGGTCTGAGCAAATCTGTGCCAACCCTTGAGAAGGACCCCCCTAATCGACACACATGTACCGGTCAGGGAATCCCGCTCTCAATGACTCTACCTTTGAGAAATCATCCTACGAAGGAGCTCCTTGGTGGGAAGAAACCGAGTCGAATATGATGACAATAGAGGGAGTAGCCGAGAAGACTGGATTGCTTCTTCTGATAACGACATCTACCGCTCTTGCAACCGCTTTCTCCATGCCCGAGGCAGCCCCCCTAATTCTTGTTGGCCTTCTTGGTAGTTTCATAGTTGCGTTGATGGTGGTATTTTCTGGTTCTATGAACCCTCTCCTCATCTGCTTATACGCAGCCTTAGAGGGCATTTTTCTTGGAGGCATTACTTGGTTTTTTGAAACCCCTCTAGAGATGCCAGGCATAGGGATATTGGCAGCTCTTCTGACCTTCCTCATTCTTGGGGGCATGATCGTAATCTATAGAGCAGGGCTAATCGCATGGGACAGGAATCTTGCAATAGCGGTTAGCTCGGCGGTGGCGGCAATTTTCCTAATCTATTTGATCTCAATCATTGGAGCATTATCCGGATGGTACAATGTCCCATACATCCACGGGGCAGGGCCAACAGGAATTGCATTCTCTTTGTTCGTAGTCGGAATTGGCGCTCTGTGTCTAGTTGCAGACTTCGATTTCATTGAACGAGGTGTGCAAAGAGGTGCCCCCAAGAAACTTGAGTGGAGGGCTGCCTTTGGACTAATGGTCACTCTTACATGGCTATACCTTGAGATACTCAAGTTACTAGCCAAGATAGCTGCTTCGAGGAGATAGGAAATGGACACCAGCTTGGTGCTCTCTCTCGCATTCGCCGGTGCCGCTTTGGGTGTGGTAGAGGGAATCAAGCCCGGACCCCTTCTAACCATGGTAATCCGAGAAACCCTGTCAGGAGGATTCCGTGCTGGAATTTGGACCGCATCCGCGCCTATTTTCACTGACGGCCCATTGATTATCTTCAGTCTATTTGCAGCTTCCTTCCTAGCAGAAAATGAAACCCTTCTATTTCTGGTAACAGTGGCAGGAGCTGTATTCCTAGCTAGAATGGGATTCGAATGCTTCTACCTAGAAATACCCGATATCAATGACAAATCTCCGCTACCCACTGGATCTTTTGTTCGAGGAGTAGCAACCAACCTATTGAACCCGAATGTCTACTTTTTTTGGTTTCTAATTGGAGGCCCATTGATGGCTTCGGCCGTGGAGGAAGAACTCCTCGCTCCAATAGCATACGCAGTAACATTCCTCATCACGATAATTATGACAAAGTCATCTATAGCCTTCGCCATACACCTCGCTAGTGGAGAAATCTCTCCAGTGGCCTATCGGAGGCTATTGGCATTATGCGGTCTGGTGATGCTTGGATTTTCAGCCTCATTTGCTTGGGACGCATACAACATGAACTCTACCTTTTTCTAGAGAGTTCCCGGACCACCCATAGGTAGCTCTGCGAGCGATCCATTGACTCGCAAGGAGGGTCCAGTGACCATGGTTCCGAAAATTCCAATCTCACCACCTACATTGTGTGCTAGGCCGAACCATGCCCTCCCATGCTGATCGATGATAATGTCATTGAAGTCTCCGAACCCGCCACATCTGTTGTAGCCGCAGTCCGCAGAGGTATCCAATGGGTCGCCCCAAGCATTAACCTGAACCGTAGTTAGAAGAGGCATATCGCTGAAAGCATCGGTGATTACTGTAAGGTAACCGTTCCAGGTGTCGCCTCCTGAATCTCCTAGATATCCGAATGCAACCTTTCCAGCTCCTCCAGCTGTCACAACGGGGAAACCAGTGCCGTTCAAATCGATAGGGGGCGCAATCATAATCGGAGCGCTCCATGAGCCCCCTTCGTCCCTAGAGTACGAGTAGTAGGGCATGTTGTCGTTCCCCATCCAGAACGCGTGAACGTTGTCCTCTGAGTCTGTAGCAACCTGTGCCTCTTCGAAGTTCCATGTTTCAGCAGTACCAGTTGTCTCGGTAGGAAGTGGATGCTCTGTCCAGATCAAACCTCCATTCGTACTCCTGTAGATGGAGTAACCTTCTCCTCCGTTGCATCCTCTATTGCCCCTGTAGAAATTTCCATTCTCACTTCCAATCATGTGACCAGTTAGACCCCCACTATCACAGTCCGTAGGAGTTCCTGGGAGCTCCGGGCCCCAAGTCGCCCCTCCATCATTGCTAGCTGAACATACGGGATAAGGATAGTTTCCGTTTACGCAGAATACCCACGTTGTCTGATGGAAAGCAGCGGGATACGGTGAAGAAGCAATTGTCTGATGATCCTGAACCGACCATCCGGTAGCAACCGAAGGACCGACCCAGCTCTGACCCTCGTTATCCGACCACTCCACCGTCATTCCCAACAGAGCATGCATGTCGAACTTCATTATGCGATCAGTCCATGGATCAACATACACATAAGGATCATTGCTATTAGGCACTGGAAGAAGGGCGCTGTACACATCCTCGCATACATATTCACTGATATTGACCATTCCTATCATCCCACTGCACCGAACAATAGCGGTTGAGCCAGCAGCACCATTACCCCAGCTAGTCATATACAGATTATCGAGAGAAGTTACTCCTATTGTAGGCTCAAAGGTAGTCATCCCGATTCCGAAGTAGGATCCTACTGCACAAACAGGCGTATTATCCCCAATAAGAACGGAAGTACCGTTGAAAAGGTCCGAGACACCTGTGGCATCTGTAGCATTTCCGTAGTGGTACCAGGTTGTGTTACTTATCGAACTCCCAGTCTCAGAGCAGAGAGAATCGAAGAACCCAATCTCCTCAATTAGCTCCTCCTCATTACCAAAGCATCCACCCAATGGTGATAAGATTACAATCAATGAAACTCCAATGGAGAACACTCTCATGATGTTGCGGCTAAGACATCCCTACATCAGTTAAACGGATTGTTGGCCACTTACGTCGTAATTCTCTTGACATCAACATACAACTGTTAAGTAAAGGGTTTTTTATAAGCTAGAACCTCAACAAAACTTCATGAGACTTACCGCCGTACTTCTCACGGCTCTAGTAGTCAGCCTTTCCGGCTCCCTAGCGGTTTCCAACTCGTCCAATGGACCGGACACATCAAAGATGAGTAAAGAGATAATTTCCATGTTAAATGGCGCAGAAGGTATCGAGGCAATAGTCCAATTTTTTCAGGAACCCACTGATGAGGAATGGTCAGCATTTCGATTAATCGACTTGGAATTAATTTCAGAAATGTCAGTATTGCACGGGGGATTGGTCAGCGGAAGTCCCATGGAAATTTCTGAACTCTCCAAGCTTTCATTCGTAAAACACATCGAAGCAAATGTTCCGATAGAGCATTTCTATCTCCCGGGTGATCAGGATGATTACGAGTCGAAGATGCATGAAACAGTTCGATGGGTCAATGCTAGTCTAGCATGGCACAGGGCCATAATCGGAACAGATGGTGTACTAAAGACTGAACCCGATCTTTCCCTAAAGGAGTATGACGGATCCGGAGCTACCGCTGTAGATCTTGATACGGGAATAGACGGGGAGCATCCCGACTTCGATTGTGGGGAGCCTTGGTCTGGAGATAAGCTGATTTGGTCTGCAAAGTGGACTGGTGTGGCTTGGGTGGACGCCCCCAACTGCAACTCTGACACATCCAGCGGTCATGGGACACACGTTGGTGGAACCATTGCAGGTAACGGAGATGCTTCTGGGGGGAGACGCTTGGGTACAGCCAAGGGAGCGACTATAGTTGCCTTGGGAACTGGAGACGGAGCCTCAATTTTCGCGGCTGTCCAGGGTCTGGAATGGACATATCAACACAGTAGACCAGGTCTTAACGAGTATAACATTAGAGTCGTCTCCAACTCATGGGGGACCAATGGCGACTACAATCCATCTAATGCGGTTACCGTCCTAACGGACATGCTCACTTACGAAAACGACGTTGCAGTGATTTTCGCCGCTTCCAATAGTGGAGGAAATGGTGACGAGTCAGAGGATGATCTCAGGACGAATATTTACGCCAATACACCATCGGCAATATCTGTAGCTGCTTTGGTCCACGAAGGCGACGCAGTAACTTCATTTTCAAGTCGTGGTTGGAAGACACAACAGCACACTTGGCCCGACATCGGAGCTCCGGGTAGAAACATTTGGGCAACAGCCCCCAGAGCAACAGCAATCGACGCCTCTACTAGGGATCAGGGCGATATCTACTACATGGCAATCTCCGGAACAAGCATGGCCACACCTCACATTGGAGGGATTGCGACTCTTCTATTGGCAGCAGCACCATCTCTGGGAGCTGCAGACTATCAGGTAGAGGATCACGATCACATCGACAGTCTCTACTTCAACGAGTCGGCGAAGGGGATTCAATTCGACGATTGGATGGAGAGAAACGAGTCAAGAGTACATGAGGTTGAATTAATCCTCGAACTCACTTCTCACTATGGTTTTCTAAGAAATTCTTGTGAGGAAGGTAACGATGACGACTCCTGTAATGATATTCCCGATGAGTGCTACATATCCGATGAGACTCAGCGATGTCACGACTGGAGGGTCGGACACGGATTAGTCGACACTGACAGGGCTCTCGCTCTTGCGCGTACAGTTCAAGTCATGAGAGACCCCGATGAAGACGGGTTCATAGATTACCCAGAAGTGACAGTTTGGGACGCCTATACTCACTACGAGAGCATCATGGACAT
>CEPK01031661.1_pt1 | contig 10020 bp, 8 predicted proteins | sample 356231 | NCBI WGS metagenome assembly CEPK01 (sample SAMEA2620259, study PRJEB7988) | marine metagenome | biome: marine biome (ENVO:00000447); feature: deep chlorophyll maximum layer (ENVO:xxxxxxxx); material: "saline water (ENVO:00002010), including plankton (ENVO:xxxxxxxx)" | depth 80 m
CGATGGTCTATATGCATAATCTATTGAAAAATTAGTCCATGCTAAACCTATTCCAGTTGAAAGGAAGCCATTGTTGTTTCTGCCTAATCTGATTTGAAGATTAGATTTATAATTTATCTCAGCTCCTATATTAAATTGAAAATCTTTGTAAGATAAAGTTTTAATAAATCCTCCATTAATTCGAAAACTTAACGGTAATTTGGCAAATTTAAATAATTGTGTTACGCCAAGAGATATGTTTGGCATAGTTCTTTCGACTGTTCCATTATCCCATATAAACCAAGATGTCGTAAAATGATTAAATGTCAATCCAACTATATTATCCTGCCATGGGGAAAACTTTGCACCAATATCAAATCCAAATCCATTTCCTTTATATCCACCTAGATTATGGAATAAGCTCTTTATTGCAATGCCAACAGAAAATTTATTTATATTTTTTGCAGTGCTTAGATGTATGCCCCATTGAGATTGGTTAAAATATTTTACATTCTCTATATCAAGCCTCTCCCCTTCATCTAAAATTCCATTTCCTTCACCAGTATCCAGTGTGCCAGGCATGCCATCCTCCCCCCAGTCAAGCAAAAGATCTCTGGTGTCAGGAATACTAGATACTGCTTCCCGTAGAATTACTATGCTTAAGGGTGTTTTAAATCTATTTTTAAGACCAAAGACCAATACATCGCTACTAACTAAACCTGCAAATCGATTTTGATGGCCATAGGAAAATGGTAGAATTCTTTGAGAATCTTGATGCGCAGGATTCCATAAAACCGATATAGGGGATGTACCATCCGCTATAAAAGAATTGCCCAATGATAATGCTCGTCCATCACCAGCATTATCAAAAATTTCCCATCCATAATTTACCCAAATTGATTTTGAGTAAATGAAGGAAAATAACAACGTTATTATGAAAATAATATTTTTATGATTCATATTTCTTTTTCATATCATCCAATAACCTTAATGCTTCCATCGGTGTAATTTCATTAATATTTATATTCTTTAAATCTTTAATAAAAGACAAAATATCTTCTTCAAATAATGATGCCTGATTAAGATTTTCTTTTGGTAAATAATTTCCAACTTCTTTACTTTCATTTAAGTGATGTAGAAGAATTTCATTAGCCCTTTCTAAAATACTCTTTGGAAGGCCAGCCATTTTTGCTACATGAATTCCATAACTCTTATTTCCTGGTCCAGGTAGAATCTTTTTTAAAAATACTATTTCTTCTTCAGATTCATCTACAGCAGCATGGTAATTCTCTAATCTATTTAAAGTTTGATCTAATTTGGTTAATTCATGATAATGAGTTGCAAAAAATGTTCGAGCAGCAAGAGATTTATTATTATGCAAATATTCAGTAATAGACCATGCCAATGATAAACCATCAAATGTTGCTGTTCCTCTACCAATTTCATCAAGGAGGATTAGGCTTTGAGGTGTCGCGTTATGAATAATATTTGAAGCTTCGATCATTTCAATAAGAAATGTGCTTTCTCCGCCCGCAAGATTATCGCTAGCACCTACTCTTGTAAATAAATGATCAACAATACCGATTTCAGCATCTTTAGCAGGCACAAAAGAACCAATTTGCGCCATTAAAACTGTCAAGCCTATTTGACGCAAATAAGTAGACTTTCCTGCCATATTTGGACCAGTTATAAGGTGAATTTGATTCTTCATTACATCTAAATCAACGCTGTTGCTAACAAAACGTTCAGAAGAAGGTAATAGTTTCTCCACAATAGGGTGCCTACTATCACTAAGTTTTAAAATGGAATCATTTGATAATTTTGGCATACAATATCTATTTTGAATGGCCAAGTGAGCAAATGTCATCAATATATCAACACGATTTATTATTTTGGAGTTAGTTTGGATTAAATCAACTTGATCTAAAATTTTGCTACAACATTTATAAAAAAGTTCTGTTTCAATTGCAAATATTCTCTCTTCAGCTGATAAAACTTTTTCTTCATATTGTTTTAATTCAGTGGTTATATAGCGTTCGGAATTAACTAATGTTTGTTTTCGTATATATTCATCTGGAATATTATTTTGCTGAGATTTTGAAATTTCCAGATAATATCCAAAGACCTTATTAAATCCAATTTTTAGTCGATTTGCTCCTGTACGTTCTCTTTCATTTTGCTCTAGATCCTTAATCCATTTTTTCCCTCCAGAAATTAATTTTCGTAATTCATCTAGTTCATTGTTTATACCTTCACGAAAAATATTACCTTGTTTTAAAGAAGCTGGTACTTCTTCATTTAATTGTAACGATAGATATTCTACTATTAATTCAGTATCTACAAAAGAAGAGTGTATTTTATTTAAATGCTGATCATCAATCTTTTTTAAAATATCTTTTAATTTTGGTACTTTGCTTAAACTATGTTTTAAACCAATTAAATCTCTAGGCGAAGCTTTATTTTGATTAATTTTTCCTAATATTCTTTCTATATCAAGAATTTCCTTAAATACTATTCTACATTTTTCTAATTGGTTCTTATGATGCACAAATGAATTAACAATATTCAAACGATTATTTAACTTATCTATATCACATAAAGGTCTACTAAGCCACTGTTTTAACATTCGACCTCCACCATTTGTAATTGTATGATCTAATAAATCAATTAATGTTCCATGTGTACCTTGCGTTGATAACGACCTAAATATTTCAAGATTTTTTACAGAAAAGCTATCCATGCCCATTATACCATCATGATGTATCGTTTTCAAATTAGTAACATGATTTAAGGAGCCATTTAATGTGTTATTAATATGAAGAAAAATCGCACCTGCCGCTGCAATACCTAATGTTAATTTCTCACATCCAAACCCTTTTAATGATTGCACTTGAAAATGTTTCTTAAGTATCCTGTATGATTCTTGATATGAAACCAACCAATCATCAATAACAGTTACAAATGGCCTTAAGGTTCTATACCATAAAGAAGTAGAATAAACAGTATTACTGGGAATTAAAATTTCTCTAGGAGCAAATTTTAATAATGATTCTGTTAAATCAACTGATAAACACTGACCTATAAATAGTTCACCAGTTGATTGATCTAAAATAGCATATCCTGAATATTTATTTTCAAAATACAGACATCCAATATATTGATTTGATTTTTCATTTAAAGCCGTATCACTTGTGATTGTTCCAGGTGTGACAACTTCAATTACTTCTCTCTTTACAATCCCTTTAGCAAATTTTGCGTCTTCTATCTGTTCACAAATAGCAACTCGGTGCCCAGCATTTACTAGCTTATGTAGATAATTATCCAAAGAATGATATGGAAATCCAGCTAATGGAACTTCAGCAGCTGCTCCATTTGACCTCTTAGTTAGGACAATTCCTAAAATTTTTGCCGTAATAACAGCATCATTATTAAAAGTTTCATAAAAATCTCCCATTCTAAATAATACAATTGCATCATTATATTGCTCTTTTATCTCACCATATTGTTGCATTAAAGGAGTTTCTTTACTATTTGTAGATTTATTTTTCAAAGATTTTTCCCTTTTATACGCAAATTTCCATTGCGTAATGTCCAACCCTGCTTATCACAAAATTCTAGTATTGGAATAGCAAATTTTCTTGTTAAACCTGTATAGATTTTGAAAGATGAAACATCTAATTCATTATTTGATTTAAAATGATTTTTATTCAATAAATATAACTTATCTACATTTTCAGAATGCATCCAAAGATCAGCATCTACTTTGACGAGTTTCTTTTGATTTCTTAAATAATGCAATATCTCTAAAGACTTTTTCTCAGATAAATCAAATTGTTCAGAAATTTGTTTAGTAGAAATTGGAATAAAACCATTATTAATCAATTTCTTTTCAATTCTTTTATAAAATTGAACAATTTCATCACTAATTTTTGTTTTGTGCGATATTAATGCATACTCAGATCCAACCCTCTTAATATATCCTTGTTTTTCTATCATTGAAAGAATTTCAAAAAACCATCCTTCTTCAATTCCTGATTTCTGTTTTAGGACATCTGGAACCATTCCACTTCTTAATGGATTATTTCCATGAAAATCCCCCAAAATTTCAATAATCTTCTTCATATCGCTATTCTTCATATTTTGGCTAAAAACATATCCATTTTCACTAGTAATAAGATCTAATTCTTCTATCCATTTATAGATAATATCAATGTGAATTTGTGTTATTGAAGACCATTCTTTAATCAATTTGGGCATACTATAATTAATAAGTTGATTTAATCTTTTTTTTGTATCTCTTTCAAGCAATGGAACCCATGATTTGAATGGCAGATTTTTAATCATTAAATTAGTTAAAACAATGCCTCCACCTAATGTGGTAATTGGAGAATAAGACCTTATAACAAATAGATCTTCTTGAAATACACAAATATTTTTTTCCATTTTTACTAATACATTTTTGCTAATATTATAATCTAATGTTTTATGACCAATCAAATATATTCTTGCAAATACTTCGGCAGTTCCTAAATGGATTCGTACTCTTTGTCTATGTTTAAATCTTTTAACACTTTGATTAGTGATGGAAATTTTTGCAATAAATTGATTTACGGATACTATTGTAGAGCTTGATGTAATCTGGGATCCTCTAGAAACTTTATTTAATTCAATATGTGACAAATTGATTGCAGCTCTATCTCCAATTTGAACAGAATCAACCTCTTTGCCATGACTTTGTATACCTCTAACTTTAGTTGAAATTTTATCTGGCAATGCAAATACTTTATCTCCTTTACTAAGACTGCCCGATAAAACAGTTCCAGTTACTACTGTTCCAAAACCCATCATTGAAAACGAACGATCCACATGTAGTCTAAAAATATCATTTCTTAGGATATCGCTTTTGGAAATTATCTGTTTTGATAGAAGATTCTTTAGTTGATTTATACCTTGATTAGTTTCTACAGATGTTCTAATAATTTCAATATTTTCGAAAGAATCACTTGTGATTCCACGAACTTCTTGCTCAACAAGATCTATCCATTCTTTATCTTGAATTAAATCAATTTTTGTGAGAGCTACTATACAACTAGAAATATTTAATATTTTTAAAATCTGAAGGTGCTCTATTGTCTGCGGCATGATCCCATCATCTACAGCAACTACCAATAATGCAATATGAATATTAGATACACCTGCTACCATATTTCTTACAAATTTTTCATGTCCAGGCATATCAATAATAGTAGTATTATCATTAAGAAATGCAAAACCCAGATCGATCGTCATCCCTCTATTTTTTTCATCAATTAATCTATCCGTATTTGTACCAGTGATAGCTTTGACCAAGGATGTTTTACCATGATCAATGTGACCAGCAGTCCCTATAACCACGTGAGACAAACTAAACCTGCTTAATTGAATCAATCAAATGAGATATTTGTCTAGGCAATACAGCTTTTAAATCAATATAAAAAACATTACCCTTGGTATAACCAACAACAGGGTAACTACCTAAACGAAAGGCTTTTGCTAGCGAAGATACCGATAATTTATGTGGGCGAAATTTTAAGGCGACACTAGGAATTGATTTTAATGGCAATGAACCACTTCCTGCCTCTACTAAAGATTCTTCTAAAGTAATGCCCAAAACCTTTATTTTGTTTTTAGGTATGTTATCAATAATTCTTTCACCTCTGGCAATTAATTCTTTTCTAGGTGTAGTGAGTAATTTCAAAGATTGATTACTAGAATCAAATTTTTCTTCTGAATAAAAAGTCTTTAGTGTTTCCTCCATAAAAGCTATAGTCCACTTATCGCATCGATATGTTCTGTGTAGTGGGTTTTTTGAAATTTTATTAACATATCTTTTTTTTCCAATAATAAATCCACACTGAGGGCCTCCAATCAATTTGTCCCCAGAAAAAGTTATAATATCAGCACCCATATTTGAAATTTCTTTTATATTTTTTTCCTTTGGTAAATTATAGTTATCTGTAGAAATAATTGTACCAGATCCCAAATCAACAACAAGAGGTACACGTTTTTTCTTTGATAATAAGGCTAAATCAATAAGCGGGACTTCTTTTGTAAACCCCTTAACAATATAGTTGCTGGTATGCGCCCACAAAATCACACCTGTTGTTGTTGATATTGCTTTTTCATAATCAATTAAATGAGTCCTATTTGTTGTACCTACTTCAACGAGATTTGCATGACTTTTTTGTATTATATCAGGTATACGAAAAGAACCCCCAATCTCAACTTCCTGCCCTCTTGATATAATTACATCCTTACCCTCTGCTAAAGAATTAAGCGATAACAAAACAGCAGAAGCATTATTATTTACTAATAAACTAGATTGAGATCCAAATATCGCATTAGACATTCGAGATAAATGATTTTGTCGATAGCCACGTTTGCCTTCTAATAAATCAAATTCCAAATTAATATACCCATCCAATTTATTTGCAACTCGATTTATTATCTTTTTTGATATAGGTGCTCGTCCAAATCCTGTATGCAGAACTATACCCGTACCATTTATTATATTTTTGATTGAAGACTGATCCAACCTCACAACTTCATTGATAATTCTACTTATAATTTCCTTACGTTTAAAATCTAGCTTATTAGCCTGTGCTAATTTTCTATACAGCTTTATTTCGCAATTAATTATTTCTTTTATATATCTATTATGTAAGGATATATCACTTTTTATCTCGTGTAATACTTGAGATACTGATGGAAGTTCTTTTAGCTGCCCTTTAATCATATTGCTTTATAAAATAGATAATATTTTGATACTAAAAAAATAATTATGTCTTCAATATAATGATATAACTAGTTAATAAAGCTGGGATAAGTAAAAAACCTAAAGAAATAAATACAATTGTAGTGCCATAATTCATTGCAATAATTCCTCCAATCAATGCAGCTATAGACCCTATACCCATACTCAGGAAAAAATTAATTCCATAGCCAATTCCTCTATTATTGCTATTTGTTAATTCTGCAATAATTGTATTGCTAATAGGTTGACTACTAAAATGTGCCATGCCTAGACCTAAACTGCAAATAATGAGCAATAAACCATTTGTATAACCCATTAATAACAAAAAAGGTATGTTAATTGCAATAACATATGGCAATATATTAACCCTATTGAAACGTGTTCCAAGTTTTCCGCCAATAATTTGACCAATTATTCCTGATAAGAAAACAAATGAAGGAAAAATTCCCGCCTTCATTGTATCAGGGATAAATGTCAAAAATTCTTTCGTATTTTCAGCAAAATGAATTGGCATAAAAGTGGTGAAACCATAATATACAAACCCCATAATTAAATTAGTTAAATAGAAAAAAACTAAGGCTATACGATTAGTCTGTCTCATGACATTTTTATTGTTCATTTTTTCAACATCATTGATGTTATCATCCGAAGGAATTAGTAATAATGAAGTAATACCCAATACAAAATTAAATAACCCTAAAGTTGCATATGATGCGCGCCAAGAAATTAAAAAAGCAAGAGTGGTAGCTAATATGGGGCCTATTGCTGATCCCGTTGACCCAAAAATTCCATGCACTGCCATACCTTTTGTTATTTGATGAACTCGATTAGAAATCAAAGTAAGGCCTGCGGGATGATATATACTTGAAGAAAGCCCTAGCAAACCTAGGCCAAAAACCAAATGGTAGAAGGAATTAGAAATAGATACAAGCAATGCTGAAAAACTAGAAGTAAATAAATACAAGATTAAAAGGGTTCTACCTCCAATCTTATTTTCCATCCAACCAGATGGGATAGCCCCAAACCCAAACATAAATGCGCTAATTGTAACAATTAAACCTAAAATATCTAATCCAATATTGAATTCACTCATAAGAATTGGAATTAAGCTTGGCAATGCTAACATCAATGCATGAACTGATAGGTGTGCACCCCCTGTAATTGTTAATATTGTTTTCTCTAATCGATTCATAATAGTAATATTATATTATAATTAAAAAACCCTCACTATCATACTAAAACAGATAATGAGGGCGAAAATAGGATAAATAAGCTAGGATTAGCGTTTTTCTGTAATCTTAGTTGCTTTACCAGTTAATCCACGTAAATAATGTAGTTTTGCGCGCCTTACCTTACCTTTACGATCAACTTTAATAGAATTTATCATTGGAGAATGCAATGGAAAAATCCTCTCTACGCCAACTCCACCAGAAATTTTTCGTACTGTAAAAGTTTCTTCTACACCTCCACCATTTTTAGAAATAACAACACCTTTAAAAACTTGTAATCGTTCTTTATTTCCCTCAACAACTCTTACTCCAACGGAAATAGTGTCTCCTGGAGAAAATTCTGGCAGATTATCTCTTAACTGATCTTTAACTGCTTCTTGTAACTTATTCATGATTTATCCTCCAATGATTCAAATTCTTTCGTCCTCTTTAACCATAAATCGGGACGTTTATTTTTAGTTCTTAAACTTCTTTCAAATTTACGCCATTTATTTATTTTTTTGTGATCACCACTCAATAAAACTTCTGGAACCCTTAAGTTATCAATTTCAGATGGTTTAGTATAGTATGGACCATCAAGCTCACTACCAGTAAAAAAAGAATCTGTTTTTACAGAATCATAATTGTTAAGCACACCTGGTATTAATCTTACTATGCTATCTATCATAATCATTGCTGGAATTTCACCATTTGTAACTACATAATCACCTATCGAATATTCATTTGTCACATACTTATCAATTACACGCTGATCAATGTCTTTATAATGGCCGCAGATAAAAATTAAGTTTTCAAAATTACTATTTTCCATTGCTTTACTATGAGACCACAATTGTCCTTGGGGTGAAGGATATACAATTTTCACATTTTTACTATCTTTCAAATTATTAAGAATTTGATCTAGGGCTGCAAATAATGGCTCTGGCATTAAAATCATGCCACCACCACCACCATAAGGAGTGTCATCTATTTGCTTATAATTACCCAAGCCAAAATCTCTTAAATCTACCAAATCAAATTTTACTAGATTTTTTTCAATTGCTTTATGCAATATAGATTGTTCAATGATAGAACTGACCATATCAGGTATAGGTGTAATTATTGAAATTATCTTCAATCTAATAATCCTTCCATAGGTGTTATCAATACTGCTCTTTGAGAATAATCTATACTTTTAACAATTTCAGGTATTATTGGAATTAAAAACTCTCTATTTCCATCATTGATTACATAAGCATCATTTGCTGGGAGCCAAAGAATATCTCCTAATTTCCCAATATGCATCCCTTCATCAGTAAATACCCCATATCCAATCAAATCACTAGAAACAAAATGAATTGAATCTAATTCATCAACTAATGCAAAAATCTTTTTTCCAATAATAGTTTCCGCACCATCTCTATCTTTAATCCCTTCAAATATAAAACTAGATTTCTTACCAGAGCCGATCATTTTGTTTAATTGAAGTTTAATAGATGATTTATCTGTAAGACCAATATGTAATTGATGAGAGTGAATATAATCCTCAAAATATCGAGATAAAGGGCGAACAGACACTGCACCTTTCAATCCAGATGCACGGGTAACTTCTCCTATAGGAAAAAGCTTATTCATAATCTGATAACTAACTAATCAATAACATCAAGGCGAGCGCGTTTACCACCCTGCTTCGCATTAATTGCAAAGACTAAGGTGCGAATGGCTGAAATATTTCTTCCATTCTTTCCAATAATTTTACCATAATCGCCTTCGCCTACGGTTAATTCATATATTATACGCTGCTCTGTTTCTACATCTGTTACGTTTACTTCATCAGGTTTATCAACCAAATGTTTAGCTATACTTTCAACTAACTCCTTCATAATCACTTCCTCCTTGGGTCTTTATGGGTTTTGAATGACCCATCTTCATTATTCATCAATTTTGGCCTTACTTTTTGGCCTTCTTTGTTGAGCCTTTTTTAACTGATTTTTTCTTTTTAGGCTCTTTATCTTGTTTATTATTTGGTGCTTCTTCTTC
>CEPK01071533.1_pt1 | contig 10000 bp, 5 predicted proteins | sample 356231 | NCBI WGS metagenome assembly CEPK01 (sample SAMEA2620259, study PRJEB7988) | marine metagenome | biome: marine biome (ENVO:00000447); feature: deep chlorophyll maximum layer (ENVO:xxxxxxxx); material: "saline water (ENVO:00002010), including plankton (ENVO:xxxxxxxx)" | depth 80 m
GCCTTGGACATGTAATGTTGAGCAAGGTCATCAATTCCCTTTTGGCAAATGATTACGTTAGCCCCACTAGCTTGGATTTTCTCAACAAGTCCCTTGATGTAATTCTCTTCTTCTTCAAGGAATGATGCTAGCATTGATGGGTCAGTAATCTGAATCTTTGCATCGACCTCGGTCTTCTTGACTTCTATTGCACTATTGATGAGTGCAACCTTTGCACCTGAGACTGAACGAGGCATTCCAGCATGAACTCTTTCCTTGTCCAGGATGATTCCGTCGACCAATGTGCTATCTTTGATAGAACCGCCTTGGCGCTTTTCTACCTTGATGTCTGAAAGGTCTACCAATCTTTCACCGTCTTCGATTGTGCCAACTGAATTGACTGCTCTAACACAGATGTCTGCCAAAAATGACTTGACTGCTCCAGCGGATTTACCGGTTAGTGAAGTCTTAGCGACCTCCATCAACACATTGTCATCGTTGTCAGTAGAAATCCCATGGGATTCAAGGCAACCTACCGCTTTTTCTGCAGCCAGCCTAAATCCTTCACAGATTACTGTAGGGTGAACATTTTGTTCGATTAAATCTTCAGATCTCTTCAACAATTCTCCAGACAAAACAACTGCGGAAGTTGTTCCATCATAGCAGTGCTGCTCTTGGGTTTTTGCAACTTCGATAATCATCTTTGCAGCAGGATGTTCAATGTCCATTTCTTTGAGGATGGTTGCACCATCGTTGGTAATTACGACATCTCCCATGCTATCTACTAACATCTTGTCCATTCCTTTAGGACCAAGAGTGCTTCGAACAGCATCCGCTACAGCCTTTGCTGCTGCAATATTGTTAGATTGGGCACTGCGACCTCTTGTTCTCTGTACTCCTTCCTTTAGAATGAAGATTGGTGCCTGTCCATTTCCATACATGTAACTACCTCGGCAACCTATCCCACGGGAAGCCCGTCTTCAACCCATCGCAATTGAATCTCAACGGTTATTGTCGAGCCATTGCTGACCATAGTGGCTCCATTGTTCCATTGACCAACCTTCAGGAAGGCCTTCAGGAGGCACAGGAGGGCCTGATTGTACAGCAGGCTCAGGAGTAGGAGGAGACATACTTGGTACGCTCTTTTCCATCGAGCCAACATTTGGAGCTGCTGCGACTGCCCCATAGGTCGCAGTCAAGTTGTCTTCGTATCCATCTCCTGCCCAATTTTGATCTTCTTCCTCTTCTTCAGAGTTAAGGACAATCAATAGAACACCGAGGAGAGTAACAATAATCGCTCCACCTACTACCCAAATTCCGATTCCCACCCAATCGATGGAACCACCATCAGAAGATGCTGTTTCTGAATTTGCGGATGTTCTCTTCAGAGTTACCGGTAACTCGAGGGATGCTGCATCTTCAACCGAATTGGAAATAGCCCAAACGGTAACCGTTGTCTCAATGAATTCTTCATCCAGGTTTTCAAGACTAGAACTCTGAACTACAAACTTGATAGTAACTTCACGGTTTCCTTCTACTTCCAACCAGAAATCTCTGTCGCTTGCAGAGACTGAAGCACTATACCAGCGGTTTGTTTCTCCTTGGTCGAGGTCCATTGTTACCGACTGACCGTCATTGTATTGATTCCTGACAGTTACAATAACCTCGTATTCTCCTGCTTCGTCAATGATTGTCGACTCTGTAGATATGATTCTCAACCAGTTCTGAGATCCTACTCTGTAAGTGCACTTACCATTGCTTGAGACTGTTGGGTCATTTACACTTGTAGCGATTACTTTGAGAATTAGTTGTCCGTTTGTCCCCTCATCGAACCAGAATCTTACAGTTACGTTGTATGATGCGCCCGGCTCAAGAATTGGAGTCAAGTCCCCCTCAACAAGTTGAACAAATTCTGCATTCATTCCTTCTGGAATCTCCATGCTCATTGCGAATCTGTCATCCTGATTTCCATCATTTCTTACTTCGAAGCGCATAGATTGTGCTTCAGAACCTGGTATGTATGACTGGTCCGCATCTTCATCGGAAACCCAGACTGCAGAAGTATCGGTAACATCGACGTTGATAGTGATCTGCTCGGAAACCGTTGGGTCATCAACACTAGTTGCTGTTACTCTTGCAGTGTACAAACCTGGGGCAAGTCCGACTGGCATCGGTAGGTTCAATGCAATACTGGTCTCTCCATCCCAAGCATCTAGAACTGGGGTTTCATCAGAAGAAAGGAATGCTTGTAGCTTCCAATTAGATTGTACTAAGTCTAGAGAATATGCCTCATCATCATTTCCAAGATTCAACAAATCGATGTAAACAACTCTCGTATTACCATTCGCTGGAGCAATAATTTCCATATCTTCAGCGTACATTTCTACTTCTCTTAGAACAGGGATTTCGATTTTCTTGGAAATAACATCAGTTCCGAATAGAGATTCACCACATGATGGGCAAACCGCTCGTAATGAGAATGGAACTTCTCCCGGAGTTGCATCACTTGGAGCTGTAACATTCAGTAGCAATTGTACTTCTTCTCCCTTAACCAAAGGCATAGGCATCTGAACAATGCTATGGTTCAAATCAGTAACATAGGAAACCCAACCTTCACTTTGGAAACTCGAAGTCACAGTATATCCTGCTTCTCTGTTTCCTGCATTCTGCAATTTGAATGGAATGGAGGTGCTTTCACCAGGAAGTAGACTATCTGCAAGTAAAGGAGCAGTAGAAGATAGATGGACACCATACTGTTCGGTAATTGCTAAATCGGCAGTTATTCTACCCATTTCTCCTAACTGAGTTCCTCCTGCATCTTCCCACCAAACTTGCCAAACTTGCTGCTGTACATCTGCTCCAGCAGGAACTGAAAGGTTGATCCACATTTCAGTAGTGTTTCCTCCAGGTATTGCAGGTAGCATTACAGTGGTTCCGTGTTGGTTAGGGTTTTCACTGTCGATTCTAATCGCAGGTAGACTTGGGTTCATCCAAGAAACATTGGAAACATTGGAACTGATTCTTACTTGCGCAGATTGGTAACCATTATTCTTGACAGTACAGTACATTGGAATGATGGTGTTTGGAGGAGTTGTGTATCCGCCGGTTGGGTTGTCACAATTGATGTCTAGTGTGAATTCGCTTACTTTCTCGATAGCGAACAGAACGAAATCATCAACGTGCATACCACTTGTTGCTCCAGAACCATCGGATTGGAACAATATACCGTATGACCAGGAGTGTCCTCCAAGTTGGTCTGTTGGGTCCCATGAAATATTACTCCATTGTCCAGGAGTAGTACTAGGGGCATCCTCGACGAAATTGTGAGAAATTGTGCTCTCAGGAGCACCGTTGCCTCTCCAAAGTTCAAGAGCAACGAAATCTCCTGCGCCCATTTGACCCCATGTTTGGACATGCATCTGTGCAGACATTAGACCCGCAGAGTTGAGTTGCATCTTACACATCCACTGGATGTATGCCTGAGATAATCCACCATCCAAAGATGCACCATATCCGCAGTTGCTATTTGTTCCTCTGAAAGCAAATACTAGACGGCTTCTCGATGCAGAAGGATAATCCGAACCGGAGTTAGAATGTCTCCAATTTGCTTCACCGACTGCTGATGCTGAATTGTCTTCTTGCCAGATTCCAATTCCAGTTGCATCACTTCCGTCGATTGGATATTCTCCACCGTAGAATGTTGGAACAGATGCCGTAGGTAATTGCTGGTCTCTTGGGTCACCCTCTGCATCCATGTCATCTCTTGACAGGGCGACTGGTAGTGCCTTCTCCAGCATGTCATTTTCATTTCTATCATCTGATGGATTGAAAACATGAGCTCTGATGATTATTCCACCGGACAACTCATTGTTAGATACATCCAGATAGGAGTGTGCGACAAATGCTTCCCACTCGAAAGAATCGGTGAATGACTGACTACCTAGCAGAGGAGTAGTACTCCATGAAGTTGTATTCATTACGAAACCTATTGGATGCACCATTTCGACAGTTACTGTAGCATTTGAGCCTTGTAGCGAAGCACCACCGCGCTTTACTTCAACAGAGATTTCCACAAGGTCGCCCTTAGCAACATACAGCATGACGCTTCCATCAGGCTGAATCCATTGACTTGCAGATGTAGAATTGATTGAAATTTCAGTCACTGAGAAATCATCGGTTGAGCCACCGCGCCCCATTGTTGCTTCAACATTCTGAACTGAAATTGACAATATAGATTGCATCAAAAGTAGGCTAACCAAAAACAATGGTAAGGACTTGCGCATATTCATCAACGAGCATGCCACTATCACTCCGCATATGAATGTGGCCTTCACATGTCCCCGTAGGGGACAGGTGTGAATTTTCGATTTAACCGATTTAATCGCCATTATTTCGGGTAAATCTAGGGGAACCTTTGAGAAAGCAAAGGGGCGGGATAATTTCGTGAGTGAGTATTCTGACAAAGGGCCTTTGGCGGCTCGGCTCTGGTTAACAGGGCTAGTTTTCTGTCAGATTTTCCTTACTCCAATGGCTGCTTTCTCGATTACATATCTCATCGAGTTCGAAATGGCTTCCGAGAATTTCACCATGTCATTCCAATCAGAAATGATTCCTTGGATTGTAGCAGCATCTCTTGCTTATGGGATGATCGCACTTCTTCTTGCTCTAATTATTGGAGGGTTCACTCCTGTTTGGATTGTAGAAAAAGGTGGATGGAGGGCTGCATTGGGACTTACTAGGGCCAAAAGAGACGCAGCAACTTTACGCAATACAAGAAGAAATCATGCCAATTCCCCTCATGCAAAATTGACAGTTATGGTAAGCGATAGAATCCACAAAAGGCATTCCCTACTTTCGACGCATGGCGGTCTTGTTCTACTTGCAATACCATTCCAGTTATTGTTAGTAGTAATCCCTCTTGGATTTGTGATTTTCATCCCTGATGAATGGATTAGACCGAATAGAAGATTGGAAGTTGCCTTAGCCTGCTATCTTATCGTACTCATTCTTGTCATGCGAGTATTTCCAAAATTCGCTAGGAAGCATATCACTATCGCTGCATTCACCCGACGATGGCTCATATCAATGACCAAGTTGTCTTGGCTGGCACCGGTTCTAGTATTGTGGCTAATGGGAAGATTGGCCAGTGTCATCGTTCTTTCTTGGGTCGGAGCTGATGTTTCAAACACATTACATCTTGAACAATCATTCATGGAAGATTTCTTGCAAATCGGTAGTGTACCTGAGGCTTCATTCTTAGATCTTCTAACCGCTCTTGCAGTCATGCCATTGGCGGCATTTACTACCTTAGCATGTTTAGGAGGAGGCTCTGGAACACCTCCTGAATGGATGCGCTTGGGAGATGAAGTTGCAATCAAGACTCCAGAGGAAGAAGGAGACGGAGGAGCGATTGTATCCATTGGAAGGACGATTGGAACAGTAACAGGTGCAGCGGTTGGAATTGGAGTTGGAATTGCTGCAACCACTGCCGCAGGATTAGCATCTAAGGCTCAAACGGCAGGAAGTTCAGCAGTAGCTGCGGCCAATGCTGCTCCTCAAGGAATCAGTAGCGGAATGGATGTAGTAAGCGCTACTGACGAAGCCTTTTCTTTCGTAGACGAAAGTGAAATTGTTTCCGAAGCGCCTCAATATATAGAAAATAATGAAGTTCAAGAAGAACCGAGTGAGTTCGAAGGATTCGGCTCAATGTTTGATTGATTACTCTTCTTCGTCGCCCGCCATTATTGGCTTACCATCGGTTAGCACAAGTCGCACGAATCCCATAATCCAACCATCGCTTCTTGGACGACCTAAATCTGGCCTTGGCTCATTTAGCAGAACTTTACCGCATGCTTTGCATCTTACAGAAGTAACTTCCCACATAGGTTGGGAAAAAGCACAGCAAGAATCCTCAGAATTCGATACATTGCGGACTTGCTGCAGACGCATGGCCATTTGTTTAGTGCATGGAGACTCTTCTCCGGCGAAGAATCCAGTTACCCTTGAGAGAACTAGCCATCCTGAAACCGTCCACAATCCGAATCCGAAAGGAGCGGATCCGTGAGCAAGGCTGACCCAGCCAAATGTTAGTGGAATAATTGCGAATACTAACGCTAGCCAGTAGAAAAGTCGCATATGTAGTACTCTTTGGATGAGGTGAGCATCAACATAAATCGGTTCAGGATGAGGTGGAAATTGTTCATTCCAAGATTTGACACGAGGGAAGGTCAAGAATGGAATCCTTGTAATCATGAAGGCCATTACTGCCCCGCTGAAGAATTCAAAAGATTCAATCCACATTTTAATCGCCGCGCAGACGCTTTAGGACAGCCTCAGTCTTGTCCATACCAAGTGAAATATCATCTCTAGAAATTGTGTATGCAAACCTCAGATGGCCCTCACCAGAAGGGCCAAATGCACTACCAGGAGAACACAGAACTCCGCCTTTCAGTAATTCAATTGCAACTTCTTCACTGCTCATCCCAGGGACATCTACCTTGGGGAATACGTAGAATGCGCCTTCAGGAACATGACATTGCACACCAGGCATAGCATTCAATCTAGAACAGATTAGGTCTCTTCTTGCCTTGAATTCAGCACACATTTCATCAGGATAATCATCAGCTTCATTGATTGCAGCCAGTACCGCATACTGCATTGCGTCATTAGAACAGGCTGTAATGTAGTATTGCAATTTAATCATCTGGGTCATTGCCTCTTTGTTCGCAGACATAATGTATCCAATTCTCCAACCAGTCATTGCATAAGTCTTCGAGAATGAATTGATTAGAATGACTCTCTCATCATCACTACCAACAAATGATACATGCTCATCATCAAATACGATTCTGTCATACACTTCGTCAGTAATAATCCACAAATCGTGGCGTTGAGCGAATGCTAGCAATTCATCTCTCTGTCCAGTAGTAATTGTAGCACCTGTCGGATTGGAAGGGAAGTTGTACAGAATCGCTACTGTATTATCATCCACTAAACTTTCAAGATGCTCGATTGTTGGAACGAATTCGTTCTCAAACAGGCATTCGTAGAATCTTGGTTCGCCGCCCCAAAGCCCAACATCGGGACCGTATAGAGGGAAGTATGGTTCTGGAAGAAGGACATTCTTTCCCGGGTCAACTAATGATGCAAAAATATTGAGCAAAGCATTGGTTCCACTCATTGTCATGCACACATTACTATCATCAAGACCTGGGCACAGGTGGTGCCATGATTCTGCGATTCTCTTGCGAAGTGCTGGAAGCCCAGCAGTAGTGGTGTACTTGTTGTGTCCATCATTCATCGCTTGATACATCGCATCAATTGCAATTTTAGGAGGTTGGAAATCCGGTTCTCCCAAACCGAATGAAATAACATCATCACCAGCCATGTCGAACATTTTCCTAACGCCTGTTGGCTGGATATCTGTAGCACGCTTGGAGAAACCACGCATGTGGGGACGAATACGAGCCTACTTTTCAAGATGAGCCATCATCCACGACATCTTCGACGAGTACCGCCTCCAATGGCTGTCCATCATCTGGAAGAGGAATGTCACCTGATTTTTCTGAAACAACCGCTAGTTGGAGTGGCTCATCTTCACGCTGATTCATAGCAACCCATACTCCGAAAATGATTACTGCGAAAGCTACAGTGGCGATAAACAAGGTTCTGCCAAGGGAATCTCCACTACCCATTGCATCGACATTTCCGCCACCAACTACTGAATCCCATGAGATCATTGAAGATGCTCCATCAGCATCTACTCCTCTGACAATAATCATGTTGTAACCGCTAGGGAGATTATCAGTATCAACAGTGAACATGAATTCAAACGATTCGTATGTGCTCATTGCTCCTTCAACAGATTCGTACATGACTTCAGTCCATGTTTCTCCACCATCTGTGGAATACTCAATCTTCTCCATTACTGCGCCTCGAGACCAAGCAAGGCCTGTGTAAGTGTTGACAGTACCTTGGGTTGAGATGTTCTCAATGTGGACTTGCAAATCTAAGTTCATATCAGCAGTAGTCATCCCTGTCATGTTCAGGTATTGAGCGGTCCAAACCGCATCATGACCGTGAACTAGACCCCATCCGAAGTCCTTGTTCCAATGAGGGTCGTGCTCAGGTTGACTTGCTTCACCCATTCTAGTTGCAGTTGAACGGAGAATTTCTCTAATCACTAGAGGATTGATTTCATCATTTACTTCCATCATCAAGGCGATGATTCCGGTTACCGCAGGTGTTGCGTAAGATGTTCCTGAACCTCTTCCCGTGTATCCATTTTGTGAAGCATCGCCACCGAGGAAGTTGTTACATCCGTCAGATGTGACACATGCTTCAGCTTGTATGATGTTGGTTCCTGGTGCTGTAACATCGGGTTTCATCTCATCTATTGGATTGGAATTTCCATTGTCTCTTCTTGGACCTCTACTGGAATAGGAAGCAATCTCATCGTCATCCCTGTCGATTGTATTCAAGTCATCAGTTGCTCCAACAGTGATTGATAGAGAAGAAGAACCCATTCCGGACAAACCATCATTATCTGGACCATCATTACCTGCTGCCACACTTACAGTAACTCCTGCAAGAGTTGCTTCGTCAAGGATTCTAGAGTGCATGTCCTCTCCATCACTTCCACCATTCTCGTGGCTGGTGATTCCCCAAGACAGAGAAATAATATCAATACCATACAGGCTTTCATCTACACCTGGCCATGCTGTATCTTTGTTGTCGATAATCCACTGTATACCGTTCATTGCGGACTCATAAAACTCTTGAGAAAGCAGATAATTCTCGAATGGTCCCGCACCAGCATCTGTTCCAATTCTTACATCGATTAGGCTTGCATTAGGAGCGGAACCTTCGAATCCAGTTTGTTCACCATTTGCATCCAAACCTGTTGCTGCGGCCATTCCCATGCAGGCAGTACCGTGTTGGTTACCGTCATCAGGGTCGAAGGAGCCATCGGTTTCACGGCCTCCAGCAAGAATACATTCTGGGTCTGTGTGAACGAAACAAACCGCATCATATCCTGCCACGAACTTATCCTTCAGACCAGGGTGCTCATTGTCAGTTCCAGTATCGACCATTGCGATGTTTATTCCAGCGCCTTTCATAGGACTGTGATTCCATGCAGTATGCGGGTATTCTTCTGATTGCTCGGCTAAGATGTTTGGAGTTTGAACATCTCCCCAAAGAATCACTTGACCGTATCTCTCAACCATTACAACTCCATCAATTTGTGACAAATCCCAAACGTCTGTTGAATTGATTACGCCCAGCAATACAGCATCTACAGCTTCGATAACATCTGTTATCTGATAGCCTAGAGATTCTAAGTGAGCAACATCTGAATCGGTAACATCTCTACCATATGACAGACCAATACCCACCGGCTGGTCTAGAGTTTCAAGGGAATCGTGGATCCCATTTCTGTTAGAATCTAATGTGGTTCTTTCCCACCAGTCCAATTCTTCATGAATTACAGGAGTCATTTCAGGAATTGAATCGGTCCACCCCTCATCATGGCTGACTTCATTTCCAAGTGAACCAGTCAACGGAGCCATGAACAAAAGCAGACAAATGAATGTGAAACCTTGGCGCATACCTTTCCCCAACCTTTCTGAATATCTCTCCAATCATCAATATGTTGGTTTGATGGTTAATTGAATATGGTGGGAGCACAGGGATTTGAACCCCGACCGGCTGGTATCTTCTGATCCGCCACTAAGTTTTGTGTGTACGGCTGGTGGCGGGAGTCACAGGTCGGTCTTCCAGTTGATCATCACAATCTTCAGACCTTTACCATTCGTCATTCCCGTGCAACTGGAGCCAGCTATACTACCAGGTTATACTATACTCCCCCGTATTGTTTACCCTTCAGCGTCACTGCTTAGCCTGTCGGCGAGCACGCTTACGACGTCGTAGCTTTTTCTTACGCCACTTCCATCGCTGATTACCAGTCTTCTTCCACGCTCTGGAACCTCGCTTCATGGTGAACAGTCCGCCGACCAACCTT
>CEPK01183507.1_pt1 | contig 9974 bp, 6 predicted proteins | sample 356231 | NCBI WGS metagenome assembly CEPK01 (sample SAMEA2620259, study PRJEB7988) | marine metagenome | biome: marine biome (ENVO:00000447); feature: deep chlorophyll maximum layer (ENVO:xxxxxxxx); material: "saline water (ENVO:00002010), including plankton (ENVO:xxxxxxxx)" | depth 80 m
TTAGAACAATTTGAAGTTGAATTAAATCAAATAGATCTTGATAATGGTATAGCGAAAAAAAAAGGTACAAACGATACTATATCTTATTGGGATTTTGCAAAGACTGATGAGTTTAAAAATCTTATAATTGATGAAATTGTTGAAGAAAATAAATATAAAATTTTTAAAAAAATAGAAAACCAATCGATTGAATTGAAAACTATACATAAAATTGTATCTGGCAAATACAAATTCGTTCATGATTTAAAATTTAACAAAATGATTCATGCTAGAATAATTAGACCACCTAATTATTTCTCTGAATTTATTAAAATAGACAATAAAGCTCTGGATAAGATAAATCGTTTAAATATCAAAATTATTGTTAAAGGTTCTTTTATAGCAATTCTATCTAATGATGAATTCTTAGTTACAAAATATTTGGATATTCTAAAAACAGCAATAAAATGGAATACAAAACGAAGTTTATCATCTAAAGGTACTTTTTCATTAATAAATGAAAGTGAAAAAGATACTCTTCTAGTAAAAAATGGGGGAGAGGCGGTTTTTGATAAAGTCCCAAAAATTAAAGAATTTTCTAAACATTCTTCATTTATTACAAAAAGCAGTACTTACAAAAGACCTTACCTTATGCATGGATCTATCGGTCCATCGGCTGCTTGCGCAATATTTAAAGATGGTAAATTTACAATTTATACTCATAGTCAAGGAATATATGATCTTAAAATTTCGATAGCAAAAGCTTTAAAAACTACATCAGATAGCATTAACCTAAAATATAGACCCGGATCTGGTTGTTATGGACATAATGGCGCGGATGATGCTGCTTTTGAAGCAGCCTTTTTGGCAAAAGAATATCCTAACCAACATATATTGTTAAAATGGACACGAGAAGATGAACATTGTTGGGAACCATATGGAAGTGCATCAATAAACAAGCTTACCTCAACTCTTAATGATAAAGGTAGAATTTTATATTGGTCACATGAAGTTTATTCCGACACATACATGACAAGACCTTCTGAGAAAGAGTTGTATAATTTTTTAAGCTATAAATTAATTAATAATGATTTTAAAAAAAGAAAATCCAAACCTAAAACCGCTGCTCATATGGGAATTCATAGGAATTTAGATCCTTTATATAATTTTAAAGAAAAAAGGTTAGTTAAAAACTTAGTGCATGGGTTACCTCTTAGAACTTCTGCATTGAGAACTTTAGGGGCATTTTCAAATGTTACAGCTTTAGAATCTTTTTTAAATGAACTAGCTTTAGTCACAAACATTGACCCTTTTGACTTTAGAATTAACCATCTTACAGATAAACGGGGAATAGATGTTTTATTAGATTTAAAATCTCAAATGTCAAAAGATAAACAAAAGTCTAATCATCATCGTGGAATTGGGTTTTCAAGGTATAAAAATTTAGCTGCATATTGTGCTGTAGGCATTGAATTACAAGTTACAGATGATGTTGATATTAAACTTATTAAAGCTTGGATTTCTATCGATGCAGGAGAAATTGCATACAAAGATGGTATTAAATACCAAGCTGAAGGGGGGTTAATTCAAGCATCAAGTTGGTGCCTTTATGAAGATGTAAAATATGATGCATATGAGATTATTTCAAAAGATTGGAGTAAATACAAAATAATAGGCTTTGATAACATTCCGAAAATTAAAACAAATGTAATAGATCGAAAAGGTTTTCCTTATCTCGGTGTAGGAGAAGCAGTTGCAGGACCTTGTGGTGGAGCAATTTCAAACGCTTTACATGCAGCATTGGGTCAAAGAATTAAAACCATGCCTTTTACAAAAGAAAACATAATGAAAGAATTATTGAATTAAAACATATATATTTAAGGAGAAAAAAAATGTCAGAAAAAAAAGAAATTGGTCTTGCTGTTGTTGGTTGTGGAACAATAGGTCGGATTAGAGCAATTATGGCAAGAGATTATCCTGGAATTGGTTGGATAGGTCTTTGTGATATAAATAAAGAATTAGGAAATAAATTATTGCAAGATTGTAAAGCTGATTTTTTTACTGAAAATTATACTGAATTATTAAAAAGACCAGAGGTTAATGCTGTAATAGTTGCGACTGATGAAAATCATCATTTTGGACCAATAATGTCCTCATTGGAAAAAAATTCATCTCTTTTTATAGAAAAGCCTTTAGCTACAGATTTAACTGAAAGCAGAGAAGTTTTGGATAAAATAAGATCATCAAATGTAGATGCTGTATTAGGTTACACTCAAAGATTTAGAAGGAGGTTTTTAGCAGTAAAACAGAAATTGCTTGATGATAAGATAGGCAATGTAACATCTGTGGTTACAAGAGCTTTTATGAATAGCATGGTACCAATTGCTACTGTAAGGAGAACAAATGAAAGAAAGAATTTAACACCTATGGTTGTTTCTGGAACACACAGTATGGATATGTCTTTATGGTTAATGGAAGGAAAATACCCAAGGTCAATATTTGCACAATCTGTTGATAAGAAACTTCAAAGTCATGGGACCAAAGACTCAACATTTGGTATTTTTACCATGGATGATGATACAATTTTTAGCATGAATATAAGTTGGGCATTACCAACAGTATGGCCAGGATCTGTTTACGGTCTTGAAATTGGCATTGTGGGCACCGAAGGAGTGATTGATATTGAAGATACTCATAGAGATTTAGTTTTAGCAAGTGAGAAACCTCAAGGGCATGGATATAATCCATCAGGGTATAACCCTGCTGACAACAGACATGTGGATTTTTTAACATCTTACCCACCGGGAGATATATATAATAATCAATTGTGGGGTCCAATGCGTGAAGAAACGAATTCATGGTTTCAGCGGCTATATGTTGGTACAGAAACACCGCATGCATCTGCAGAAGATGGTCATAAAAATCTTGTTATGACTATGGCTATGGATGCTTCTAGTAAAATTAATGAAAAAATTGAAATAGATGACAATATTGAAAGTGAAATTGTTAAAATTCAAAATAGTTAAAAATGAAGGCTTTAATACTTAATGGACCAAATCAAAAATTTTCAATAGAAAATATTAAAGATCCAATACCAAAAAAAGGCTATGCAGTTGCAAAAGTTCTTGCCTGCGGATCAGGATTAACTATTCAACATGTTAAGAAAGGACGTATTAAAGCGAATTTTCCAATTATAATAGGTCATGAAATTGTTGCTGAAATAGTAGAAGTAAATGACAACAATACCAACTTAAAAATTGGCATGCCTGTAACTGCATATTTTTATTTGACCTGTGGAGATTGTAAATGGTGTAGATTAGATAGAGAAACCCTTTGCACAAATTTTGATGGTTATGTAGGAAGACAAATTAATGGAGGATATGCAGAATTCATATCTCTTCCAGTGAATAATTTTATCCCGTTGCCGGATAATATTGATTACAAAAATAATCTTTTAGAAGTTTCGGTTATTTGTGATGCAATTGCTACGCCGTTTAAAGTTATAAAAAAAGGAAGATTTAAATCTACCGATAAAGTTGGAGTCATTGGGGGAGGTGGTGGTTTGGGCATTCACATGATAAAAATGTTAAAATTAAAGAATATTGATTGTATTTCTATAGAAACTAGGGAAGAAAAATTTACACATTGTAATCAAAATGGATCTTTATTTTCTGTCTCTCCAAATGACAAAGAAATCTTTCTTAAAATAAATGAATTCTCAAAAGGGAATCTATTAGATGGAATAATAGATTTTGTTTCCAGTAAATCATCACTAGAATTAGGCATTTCGTTACTTGGTAATGGAGGAAGGTTGTTAACTTTAGGAGGAAGTGGTAAAAATTTTATCACTAATTCTAGTAAAATGCTTGAGAAAGAATTAGAATTAATAGGTTCTAAATACTGCACTAAGCAAGAAGTTAAGGATAGTTTAGATTTGTATGCAAAAGGATTATTAAATCCTGTTATAACTAAAAAAACAAATTTTAATGGTGCAGAATCTCTTCACCGAGATATAGAAGCTGGAACTATTATTGGAAGAGCAGGTTTAATTATTTAAAAAATATAATATGAATAGTTACTTAAAATATAAAATTGGAATTATTGGATTAGGTGTTTTAGGTTCTGCTATTGCAAAGCATATTTTAGACCAAAAAATTAAACTTTTAGGCTTTGATATATCAAAAAAAAATATTAAAAATTTTAGTAAAAATTACTTTAGATTTTGTTCCACAGCTGAAGATCTGTTTAAACATTGTGACATTGTAATTACATGTCTTCCAAGTGAGCAAAGTTTGATAGAAATTTCCAATAAAAAATGTTCTAAAGTGTTGATTATAGAAACATCTACTTTACCACTTGAGTGCAAAAAAATTGTTAAAAGAAATGTTTTAAAAAATAAAGGTTCTATTGTTGATTCTCCTTTATCAGGAAATAGAATTTCTGCACTTAAAGGTGAACTTTCATCTTATCTTAGTGGGACTAAACAGGATAAAAAAATTGCAAATTTAATTTTAAACCTTTTTTGCAAAAAAGTTACTGATGTTGGTTCATACGGTAATGGAATTGTAATGAAATTAATTGGAAATATTCTCAATTTAGTACATAACGCTGTTACAGCTGAAGTTATGCTTCTAGGTATGAAAGCAGGATTATCCCCAAAAAAAATTCATGAAGCAATTAGCGGTACTTTTTCTTCATCAGGTGTTTTTGAAAATAGAGGAAAATTAATGATAAACGAGGATTATTCTAAAGAAGGGATGAACCTTTCTATTCCCTTGAAAGATTCAAAATATATCACTGATTTATCAAGAGAAAAAGCTGTAGGCATTCCTATTTATCAAGTTGCCTTACAATATTATTATTCTGCAGTAGCGCATGGATTAAAAGATAAAGATGCTTCTTCTGTTTTAAAAGCATTAGAAAAGAATTTTAATTTTGTAAGATCTATATAGGTTATTTTTAAAATCTTTATAAATTATTTTGAAAATATCATTGTCAAATTTTCATTCCATCAAAGGGCATTACTGCATGCCCATCACTAATATTTACTAGTTGTTTTTTTTCTGGTTCATAACCAATTGGCTTAAGTAAGCTTGGTATTTCATCTGTCATAAGGTTAAGTTCTTTTTTTCTATTTCTAGGATCTGCAATTGGTACTGCAGACATAAGCTTTTTTGTATATGGGTGTTGTGGGTTTTCAAAAATTTGACTTCTTAATCCTAATTCTACAATTTCACCTAAATACATTACAGCAACTCGATGACTTACTCTTTCAATCACTGCCATATCATGACTTATGAATAGATAGGCAAGCTTAAGGTCTTCCTGTAGGTCCATCATTAAGTTTACAACTTGGGCTTGTATAGATACATCTAACGCTGAAACAGCTTCATCAGCTATTATGAGTTTTGGGCTTAAGGCAAGTGCTCGAGCAATTCCTATTCTTTGCCTTTGACCTCCTGATAATTCATGAGGATATCTTGATGCATAATCAGAGCTTAGACCAACTCTTTTTAATAACATGGTTATTCTATCTTTTAATTCATCTCCTTGAGTTTGATAATGAACTTCGATAGGTTCACCTATAGTGTCGCCTACTGTCATCCTAGGGTTTAGAGATGCAAAAGGATCTTGAAAAATCATTTGTATTTGTCTTCTAAAGTCTCTAATTTCAGTTTTGTCTAATGAAATCAGATCTTGACCTTCAAAGAAAACACTTCCTCTTGTAGGTTCAACTAAACGGACAATACTTCTTCCTGTTGTTGATTTTCCGCAACCACTCTCACCAACTAATCCTAATGTTTCACCAGGTTGAAGAGAAAAATCTATATTTTCTACCGCATGTACAATTCCTTTTTCACTTCCAATACCTTGTTTTATTTCGAAACGAGTTGTTAAACCTTGCACTTTTAGTAAAGGGTCTGATTTACTATCGACAGTATCTCTTATTTCTAACAATGTATTTTTTGATTTTACTTTTTTTACTTCTTCACCCTCAGATCTATTAATGTCAACATTAGAAAACTTTGCTGGCAATTTTATACCTTTCATGCTTCCTAATTTTGGAACAGCTGATAACAATGCTTGTGTATAGGGATGTTTTGGGTTATGAAAAATTTCAATTACATCTCCTTCTTCAACTTTTTGCCCTCTAAACATTACTATTACTCTATCTGCAACTTCTGCTACAACACCCATGTCGTGAGTTATAAACATAACTGACATTCCAATATCTTTTTGAAGTAATTTTATCAAATCAAGTATTTGAGATTGTATTGTAACATCAAGTGCAGTTGTAGGCTCATCTGCAATAAGCAATGAGGGTTTACAGCTTAATGACATAGCTATCATTACTCTTTGCCTCATTCCACCAGAAAGTTGATGAGGGTATTGGTTTAATTGTTTTTCAGGTTCAGGAATTCTTACTAATTTAATCATGTCTAAAGCAATTTTTTTTGCTTCATTTTCTTTTTTACCTTGGTGTTTTTTAATTGACTCTGTCATTTGCATTCCAATTGTGTAGACAGGATTTAATGAGGTCATTGGTTCTTGGAAAATCATCGAAATATGATTGCCTCTTATATTTCCCATAAAATCTTGATTTGATTTAGCAAGATCAATTGTAGTACCATCGTTATTTCTAAAATTAATTGATCCTGATACAATTTTTCCACCTGAATAATCTGTTAATCTCATTAAAGATAAAGCAGTCACTGATTTTCCAGAACCAGATTCTCCAACTACAGCAACAGTTTCACCTTTATTAATATGCCAAGAAACTCCATCAACAGCTTTTACAGTGTTTTCTTTTAGAGGAAAGTGAACCTTTAAGTCTTTGATCTCAATTATTCGTTCATTGTTCATAGATACCTATTTAACTTTATAAAAACAATAAGCATAAAAACCAAACTATTAAACATAATTTTCACTATAAATTTAAAAAAAATTAAATCCCAAATTTAGTTTTTTAAAAAAAGTGTTTTAGTTTGTTAAATATCTAGTTTAATTTAATTAAATCAACAAAAATAATAATAATTAATTTTGAAAATGGGTAATTTTTAAATGAGTTCAAAATTTAATGGCATGAAAAAAAACTTAACCAACTATGGTGACAATGAATTTTCAATATTCTTAAGAAAAGCTTTTATTAAAGGTCTTGGTTATTCGGACGAAATGTTAGAAAAACCTATTATAGGAATAACCAATACATATAGCGATTATAACCCGTGTCACGGCAATGTGTCAGATCTAATAAAAAGCGTTAGATCTGGGATTTTATCCTCTGGCGCTATTCCTTTAGAATTTCCAACAATCACAATACATGAATCATTTGCTCATCCTACATCTATGTATCTTAGAAATTTAATGTCAATTGACACAGAAGAAATGCTTAGAGCGCAACCAATGGATGCATGTGTTTTAATTGGAGGCTGTGATAAAACAGTCCCTGCTCAACTCATGGGAGGTTTTAGTGCTGAAATACCTATCATCCAATTAGTTACTGGACCAATGTTAACTGGATCTTATAATGGTGAAAGGGTAGGTGCATGCACTGATTGTAGACGCTTTTGGGCATCTTACAGAGCAGAAGAAATAAATCTCGATGAGATTAATAAAGTAAATAATCAACTTGTTCCCACTGTAGGGACATGTGGGGTTATGGGAACCGCAAGTACAATGGCAATACTAACTGAAGCTTTGGGGCTAATGATACCGTCTGGCGCTTGTGCGCCAGCAGTTTCTTCAGAAAGAAGGAGAATTGCTGAAAAAACTGGAGTGGAATCTGTTAAAATTGCAAAGTTAAAGCACATACCTAAAAACTATATCACTTTAAAAAACTTTCAGAATGCATTGGTAACTCTCTCTGCAATTGGAGGTTCAACTAACGGATTAGTTCATTTAACTGCAATAGCAGGAAGACTTGGTTACAAAATAGATTTAAAAAAATTTGATGAATTAACAAAAAATGTTCCAATGATTGTAGATTTAAAACCTTCTGGGGTTGGTTTTATGGAAGATTTGTATAATGCTGGGGGTGTACCAAGAATACTTCATGAAATTAAAGATTATTTACATTTAGATGCTTTAAATGTAACAGGAAAAAAACTTGGTGACTTGATAAAGGATAGCGATAAATGGCAGCAAAATGTAATTAAAACTAAAGATAACCCTATATTTGAAAAAGGAAGTATTGCAGTACTTTATGGAAACTTAGCTCCAAGATCAGCAATTATCAAACAATCTGCAGCAAGCAAAGACTTGTTATATCATGAAGGTAAGGCTGTGGTATTTAAGGGATTGGCTGATTTGGCTAAGCGTATAGATAGTGAAGATTTAAATGTAGACAAAGATTCTGTTTTAGTGCTTCAAAATATCGGACCAAGAACTGCACCAGGTATGCCAGAAGCAGGGTTAATACCTATTCCAAAAAAGTTAGCCAAATTAGGCGTTAAAGATATGGTAAGAATTTCTGATGGAAGGATGAGTGGAACTGCCTCTGGTACAATTGTTCTTCATGTTTGTCCAGAAACAGACGAAAATGAGATATTTTCAATAATTCAAGATGGTGATCTAATAAGATTAGACGTTGTAAATCGAAAACTAGATTTATTAGTTCATACTAATGAAATAAATAAAAGGTTATCAAAAAAACAAAAAAAACCATCTATACAAAAACGTGGATATAATAAACTTTTTATGGAACATGTAATGCAAGCAGATGATGGCGTTGATTTTGATTTTTTAATTTAAAAACAGGGACTTATAATGAAATACGAAGACATAAATAAAGATAAATATCCATTAGGTTTTTTAATAAACAAAGGCACAACAACCAATAGTGAAGATTTAAATAAAACTTTTGTTTCCCATACAAGACAAATGGCTCTTTTGCAAAAAGAAACAATAGGTTATGAGGGAGATTTGAATTCTCATTCATGGCGTTTAACTTCAGATGAAGGGGGTCATCTAAAAGGTTCAGATTTAGCTCCTTTTCCATTAGGTTTTTTTAATGCATCTATACATGGGGATGTTGTAGGAAGAATTCTTAAAACTGCAAAAAAAGAAAGTATAATAATTGATGAAATTAAATGTGAGGTCAAAAATTCATATTATCTTACTGGATCCTTTGTAAAAGGAGATGGTAAAGGTCATGCAGAACCTACCGAAATTAATTTAGAAATCAAATCCCCTGAAAATAAATCTAAAATCGAAAGACTCGTTAATAGCTGTACAAAAAAATCACCTGTTTTAACAGCATTAAGAACATCATTAAAAAACACATTTTCACTAATTGCTAATGGAAGAAGAAAAAAGCTCAGTAATTTAAATGAAAGTGAAAAAAATAACCCTGAAGATCCATATCAATTTTATACTAAGCAACCTTCACCAAATGAGAAGGAAACATACAGTAAAAGAATGATACTTAAAACTGGAAAAGTGTCAGATGGTAAAATTGAACCTGTTGATGGATACAATGTTTCAGCGAGCAGTGGAGATGTACCAGGAAATGAAAATTTTAATAAAATAATACGAACTATAGTAGGAAATAGTTGTACAAAAGCTAATGATGATACTGTCGAGGTTGATACAGTATTAGGGTTGCCAGGAATGTCTCATTTTATTATTTCCATGGATATTAACGGTGTAAAAGCACCTTCGCCAGTAAATATAATGGGTGCAGCAATTTCTTTTTGTTTTTTAACACAAACACATAGATACATTCATCATCAAAAGTTTAATATTGAAGGATTAAGAATGTCTCAATACCTAACATTCAAAGAGAGTTCTAATGGATCTTTAGATATATTACCACTAGATACACATTTATTTGTGAATGGAACTGCAAGTGACGAAGATAATGAAAAGTTAATAGATATGTCAGAAAGAACTTGTTATTTGCATGCAACGTTAGCAGGAAACCTTGATCCAAAAATAAATTTTAAAGTTGTTTAAGTTTCAATTTTTAAATTTTTTGTATGTAGAAAAAAAAATAT
>CEPK01018258.1_pt1 | contig 9948 bp, 9 predicted proteins | sample 356231 | NCBI WGS metagenome assembly CEPK01 (sample SAMEA2620259, study PRJEB7988) | marine metagenome | biome: marine biome (ENVO:00000447); feature: deep chlorophyll maximum layer (ENVO:xxxxxxxx); material: "saline water (ENVO:00002010), including plankton (ENVO:xxxxxxxx)" | depth 80 m
GATGAAACATTGAAATTTGCGTCACAATTTGGCGCAACAGACTTGATAATTCAGTCATATGTAGAAGGCGCAATCAGAGGTGAGGAAAAGTGGGAGCTGAAAGACATTCTTGCTTTGAAAGAAAAGGTTGAAAGCCATGGATGTAAAATTGAAGCCTTTGAGAATGTTCCTACGAGATTTTATGACCATGTAATGCTCGGTGGCCCCAAAAGAGACGAACAAATAGAAAATATGATTTATACAATTAGAAATATAGCTAGGGCAGGGGTTAAAATCTTTGGTTATAACTGGATGCCATCTAGGGTATGGAGAACACAAAGAGATAAAGAAATACGTGGTGGTGCACTTGCAACAGCATTCGATTATTCAATTGTTGAAGAAGGACTTGAAAAAAACTTAGTAGTTGATGGAAAAGACTCACTTCAACATGGAAGAATTTATGAAGATGAAGAAATGTGGGAAAATTTAGAGTACTGGATAAAAATAATCACTCCTATAGCAGAAGAGGAAGGAATAAGACTCGGCATTCATCCTTGTGACCCTCCTGTTCCTATGTTAGGTGGAGCTGCAATGTTATTTAGAAGCTTCGATGCATATAAAAGGTTAATTGAAATATATCCTTCAGATTCAAATGCAATTGAATTTTGCCAAGGAACTTTTTCTGAAATGAATGAAGATATTTATGAAATGATTAGATATTTTGGTGAGAGAAAGAAAATACTATATGTCCACTTTAGGAATGTTTCTGCTCAAGTTCCAAAATTTCAAGAAGAATTTATAAATACTGGTTATGTGGATATGCATAAAGCAATGGAAATTTATAATGAAGTAGGGTTTGACGGTGTATTTGTGGATGATCACGTTCCGGTTGGAGTAAATGATACTACATGGGGGCACAGGGGTAGAGCATTTGCAAATGGATACATTCAAGCAACAATCGAATCGGTGAAAAGAAATGCAAAATGATTTAATTAAAAGATTAGAAAAGTGTTACACAGGTGCTGTTTACGATGTGTTAAGAGAAAGAGGTAATAAAAATACTATATTGCCTCATGAAATAAAAAGTGTCGACTCAACAAAAAAATTGGCTGGAAGAATATGGACTTGTAGCGGAGAGATTGACGAAACAATTGATAAGGACACATCCATGTTGAGTTGGACCGAAATGCTAAGTAAGGCACCAGCTGAATCAGTTGTGATATGCCAACCCAATGATGGCACCATTGCTCACATGGGCGAATTATCTGCCGAAACTTTAAAATATAAGGGTGTAAAAGGTTATATAGTTGATGGGGGTTGCAGAGATGTGGAATTTATAAAAAATTTAGGCTTTCCTGTTTTTTGCAAATATTTTACTCCATCTGATGTTGTGTGCAGATGGAAAATTACCAGTTTAGGTGAACCAATAACTATAGGTGGATTAGAAATAAGATCAGGTGATTATGTACTTGGGGATATAGATGGAGTTGTAATTATTCCAAATGACATTGCTGCAGATGTTATTAAGGAAACAGAAGAATATATCAACACTGAAAGTCAATTAAGAAAAGATATATTATCTGGGGTTGACCCTAAAGAAGCATATTTGAAATATAGAGTGTTTTAAATTAGCTAAACTTAGTTTTATATTCTGGTTTGCCCTGAATATCTAAAGTTGCTTTAAACAAATCTCCACCTCTGTAAGCACTAAAATCATATCCTGGAGGTTCTATTCCAGTTGGCTCGCCACCAAAATCAGCACCCGCAGTAGTCACGTAAAGCTCATTGAGGTCTTCACCACCAAACATAGGGCATGAAGTTTGCGTGGCAGGAAAATGCACTTCTCTTTCTACTTTACCTTCAGGGTCAAATCGTATTACTTTTGAGCCCCACCAAATTGCAGACCATATAAAGCCTTCAGAATCAACTGTCATTCCATCAGTAATACCATCACCTTCGTATTTAACAAGCACTCTCTTATTTGTAATTGCTTTAGATGTGGCATTGTAGTCCCATTTATAAATTGTTTTTTTGATAGTGTCAGTACTGTAAAATTCTAGTAAATCAGGAGAGAAGCCCATTCCATTGCATAATTCAACTCCTTCATCTATAACATCTACCGAACCATCAGTATTTAATCTGAAAACAGCATCATCTTTCCAGCCAACCCTATCTGTTCCGCCATAAAAACTTCCATCGGGACCTGAAGTAGCATCATTAATTCTTACAGGGACATCGGTGCCATCTATTATCCCTTCTTTTAAAACCTTGTAATCTTCATCTGAATTCCAAAGCCATACACCTTCCCATGTCCCAAGTACGAGACCACCACCTTCATTAAATCGATATCCTCCTACAGAAACTCCATTGTGAATAGTTTCATTTGATCCAGATTCGGGATCATATTTAAATAACCTTCCTCCAGCAATATCTGTCCAATAAACTTTTTTTTCATCTGGGTTCCAAACTGGACCCTCACCTACTTCAGCGTTAGCAGATGCAACTTTTTCTATGTGGTAATCCATAAAATCTCCTATATTTGAAATATTATTTATAATATCAGGATATTTTATATCGTGTATAATTTAGGAAAATTAATTAAAGAAGGGGATTAATTATGTCTGTTCATGATAACAAAGTTGCAATAATAACTGGTGGTGCACAAGGAATAGGTAGAGGTGTAGTTGATGTTTTAGCTTCAGAAGGAGCAAAAGTTTGCATTGCAGACATCTCTGAAGAACATGGAAAAGAGGCAGTAGAAACTATAAAACAAAGCGGTGGCTCTGCAATGTTTGTTAAAGCTGATTTTCAAAAATCTGAAGTACCAAAAATGGTTGTTGATGAATGTATATCTGAGTTTGGGAGAATTGATTATTTAATAAACAACGTTGGAATTCAACCACCAGCATCTTATAAAAACGTTGAAGAAACTCCAGAAGATATCTGGGATTCAATTATTAATGTTAACTTAAAAAGTTATTACTTGATGTCTAAATATTCAATTCCACATATTAGAAAAAATGGAAAAGGTGCAATTATTCATATTGCAAGTGTTCAAGGATTGCAGTCAATGAAATTAGTTCCTGCTTATGCTGCTAGTAAAGGTGGAGTTTTGTCACTTACAAGGAACATGGCACTTGATTATGCAAAAGAGCAAATTAGAGTAATGGCAATATGCCCAGGCGCATTTAATACACCATTATTAAGAAACTCAATGGCAGGTGATATCGAAGAAGGGTTCAAAGCAATGGGTGATGCTCACCCTATAGGCAGAATTGGACAACCTGATGAAATAGGTAATGCAGCTTCATTTTTATGTAGTGACAAAGCATCATTTATTACAGGTGAATATCTAGTAATCGATGGGGGAATGATGGCTTGGGGTGCTTGGGATACTGGTGATCAGGGAGAATAGCTCAATAGTGAATCTTTGAATTCATAACATAAAGTCATAGACTCTTCAGAAGATAATCCTTCACATAGAATAATCATGTTGCCCATGATAATGTAATCTCCAAATCTTGCTTTTTGGTCACATCCAGATTCTGAAGTTCCTGCTCTTGGGACACACTTTCTTCTGTCTTTAGCACCTTCTTTCCACATAACATCATCTCCGCTTACAACAGCATCATTACCTGTGACACTTTGGGCATAAATTTCTCCGAATTCTATTGCATCACTTTGAGAAAGGTATTTTCTAATTTCTAAATCTTTTTTATTAAATATAGCGCTCATAACAAGTTCAGCTTTAGGCAATTCATTTATGTCATAATTTTTTCCTAGCTTAAAACCTTTTAAATTTAAATTTTTAATATCAATATCGAAACTTGATTCAATTATTTTTTCATAAACAATAACTTCTTCCTCATTAGATGAACATGAAAACAAAGATATACATGCAAGTAAAAAAAATATTATAAATTTATTCTTCTTCTTCATTGTCAAAAGTAGCTGGGTCTCTCCATAAATTTCTCTCCATAGACTCCCCACCTGTTTCAGCAGAAACTTCTTTAAAGAGCTCAGTTTTAGGATTATAAGTTATTATCTTATCTTGAAATGTGGCTAAATCAGAAGATCCTTCAGTAAGAGTAATTACTGCTAGCCTCATACCGTATCTAGTTAACTTCATTAAAGTATTGTCACCATAGTTAAGAACCCATATGTGCCCATTGCCATGAAAATCAGAATGGATTAATTGTATTGGGGTATCTCCTACTCGATACTTCTTTAATTCTTCACCATCTAAAGTTATTCTTGAAACAGTCTTTTCTCTTGCATTTGAAGTCCAAACAAATTTTCCATCATAAATTATATCCATTGGCCACCCCCCAATCTGATAAACTTCACCAATATCACCTGATTTCGTCATCCATGTTAGTGAGTCATCTTGCGTGCTTACAAACCATAAATTTTCATCAACCATAGTCATTTTTGTTGGCCTTGATGAAACTTCAAATTCGCTTACAAATCCTCCGTCTTTTGTATATTTAGATATGGATCTTTCTTTGGGATCTGAAACCCAAACAAAGTTTCCGTCATAAATCATATCCGATAATTCACCTTCGATTTTAATCGATTTTAATTCTTCTCCAGATCTGTTTATTATTACGATTCTTTGTTCATTTTTTATTGACAACCAAATTACATCATCAATTACTAGAGAGGGGACTGGTGATGAGAAAAATCCTTCTTCTGTGGAAATAATATTTGGTAATGAATCAATTTCATCCAAATCAAAATATTTTTCTTTTATAGGTTTTGGTTCTTCCATATCACCATATATATTGGAAACCTTCCATATTTTTGGTTGAGTTGAATCAGCTACCCAAATATTCTCACCATCATGAGATATTGCCCATGGCCCACCACCTAATGATAATTCGCCCTCAACTTTACCTTCTAAATCAAGACGTGAAATCTTTTTTTCATCAAAACTTACTACCCACAGATTTTTTCCATCGTAAATAACTTCTCTCGGTCCGTTAGGAACTGGATGAGTACTTTCAATTTCGCCCTCATCATCAATTAAAGCGATGCTATCTTCATCAACTAAAACAACCCAAAGATTCTTGCCATCATAAACAATAGAAACTGGATCAAAACCTGGATTTATAGTTTGTATAACTTCACCATTTAAATTTAATCTCTCTAATGTATTTTCAAAATAATTTGCCACCCATAGGTTTTTTCCATCAAATTCCATTGCATATGGCCCAGGCATTTCGCCACCACCTATCGGGTATTCTGCAAGAGTTTCACCAGTATCTCTAGAAATTTTAGAAATAAAATTAGACATTCCATTAGCTACCCATATTTCATCACCATTTCTGAATATTCCGCCAGGAGACTCTCCTGTGTCATAGACTCCTATAATTTCTCCATCTGTACTTAATTTTGAAACTATAGGTTCAGTAAAATGCGCTACCCACAAGAATTCACCATCGTAAGTTATTTTTATTGGCTCTCCTTCTACATCAACTACTTTTAAAACATTTCCATCTACATCAAGTTTAGATATCTTGGAGTCTTCATAATGTGCAACCCATAAATGTTTTCCGTCAAATTCAACATCAATTGAACGCCCAACAACTTCGAATGGTTCAAATATTATGTCGTTCTTTACAATTTCTTCTTTAGCAATTTCATTTTCTTCAACGACATCGTTAGGAATCTCTGTTTCTTCGCCACAAGATAATATAGCAAAAGATAAGGCAAGTAGTGTTATTAAGTTAAAGTAGATTTTTTTCAAAAGATTCCTTAATGGGACATATGGTAATTATTTGATATAATTTTATCATGAACTAATAAAAATTATTTATTTTAGTTAATTAGAGGTAATTCTATGAAAAAATTTATATTTTTAACTATGTTATTAACATCAAGTTTATTAATTTTTGCTTGTGGTGGCTCCGATGATTCATCCAGTGGAGATGTATCTTCAGATGTAGTGTTTGTTCAAGTTGAAGATAGTGAAAAAATTTACACAATAGATGATTTTATTAATATCGGTTATAAAAAAGGAAAAGCAGTAAAGCAAGATAAGTTGATGGACGGAATGGTAAACGCTTACTGGGGTTTTTGGAAAGTTCCTTACAAAGATTGGTCTGGAAAAGACATGATTGATTATGAATTAAGGTTCTACTCTTCTCACTCAGAGGCTATAAGCATGGGGCAAAATTCAGCTGATTTAAGAACAGGTGAAAATGCGCAAATAAGAAAAAAGGATACCAATGATCCTAATGCTATTCATCCAATAGGTGCAGATTGGCCTGAATTACTTAAAGAAGCTAGGGAATGCCAAGGAGATGGTGGTCACCACACAGGTGCATGTATTGTTCCAAAATATGCTGATTATAAAATTTTTGGAAACGTTGTTATTTTAGGTCAAGGTGCTGATTTAGAAGAATCGTACATGAATATAAACTTGATTACGGATGCTCTAAAAGGGGAAATAACTGAATAATTTATTTAAATTAAAAATTATTTTAGGTGTATTTTTACTTTTTGCTATTTCATGTTCATCTGAAGGTAATAAATCTCAGGATGAATTGATTGAAGAAGCCTACCCTTACGTAACTAATACTGGAATAAGCTTTGATATTGAAGATTTTAAAGATAAAGGCTTCAAGTCCTTAAGACAATATAAATCTGTAGAAGAACTGCCCCCATTAATTTCTGCTTACCATGGCATTTATAAAAAAATGGATTACGAGTTGAGATTTTACAATAATCATCAAGATGCGTTAAATCAAGGAACTGTCGATGCTGAAATAGTTACAGGCAAAGAAAGTGTAGTTACAGGAGATGTTCCTTGGGAAGATGGTGAAAAGGACAGAAGGAGGTGCAGTAGGCCTCCTGGTCAGCCACATTCCGGTTGTAACTATACATCTAAGTATGGTGACTTTGTAATTTTTGAAAATGTAATAGTGATGTGTGAAGGTAAAGATATATTAGAATCAAGAAATACTTGTTCAAATTTATTAACGCTATTTAATAATACGATTAATAAATAATCTAAGACATTACTTGACCACCGTCACATTGAATAGTCTGCCCAGTGATATTTTTAGCATCTTCAGATGCCAAGAAAGCAGCTAATGCACCAATATCTTCAGGTGATTGTGCTCTTCCAAGTGGCATAACAGACGATAGAGATTCTTTTGAAAAAAGATCTGTGGTTGTATCACCTAATTTTTTTCTATTTTCAACCCAGTCTTTATGGAATTGAGTAAGTATTCTTCCTGGAGCAATAGCATTTACGTTTATGTTAGAAGAACCAAATTCCCTTGCTAATGCCTGAGTATAAGCTATTACAGCCATTTTTGTTGTTGCGTAATATGCTGTTGCATATTTTGCAGCTTTCGCAGCAACAGAAGATATATTTATAATTTTACCGGATTTATTTTCTATCATATGAGGCAATATTGCTTCAGTTACTTCATGAAGCCCCTTAACATTTACTTTCCATGTGAAGTCCCAATCTTCATCCCTCCATCTTGTTCCTGTAGATCCTGGGGCACCTGGAACACCTGCATTATTCACTAAAATATCAATTTTTGAAAAATCAATTGCTTTCTTCATAGATTCTGTAATTTGTTCAGAATTCATAACATCCATTTCTAGATATAGAAAATCAACATTATTTGTTTTAGCTAACTCTTCAACTGTTGATTTATTTCTGTCATCTAAATCTGTAACAATTATATTAGCCCCTTGACCAGCAATCTTTGTTGATATGCCTAAGCCTAAGCCTTGTCCGCCACCGGTTATAATAGCCGTTTTTCCTGAAAGATCTGCAATCAATTTTTTCTCCTTACTTATTACATTAAATTTTAATTTATGCAAACAAATAAAGAAAGAGCCTGACAATGCCAGGCTCTTTCAAAATTTCTAATTAAGAACTGTTAATTAACAGCTTTTAATTTGTGAAGTACTAAGCTCCAAGTTAAGTGCCAAGAAGCTTCGTTTACGTAACTGTCACCTTGGTCTGTAGGCCATCCGTCCCAGTTCTCTCTGCTCATCACAATTCTGTGGTAGAACTCAAGAATAGGTACGTCTGGAAGTTCCTCAATCCAAATTTCCATAGCGTCATGGTAGTATTCCATGATTGTGTCAACTTCGTCTGGGTGAGTTGCAGCGATCTTATCAGTAAGTTCGTCCCAAGTCTCGTTTTCCCAGTGGTAGAAGTTCACTTGGTGACCACCAGGGATGTTCACAGATGAACTTTGGTAAAGCTTCATAGTAAAGTAAGGGTCTCTTACTGAACCACCGTGTCCAAACATTAGACACTCGAAGTTACCTTCAGCCATTCTTGATGAAGCATCAGGCGGTTGAATGTAGCTAGCGTTAATACCTTGTTTTCTTAACTGCTCAGCAGTAAGAGGACCAAGGTCAACCCAAGGGCTAAATCCAATAATTTCACAGTTAATCATCTCGCCATCTTTTTCCCACATTCCGTCTGAGTTTTTCGCCCAGCCTTTTTCAGTGAAGATAGCAGCAGCCTTTTCAGGAGCATACAATGTAGTGTCTCTGTCACCTACAAGTAGGTCAGCAACACCATCAAAGTATTTCTGAAGAGGCGGGTATTGAGGCATAGTCAACGGGTTAAGCGCTGCTGCACCATCATAAGCCACTCTAGACAATTCTTTTCTGTCTAGTAAGTAACTCATAGCCCATCGGATATCTTTGTCATCGTAAGGACCGTATTTACCTGAGTTGTTAAACGCAAGTGATACTGGCCACCAGTCAACATATCCATATGGTGATTCTTGCTCAGAGTGAGTAAGAAGCTTAGAGTTTTGTGCTAGAGTTTCTTTAATAGTTTTTGGTGTAGTCATTGCAGCATAGTCCACATCACCCTTAATAAGAGCTTGTGCAGTTGTCTGCTGATCACCTGTTCCAGGTAAGTAGATGATTCTTTCTACTTCAGGAAGAACACCATAACCTTTAAGGTCAGATTTTCCTTCTCCCCACCATGAATCAGCTCTGTCAAAAACTTTTTGTTCAGGTGTTCCAGCGACTACTCTCCAAGGACCAGTTGTTACTGGAAGTCCAGCATCAACATCAAAAGCCTTGAAAGTTGTCCAGTCCTGACCGTTAAATACGTGTTCAGGAACCATGTAAACACCAATATCGAACTTGTAAGTTAACAAGAACATAAATCTTGGGTCTGGTCTAGTTAATGAAACTTTTACAGTGTGGCTATCTACTTTAGTAGCAGTATCCATCACTGCATCGATGTCAGTACCCCATCGCACTTCTTCAGCATAATCTTTCAAAGTGTTAAGGGTGTATACCACGTCATCTGCATTGAATTCCTCACCATCACTCCAGTTAACTCCCTTTCGAAGGTTAATTGTAAGTTCAGTGAAGTCACCATTCCAGTCCCAACTAGTAGCTAACCACGGAATAGTTTCGTCAGCGAAAGCGCTGAAGAAAGCTAGAGGTTCATATATAATGTTTGGACCTCTCTGGTGGTTTGCACCAATTGCATACGGGTTCCATAATTCGTGATCCGTGTGTCGACCCTCAGAACCTCCTTGGAAGGTTATGAAAGTGTGCTCACGAGGCACTGTTTTTAGTCCACCCGAACTGGCAGATTCTTCTTTCTCAGGATACGGTGTGCTCTTTTCTATAATTTCAACTTCTTCAGATGAAGATGAAGATGAAGATGAAGATGCAGTTTCTTCTGCGTCATCACCGCCACAAGCAACCATAACAAGAGAAAGGGACATCAACGCGGCAAGCATTAATGATAGAAGTTTTCGACTCATCTACCTTTTCTCCTTTTGAACGGGCAGTTGCCCGTACTTAGTTTTTATTATCACCGCCTGTTAACAGGGATAAATCCCAAGAGCCGTTCAAGTACAAAACAGCATCTTTTTAAACAAGACGATTAAGGAATAATACCATATTTTTGAAAAATGCAATAATTTAATGAAACACTGTTGAAACAATTTTGTAACAAAA
>CEPK01062084.1_pt1 | contig 9920 bp, 10 predicted proteins | sample 356231 | NCBI WGS metagenome assembly CEPK01 (sample SAMEA2620259, study PRJEB7988) | marine metagenome | biome: marine biome (ENVO:00000447); feature: deep chlorophyll maximum layer (ENVO:xxxxxxxx); material: "saline water (ENVO:00002010), including plankton (ENVO:xxxxxxxx)" | depth 80 m
ATGTTACCATCTGGAGTCTTAGAATGATAGAATGTTACTGTTCCTATACCATTACCTGCTGTAGATTTTGCCCAAGTACTTCCAGTAAGAGAAGGAGATACAGCATCTGAATAAAGGACTAAGTTCTCACTTATAAGACCAAGTGAATCTTCTGGATTAAAATAAAGAACTCTATCTAGTTTATATTGTGTTGTTGTAGTATAACCAGTATTAATAGTAAACTTTCTTGGTTTTTCAGATAATAAATCACCTGCTAAATGTGGTTGATTAAGTGAAGAACCATCAACATTTCTCTTAACTCTAATTCTAGAGTTTTTTGTATCAATATTGAGTACTTTAAACTGTTCATTATTAGATTCATATACATCATCTATTGCTATTGTTGGGAATGTTAAAGTACCAACAACATCAATGTAAGTAGTAATTCCTGTAGCACTTGCTTCAGCAAGATCCGTTGATAAGGTTAATATATTTGTAGTAACACCAACAGTATAACTCTTACTAAATTCTGTTGCTAAAATATTAAGATTTTGGATATTTACAAGATCTCCAACAGAATAATTATGAGCAGTTGAACCAAATCCAACAAATCTACCCTTACCTAAAATTGGAGAGAATTGAATACCTTCTTGTTCTTCAACATTAACAGATATTGTATCAACACTCTTACCTTCTAGTTCAGATATTCGTGCATAAACACCAGAACCACCTGTATTATCATTATTAAAGAATATATTATCACCTATAGCATATCCATCACCTGGAGCAATTATATTAACAGTTTCAACTGAACCTGGTGTTGTAGAAACTACTTCAGTAAATCCTTCACTGAATACGTTAGGTTGAATAAACCCTTTATATCTAGAATTCTTACCTCTAATAGCATAGTCACTGGTATATCTAACCCAACCACTATCATTAATATCAACAAAATCTAAACTAGAGAATTGACTAAAGTTATAACGGTTTGATTTGCCCTTATAAGTCTTTCCAATAACATAAGGGAATACTGGTTTTAAATACCCCGCAAATGGTCCTGCAACCTCCTGAGTGGAGTCAATCGTTAAAAAGTATGCATATGTACCATTAGGAAATTCAGGAGTCTTACAGAAGCGTCCATTGTGCTCATCTAAGTCTCCACCACCAACAAATGTATAATCTTCTACAAAAGTTCCAGATGCATATGAAGGAGGTCTAATTCCAGATACATCAACCCTTAATTCATAACCAGTATTAAGTCTTCTTACCTGTCCACCCTCTCTATTAGCATATCCATAAGGACCATAGATTGGATAACCATCATATGCCCAACCAACAATAGGTGAGTGATATTTTGTAGTATTAGTCTCATTATAAATGTCTGCTCTATAAAGAACAGAACCATCTACATCAACTGAAGTGGAAAGAAGTTTTCTTCTTAATTCTCTAGGAGAAAATGCATGACAATATTCAATTTCTTTGTTTGATGCTAATCCAAGAGCAAGAACACCATCATCTGCAGCAATTTCGCCAGATAAAAGTAGTCTTTGAACTAAATTAACATTCCAAGTCTTAATTTTAGCATCAAATTTAGCACCACTACCAGTTGGAATGACTTTTATAAAAGTATTAGTATTTTTATAACCAAAACCAGAATTAATAATCTTAATTTCAACAATTTTTCCATTTTCAACAACAGGAGTTATAATTGCACCTGCACCATCACCAGTAATTTCTATAGATGGTACAGAATTATAACCTTCACCACGATTATTAATAATAACGTCAATAATCTCACCAGTAGATGATACAAGAGGACTTAATTGTGCATTTATACCGTTAATCAGAGTAATTACTGGTTGACGGTTATAATTCATAATTTCATTATCACCATATCCAGTTCCCTTCTGACTTAAAGATACAGATTCAATAGAACCTGTAAATAATGGTCTTACTTTTGCTCTAAAGTCTTGTCCAGCAAATGTTTGTACTCCAATAGGACCATCAACACTTACTATAATTGGTGTATATGTTAATTTGTGTTTTCCAGTTCCTTGATCAGTAAAATCAAAAAATCTATTATTTGTATAGAAGTAATCTTCATTAAGACTCTCTCCTGCACCAACTACAACCTTCCTAGCAATTCTAATATTATCCTTATCAACAACTTTAACCAAATATTGTGTAGTAGATGCAACACCAACAGGGAATGAACCACCCTCATTAATAAAGAGTACAGTTTCCTTGTCTTTATAACCGTGATTTTCTATTTTTAAAGTATTATTATTAATATTAACAGCAAAAGGATCAAAATATAATGTTTTATTCTTATACCCAGAACCACCATTAACAACTTCAACGGATGATACTATATTCTTTTTATCAAATGCTTCAATAAATTGAAGACCTTCACCATTTCCAGTAAAATCTACTGTGTTTATTCCAATAACAGCATCTTTGTAACTAGTATGTAATTTAATAGTCTTTTCATCAACTATACCAACAAAATAAATTGATCTATCAATTAAACCACCTACAACAGTTTGGTCTACACTCTTATAAACAACTTTTTCTTGTGGTCTTAGTTTATGATAAGTACTAAAACCAATAGTATTTTCATTAAGGTTTACATCAGAATATTCTTCTGCAGTGTTAAATTTAATTCTATGAGTAACACTAGATAAATTACATTTTGCTTCTGCACCGTCACCTTCTCCACCAAAAATAGATACTGTTGGATTACCACTAGAAGATATGTAATCAAAACCTTTGTCAATAATATCAATGCGTTTTAATGAACCAGTAATATTACATACACCAGTTGCACCTGTACCTACATTTGATGTTCCTGCCCCTACACCATCTTCAATATGTAATATGGGTGGATTAATAACATCATAATTTGAATCACCTACAGCAGCAACATCAACACCTTCAAGTTGACCATAATATACCAGATCACTAGACTTATAGTTCAATAATTCAACACCATTAAGGAACATTCCTATTTGTCCTGGTGTTGTATCCTCAGATTCATCAGCAATTTCAGGTTTACTGAATTTTCTAACAATATTTTGAGTTTTTATCTCTTTATTATAAAAATCTAGTAATTCTAACTTATTATTAGTTACTGTACCAAAAACCCTTACAAAAATACCATTTCTGATATTTGATTTACTTGTTGCAAGACTAATTGTACTTGCATTAACCTTTTTAACGTAATATTGACCTTCAGGAATATTAAGGGGTATATTATTATTTGCACTATACCAAATAGGATCACCACTATAAAATGGGTTTGAACCAATGTTCAACTCAAATCCGTTAAATTGACCACTGAAGAGTACTGATTGATCTTTTGGTACAATTGGTGTATTAAAGTAATCTGGTAAAGAAGGAGATATTACATAAGCATCTCTAAGACCATGATTTAATGATGTATAAACATTTTGTAAATTAGCAGATACCTTTGATAGATTTGGAAGATTGGTTGCTAAAACTTTAGATATTCCTCTTCTAATAATAAATGATAGGTTTGCAGTTACAAGATTTGCAGGTAAATTAACATCAAAGGTTTTTTCATCACCTACCCCAAGAACACTTACATCATAAGTTGTTCCATCACTAGCAATTAATACACCAATATCACCCAAAGTAAATATATGATTATCATACGTAGTTAATCTATATTGTGCTGCACCATTGATATTATTAGTTAATTTTACAATATTAGATATATCATATTCAGGTGTAATATTAGAAACCCAACTCTTATAAATTTGTTCTTGAGAATCAAATCCTAAAGATATAATTTCAACTTGATCTCCTGGTTGATAATAGTTTGATGACTCAGAATCATAAATTAATTCACCAAGAACACCAGTTATTTTAACTCTTATATCATTTCCTTCATTATCTACAGAATATGCATAGTCTGGAGTTGTTATATCAGTAGTAATTGGAATTACAACAGGAGAATTTAATCCAAAGAACTGGTTAGAAGACCTAGAAGTATAGGTAATATCGTATATAACATTATCAATAGTAACATTAAGTGTTCCAGCATCTGGAAAACTGATAGCAGAGTCAACGTCAATATAATCTTGCCCTAAACCAACTTCTGCAGTAATTCTTGTTTTAGGATGAACTGTAAATTTAAAGAGTTCAATATCTGGATTATAATCAAGACTTAATCTATAATAAACTTGATTATCTTTTATAAGTTGTTCAACTGCAGTAATAGAACCAGTTGCTTTTTGAATTTTACCTGATTCATCCTGGAATAAAGTCCTATTAACAAGATCATTAGGATCTCCAACCATCTTCTGTACTACAAGATCCCTAACAATCCTATAATCAGCATCTGATGGTTGTAATAAAAAGTCTCTTGGTTTAACAACTGATATATCAACACCAAAAATTACTTTAAAAAGAATATCAAAGGATGAACTAGCACCCTTAGCAGAATAAAAATCCTTTAATCTAGAGACAATAATCTTTTCATTAATTGCTTCAAAGAAGGATACATCTTCAAATCCTGGTGCATATTGTGCTTTAAACTTCCTATAGAACTCAAATAAGAATAATGCATGTAAATTGTATACTACAGAACTAGTAACATGCTCTTCTACTTCAGTATCACTAAATGTTAAACTATCTTCTACTTGCCCCTTATATGATGTTATTCCACTAAATCCTCTTTCACATCCAACAAATGTAGTTGGTGTTTTAGATTGATAACTTATAATTTCATCATCAATTTGAATTAAACCATGAGTCTCAGGAAATCCTTGTGTATTATCTACTGATATTTCATCAGTAAATATACCAATACCTTCAGTAGTATTAGTATAATAAACTAACTCTGATAAATTCTCTAACCTTACATATTGATCAATATTGTTTAATATATCCGACGGACCACCAGGTTCCTCCAAAGATTCGTAATAAGATCTAAGGAATCCTTGGAATTCAGGATAATTGTCCCTAACAAAACTAGGTACCTGGTCCTGTATTAGGTGGCGGGCTTTTACTCTATTTTGCATATCCTTACAACCTTACGTATTCCTCGTCGGTGTAGCTAGATGATACTATATATCCCGATCCTGAGAGCTCTGCTCCAGAGGAAATTGTGTCGGAAACCATATTAATGTGAGATGAAGATGTACTTAATTGTAGATATAAATCTTGTTTTCCAATAATGTCATTTGACTTTGGAATAGCAGAGACCTCAATTATTTGGTCTCCAGATGCCTTTTTAGTTGTAGCAGTAATATTTAGAGCATTAATAGTAATCTCACCCTTCTTATAGTCGATTTTACCAGCATTCTGACGTACAACTACAGGTGTTTGTGTAGCATCCAACTTGAATATAACAATCTTACCAGTCATCATATCTTTATTTGGAATATCACTGAAGTAAACAGTACCTGTTATACCACTAACAGAGACCCCAGATGTCTTAAAGTTATACCCAGTAGCATCTTTAATGTGGAATTCATTACCAAAACAGATCTCATACTCTGCAAATTCATTAATTAGTACTTTTAAATCCCTTCTCATATTCATCTTTGTGATGTTTGATGTAATTGCACGATCAGAATCGTCAATTAGTTTAAGGAATTTACTGTATTTGAATCTTGATCCATACTTATTAAGGTCAGTAGAATCAGAATATTTTTCAATATTGGTTGTTATAACACTTTTTAACTGTTCTGCAGTACCTAAATTGGCATTATAGTAAACAGAAGTGTTATATTCGATATGAAGGAACTTCAAATCTACAAATTCAGGGACAATTCCTGCAACTGCATACTTTTTAAGAGCAGTTTTTAGGTTGTCTTTGATATTATTTGGTAAATATGTACCATTTCTTGGTTTTACTGTAATATAAACCTTACCAAATTTTGGTGGACTGAGTTCTTCACCACCAAAAACAGATACAGACTCAGTTTCAGGGAAGATTTGAGGTAAAATTGTCTCATAATCAGTAGCAGTTACCGCTCTATTTTGAGAAGCATATACTCTAGGAGCAAATTTTTTGATAGAAGCGATAGTCTCAATTGATGTTCCACCACCAGATGCCTCATCAGCAGTCACAATTGGTGAAGGAAGTTTGACTACGTTACCATTATTATCATGTAATCTACCTACAAAAGTAAATTCTGAGACTCCATTTGCCTCTGATGCCACTGTAGTGATGTAAGAAGCAATAATATAGTTCTTATCTTGTAATTTTCGACCAAAAATACCATCACCAAAGAAGATTTCGTACCTTTGATCGTCAATTTCGTTCAAAAAGAAGACATCATCAGTACTTTTTAGTTCAGTGATGTTATTTACATACTTATATTTCCTACTTATCGAACTTTCCTTGGATTCTCTTACATCAATTCTCAATAAAGAGCTATCAATGTTGGTATTATTGAGAATAAAGCGTTGATCTTTGTTTAACGCATCATAAGTAAAGGTTTCTGTTAAATAAATTCCTTCATATATGCTTATTTCATCAAAACTAGCAATACCACCAGACACTGGAACGGTAATATCTTCTGGAATAGAGAATGTATAACTCTGTTTACCAAAATTAGACGCACTTGTTGCCACAATACCCTTTTTAAGAGTGATTGCAGTAGGGTTTGTAGTTAAATTACTGGTAGATAGGAAGAATGATATCTTTGCTTTTGCTGATATATTTGATCTAGGTATATAACCAACGTTTCTTGCTAATGATACAACGTTCTCTCTTAGTGTTGCACCATCAATAAACACCTCATTAGAGAGCATATTGGCATTATATGCTGATATGTAAGTATTATATGCTAAAGTGTCTAATAATATAGAAAAATTAGACCCGTCAAAATCAAAATCAGTGAAATCACTGTTAGTACGCAGGTAACTTTTAACCTGCGTTTTGATTTGATCAAAATCTAAATTTGAAAAATTTACTAATGCCATCTATCGAGTCGGTAATAAGACAAATGATAATTGTTGTGGTTGTGCGTCAATACCAATTATCAGATATACTAAAGTCACATCCATTGCATTCCTATCAAAGTCTGGTTCGACCTCTACATTATCAATAATTACCCTTGGTTCGTAGTTTTTTATAACTGCTTCAATCTCTCTCCTTAAATTATCAGCAGTAAAGGAGTCTACGTTCTCAAAAAGTAGTCTATTTACTGCACACCCCAAACTAGGATTGAACATTTTCTCACCTTGGAGGGTAAGAACAAGATTTTGCACAGAACGAGAGATAGCAGACTCATTTTTAAGCACTAATAGGTCTTTCGTAAGAGGATTTCTCTTTAACGACAGACTAATATCCTTAAATCCAACACTGGATCTCTCTACGGGCATGATATTTATTTAATACTATTATTTAATATCTATTTAGACACTTCCCAATCAGTTCTTTCCGTAGAAGGATCGTATAGTTCTTCTTTCGGTAAATCAACATTGCGTTTAGCAATCTTTTTTAACTGATGATCTGAGTCAGTCTCTGTAATCAGAGTCCTATTGTCAATTTCCACTAATTTGCCTCCACTATTCCTTTTAAAATAACCAGGATTATGCCAGGTATCCATTTTTTCAGGACGTATGCCGTATATATTTATCTTCGGAATTTCTTTTTATTTATTTCGTCTAATTGTGCCTCTAAAATAACTTCCATACTCCTTATATTATCATAGAGGTAATCTTCCCAATAATTATCCTCTATTAAATCATAGAGGTGATCAATATGCTCTAAAGCATACATTAGTTTGGTTTGATCATTCATTCTCATTATCAAACCCCTTTCTTACTTTCCAGTCAGCATACATCTGACCAAAGACCATACCTTCGTGAGACTTAATCTCCGCACCATCAAGAAGTTCTATCTGTCTCTTAGATAGTTTTCCCTTCCGCATCTCTTTGTATTCTTCTGGAAAACGAGCGATTGCGGTGATTAAGTCTTGTACGTTCATCTACCTTGTCCTTTGTATCTTTTTTTAGCACTATTTCGAGACGTTGCTGCATATTTTGTATGCTTGCCTCTTCCTTGCCGAGTTTTTTTGGGGATTGTCTCTACAAATTGGGAAGATCCCCATGCTCCTGATTTAGTTTTGACGGGCATTACTATCTCCGTTGTGGTTGTACATCAATTTTATCTGGGTCGATATTATTCTCACTGTCCGAGAAAAAGCGGTCAGCATAATCTTGTATAACTTCACCCAGTTCCTCTTCGGTGAGACACTTATAAAGTAACTCACCGTTATAATAAAGGTTATAAAGGGTTCCGTATGTCATTAGATAACACGCATTTTCTCATGACCGACTCTGATACGAGGATCGCACCAAGTCTCTACCTCTGCTTCTTTGGCATCTAGACAGAATGAGACATCTTCGCCACACATGTCCTGAACATTACCTGACTCAAAGACTTGCATCTTAGGAGCAAACCAAGGATATTCGAGACGCTCAAATACACCCTTACGAATAAGAACCCAACCAAATCCTGTGTAATCGACAGTAAAAGGTTTGCGTCTCTTACTCATAGACTCTACTGTTTCATGATTCATAACTCCACCGTTCTTACGGAAGTCATCTTCATCTAACCAGTGAGCAACTGAGGTAGTGTGACCATCTTCAGTAGCATACCAACCTGCTGCAATCTCTCGCTCTGCGACAGCATTGCCATCTTTGTCTGGACCAGGAACTGCTAGATCACATAACTGCCAGAACTTCTCTGTGTTGAATACTATGTCACTATCAATCCATAACTGATAGTCATACTTAAGTTTACCATCCCAAGGTATCTGTTTAGGACCACGTAATACGTTTGCTCCTAATACTTTGCATCTTGCAAAGTTAACCATAGATGAATAGTCTTGTGAGATCTGGATACTCATCTGATTTTGAACTAAGTCAAAACAGAGTTGTACGAAGTTCTTCATGAACTGATAAGAACATCCTCTACCTGGTAAGCAGAAGACTATTGCCTTACCTCTCATTCTTTGTTTAATCTCGTCGTAATTCCATTCTGCTTCTTTCTTCTTAGGTGCAGCAGCCTTCACCGTGAATCCCTTTGCCATAACCTTTGGTAATGTAGTTCAATTTTACTGTAATGTAATCCAATTGTCAATAAGAACCTTCCGTAAGTTCTTTGTCTACCTCATTATCAAGTTCTTCATAATCTAGCTTATCTGGATGGTTTTTAATCTTTTGTTCCCAATGCTTATGGAATGTCTCTTCAGACACACAGGGGGCAATACAAGTTTCTTCGTCGTAGATATGGTAGATTTTTTCGGTCATGAGTAAGTGTAGTAACAACTTAGATTATCTAAGGGGGCACGAACTATTAATGAATGAGTTTACTAGACCCAGACCGCTCTGAATGCCCTTGATTATTTATCGACCCTTTTGAGAGGATTTTTTCCCTGAGAATTTTTCTATATGCATTATAACACACACTCGAATTGTCACCTCTGTAGGTTAGGGTCTCTATCCATTTTTATTTCGCACGGCCGCTTCGCTAATCGGCACACGCCCCCAAATCACTGTCAATTACGACTACTGTTAATAGGCGTGTCATCACGAATGACTACCACGCATAGGCATAAAAAAAACCCCACCTTACGGCGGGGCGGTTGCACTCATGCGGTGCTTATGCCATAACCAGAGAGGCGAGGCGATCACGTTTTCTGATTTGGTTAATTGACCAGAGGTGACGCTTACCTTTTTTACGGGTGGCGGTTAATACTCCAGCGTCCTCAAGGTCTACCATGAATCCATGAATTGTTCCCTTGTGGCGTACTGGGTCTAGTCCCATAGTGCGGACTAACTCGCTGCAAGTTAGTTGACCATGCTTGATTAGACCTGATCGAATTTTGCAACGAATGAGTGAAGATAACATAGCGTCCTATGTGAATGTTTACTCTTTTATTATAACCATAAAAAAA
>CEPK01141417.1_pt1 | contig 9920 bp, 14 predicted proteins | sample 356231 | NCBI WGS metagenome assembly CEPK01 (sample SAMEA2620259, study PRJEB7988) | marine metagenome | biome: marine biome (ENVO:00000447); feature: deep chlorophyll maximum layer (ENVO:xxxxxxxx); material: "saline water (ENVO:00002010), including plankton (ENVO:xxxxxxxx)" | depth 80 m
TGCGATACGCTTTCTTGAACCCAGATAGATTTCTATCTTTGTTCTCTGCTCCAACGATTGTCAGTTCATCACCGATCATTTCAATGTCAATATCTTTTTTACCGTATCCAGGAACTGTTAAGTTGATATTAATATCATCCTCTGTTTCTGTTGCGGTACGTCTTGACATCAAGGAACTATATTGAGTTCCTGCTTCGTTGAAAATTCTGTCTATTTCATTCCACATATCTTTTGTTTTAATATTACTTAGTATCATGTTATTCTCCTATTTTATATCTTCAAATTCTGCATCTATTATTGCTTCTAGGACAAAGTACATTCCCCTCTTATTACTAAGTACAAGATCAGCATTATACTGACTCTTTAACTTAGTGTGGTCATCTACTTTGTCCTCTGGAACTTTAGCAATGACTATCCACTTTTTATCTTGGAAGTCAATTATTTCCATATACTATATATAGTACAAATAACATTCCAAAGTGCTAAGTCTGCCAAAGCAGTATTTTTTGAAGACAAATTAGCATACGTGACTGTTAAGTTGTCATACTAGAAGCGCTCATCCTCATTTCTGTAGTAGAATTTACCTCCTGCTACAGCAAAGTCTGAGACTTGTATGTATTCAAAGTTAACACGTTTTGTTGCTGGAAGAACATATGCAATCATAAATCCATTCTGCCACATATCGTCGGCATTAGTATAACTAGCATATCTAATATGTCCAGCTCCTAATTGATGCCATTCATATGCGCCATAAATAGGACTATAATGAGGCCACTGTATATGTTTGTGGTGATGACCATGCCACCCAGGCATACCCATCCTTTGACCAATAGGAAAATGGTGAGCTATACAAGTATCGTAATAAACTTTCCAGTTTTTCTGAAGCTCTTTTTTCATTTCACCTTTGGTAAATGTAGCTGCTTTAGCCTTAGATATATAATTTATTTCATATTTATCTAAACCAAGCATCCATCTAAGATCTTTACCATGAACGTCTTCTAGTAATGCAATAGCATTAGTAAAATCTGCCCCTTCCCTAGCTAATCTATATTCGTGATTACCTTCCAGTAAATCAATATTAGTATCGGGACAGGATTCTCTTAGTGGTTTAAATAATTCTTCGTGAACGAACTTAATACGTTCACCGGGTTTCCAGTTTCTTGGATCTACAGAGTAGCTTCCAAATTCTGGAAGATCAAAGATATCTCCATTTAAGCAAATATCAGTTGGATCAAGACGCTTAGCAACATCTAAGAAAACTCTAAGATAGAATTTATCGCACTCAATATCATGTAAATCTGATCCTATTAAAATAGTTTTATCTTTTCTAGAGCTATCTTTTATGTAGTCCTCTCCCCATGTTAAACGTTCATCTAACTGACGATAGTGGTCTACACTAGCATGCTTTGCTATATCTCTTTCTTTTTTATGTTGCTGCCTAGTTAAGGTAATTCCAGCTTGTCTTTTAAACTCAGTAAAAGTACCAAAATATCTATTCCAGGTAGACTCAGACATCCTGGAGTTAACTCTACAAAAGTTTCTTGATATAACTTTATCAGGATATTCTTCTGCTAAACTCCTTAGTTCTGAAATACATTCTTCAGGACCCCAATCTTCGTGGAACTTAGCTTTATTTTCGGACATTGGGACACCGTCTACCAAATGATCTTTATATGTCTTTTTATCAGGGGTTGGTGTCTTCTTTGCTTTGGGCATGTAAATCCCTCCTTTGTTTTAATTTATGACTGTTTAGCAGGAACTGCAGTTGCTGGAGCACCTGCTGGAGCTGAAGCTGGTTTATTTAAATCAATACCTTCGGATTCAGCTAGTTTAGCTAATTCTTTATTAACTTTTTCCATTACTTTAGCAACGAAAGAAGCATCAGAAGCCTTTATACTTACATTTTCGCAAGCTTGTTTTATGAAAAAGCACTCTTGGGCTGTTAATTTCATGTTTTTCTCCTTTTAGTAAACATTTAAGTTACAGTTAAATAATTAATTTTCAAAAGAAATATTAAATAATTTTAATATTTTTAATACTTCATCATCACCTTTTTTATCCTCCCAATTAGAGGTGTCAAAGGTGTGATTAATCTTGTCTTTAAATTTATTTCTTTCTGTTTCTGTACTTGTAGTATCGGCGAAAGATTTTACCCATCCTCGTTTGGTGAGAGTATCTTCATCCGCCGATATTTCGAACAGAAGAAAGGTAGAACTATTATTTTTAAAGTATTCTACTTCATTAGTAAATCTAATATCAGGAATTAATACACTGCCTCCTTGAGTTTCTCTATGTAGCTCTTCGCACCACCAATCAATATGATCACTTCTACGAAGTGCACCAAGCGTAATTAATCCTAATCTATGTAATTCTTTTTCGTTACCTTGAGTATACAAAGTTTCTAAGGGTATGTTCATCAATGAACTATATTGTTTTTTAATTGGATCTGCCAAAGACTTCTTTGAAATATTTGTATATTTAGAAATTAAATCAGCAGTCCAGTCCTTACCACTCAGTCTAGATCCACAAAATCCTATAGTTAATTCTATATCCCTCAAATATTTATCAGGTTTAGCGATAGTCTTCATGATTCTATGGTCTCCTCTGAAATATCGTTTGGAAAAGGAACAGTATAGGCGTGATGTATATGTTTATCATACTTATTAAAGCCAGTAACTTCATAGCCAAGTTCCTCAAAAAATATAGTATAATCTTTTTCTGTTAATTGTTTTAAAGTTTTACCTTCATCAATTCTTAATGGTATAGGTAATCCTCCTTTTATAAAGAAGTTTTCTACTATTTCTTCTAAATCATTTTTAGTAAAGTAATCAATATACATAAGTTTTTTATCTTTTTCTATATAAAAAACTTCCATTACTTTCGATTCAGAAATGCACTCTTGACTAGCTGCGGAAGTGTTATCCATTCTGTAGTTCTCCTTTTATGGCTTAGATATAATGTAAATATTAAACAAAATGTACATGCACTTATTAAAGTAGCTGTACCAACAACAGGTAATAGTGAAAAAGAAATCATAGTTCCAACTACATCTGTTAGCAAGTAATGACCCACTAGTAAAGACTTTATTGTTGGATTTGTTTTTTCCATCAGTAATATAAAAGCCGCAGCAGTCATACTACCTGCGACAAAACCAGTTAATATCATTTAATCCTCTCTTTGATTGCGTTTGCTATTAATATACCAGCTGAATCTACATTTTCTGAGAAAATAATAATATCTTTTTCTTCTGCAATAGGTTTAATAATCTTAAAAATCTCATTTAAGGTATGTCGTTCTTTAGTTTGACTGAAAATATAGAATCGCTTAAACTCTTGTAATTTACTAACATCGTGTAAGTAAATGCAAGGAATATCTAACCATTCACATTCTTTTTGTAATTCAGGATTTTTTTCTAGTAAAATAACAGCATCAGCTCTGAGCAAGCAATACCTTCTATTCATAGTATCATTAATTGTGTTAGTATAAATAATTTTGTGATTATTTTCTGGTATCACAGTATGTGGAGAAGAATATATTGTAGTATAAATCATGATTGAATCTTCCTAATTTTATTAATAGGATAAATATGAGTATCATTACAATCCAACATTTGAACTCTACATGTTGGAGTATCATTATAAATTTTTAGTATAGATGCAGGTCTAAATAATTTAGGGGTTGAAGTATCAAGGACTTCAACTAATTCTCCTTTTTTAAACAGAGTAATCATCGTCTAAATCTCCTATATCTTCTGTTATTTCTACAATGTGATCTACTCCATGAACATTTGATAACCTTTTTAAATTAGCTCCTTGTTCTTTTAGATCTTTTCTAATGGCTCTTTCTAATCTTTTTACTATTTTTTTGATCTCACCTGGTGGAGTCTGTAATATCTTTCCTACTTGACGTAAGCTTTGACCATACGCTTTTGTTGCTATTAGGGCAAAGATCTCTAATGGACTAAACTTTTTAGATGTGTTTAAGATACTTTCCCAAACATCAATATAATTATTTTTAGTTTTACTTTTCATTTATTTCTCCTAAATATCCTGCCCAAGTCATAGGGCATTCATTACATATATCACAAATTCTAGAAGGTCTAGTGTAATATACTTGATCTTTTATTAAAGAAGCTACTGTATCATAGCCATTTTCAGGATTGTAGAGTATAGAATAATCCACTCCAAGTAATGGAAAGAAATAAGTTAGCTGCATGGGACGTTCGTTAATAGATAATTCAAACCCTCGAGCATTCCATTGAGCTTTTTCTACTAACTTTGATAAGTCAGGAATACTAGGCATAGTAGAATCATATCTAAACCAAATTAACTGTATACGAGATTCATAAGGTTTATATCTAGCTATATCTATATAAAAATCCATATTATTAGTAGTTCCAGTAATCTGCCTATCTATTGTAGTAGTATTTTGTATTTTTACTTTCCAAATTTCAAAATTAATAATAGCTTGTTCAATTCTTCTAGCTAAAACCTGTTTACTAACTCCTGTTTTAATAGCTTTGATATCTAATCTATCTATAATTTCAGATTTAATGTCGGTTATACCTTTATCAAAATATTTAATTAAAGTATCATGCAATATTGCTCTAATACTTAAAGCAGATTCTTGTTCATCAAATACTGGCTTAGTTAATTTTCTAAGAGGACACTCATGAGTGTACCAATATGCTTGATCGAACTTAATCATTATCGTTTACGCTCCTCAAAAGCAGCTGCAGTAGCAAGTCCAAGAGCTGTAAATCTATCTTGATATAAACTATTACCTAGAGTAGAATTAAATGCTCTTGCCATAGCTAAGATTTGTTCTCCCGCGGGATCTCCTCCAGCTAGCAAATTTATACCTTTGGAGGTTAATTTCTTTACAACCATTGTCGCAATTGTTTCAAAGCTAATATTATGCTTAATATACGCTTCTTTTAGAAAGGAATAACAATCTCTTTCTTTTCCATTAATAATACTATTAATAAAAGCATCTGTTTTGTCCCAAGTTTTAGTACTACCAAGTAAAACACCTGTATCTTTTAAAGTAATAGCTTTAAGATCAGGATCAGACTGCTCTAATACGCCTTGTAGCAATGTAATAGCATGACGTAAGGACAAATCAGACATTTCTATAATTTTGCCTAAAACATCTCTAGTTATTTTAGGTTTACCGTTAATTTCATGTTCTTGCTTCGCTATATCAATTAAAATATTAAATAAATCTTGACCTGAAAATTTAGACAAATTTATAGATAATATTCTACTCTGCCATGCTTTATTTGCAAATAATGTATCTGCTTCAGAAGAAGTTAAGAATACATGAACTCTAGCTCTTCTAGCACTAGTTAATACATTTTCCACAGGTAGTAAAAGATTTTCAATACTTTTCTTTGTTAAATTATGTGCTTCCTCAAGACATACAATTCTAGTTCCGCCCTTTCTATTTATTAAAGCTGTACCAGATTTAATATCTTGCTCAACCATATTTATAATATCATCTTGTTTCATTTTTGCAGTATTCTTTACAATAAAATATGGGTCAGTACCTTCAAAACCTCTGTTTAATATACCTTTACATCGCGGACACTCTAAACAAGGTTCATAATTTTCATCTCTGTTTGGGCAATTTAAAGCTAAAGCAGTTATTAATGATAAGGTAGTTTTTCCTGTTCCAGAAAATCCAGTAAATGCAATAGCAGCTTGAGGTAGTTTGCCTTTATTAGCAATAATAGATCGTTTAATTCCCTCTCCCGCAATTGCAGCAGATCCATATAGTTCACTAAATCTTAGGGGCCTATACGCTGAGTATAAAGTTACTCCGTCTTTAGCTCCACGTCTAGTCAAACGCGATTTTTCTGTGATTTTCAAATTTTGTAAATTCATGGAATCTCCGATTTTTTAATTTTCTAAATTTTGACCCTAACTGTTCGTCCCTATGAGGACGATTGCAGCCTTCTATACCATTCTATAATCTTGTCTCTAAGGTCAGTATACCTTTTCTCTGTGCCTGAGGTTTTTATAGCTTTAACTATATAATTGTCTTTTGCTACCAAAACACAGATTTTCTTAGCACGAGTTACAGCAGTATATAGTAAATTACGCGTAAGCATCATTCTACAAATATAATCATCTGGCAGCACTACAACTACTGCATCAGCTTCAGATCCTTGTGCCTTGTGCACAGTAGAAGCCCAAGCATGAACTAAAGATTTTGCTTCACTAAACTCATATTCAACTGCACGACCGTAAAAGTCTACATAGAATGAACTCTCGTCTTCAGTCTCACCTCTAGACCAGCTTGTAATATACCCTATATCTCCATTAAATACATCTTTACTATAATCGTTACTCATTTGCATAACTTTATCGTTGACTCTAAAGCTTTGATTCATAACAGGTATATGCTCTCCATGAGGATTAACAACTTTTTGAATTTCTTCATTTAATACAGAACAATTTAAATCTCCTCTTTTTCTACGCATAGGAGTTAATACGAGTATATCGTCCATAGGGATATTGTATTTATTTGGGATATGATCCTCAACAATCTTTAATACATTTTCTTTTTCTACATTTGTAGTAATATAAAAATCATCTTCTCCCCACTTTGTTCCACTTTTAAGAGGACTATTAGATGCAGCATGTCCAGCATTAATAATTCTTGAATTAGAAATAATCAATGAGTCTTTTCCGTCTTTTTGTCTAAATACTTGTCGTAGTTCAATTGTAGGAATTTTACCAGAACTTATAATATCTCCTAGTACATTTCCTGGAGATATAGACTGTAATTGATCCTTATCTCCTACTAAAATTAATCTTGTATTCTTTTTAAGAGAATTTAAAAAAGATTGCATTAGTAAAACATCTATCATAGAAACTTCATCTACAACTACAACGTCTGTTTCAAATTTATTATCTTTATCGTATTTAAATTTAAAATCACCGTCTGCTCCAAATCCTAGCATTCTATGTATAGTAGAAGCTTCTTCACCTGTAGCTTCTTGCATTCTTTTAGCAGCACGTCCTGTAGGCGCAACAAGTGTAACTTTTTTATTTTGAGTTTTAAAAACATGCAATATAGCAGATATAGCTGATGTTTTACCGGTTCCGGGGGATCCAGTAACAACAGTAATATTCTCAATAGCAGCTCTTATAACTGAAGTTTCTTGATCTAACGTCAAGTTAAATCCTTCATTTTGTTCCCAAAGTTTTACACTTTTAAGAATTTCTGCAGGATCTACGCTTTTGTCCTTTAAAAGAGTTCTATGAACTAGGTCTTTAGCAATCTCTTTTTCTGCAAATGCAAATTTAGCTAAATGAACTCCTTTGTCATCAGCTATAACTCTCGTATTTGAAACTAATTGTTTTAAAGCATCATCGAATAAAAGAGTTTTTTGTACAGTAGGATCAGTAAACTTTAATTCTTTATCAAATAATTCAAATAAATTAGGTTTAGGCAGATATGTATTACCCTCTGCACTATCTTCCAGTAGATAAACTATAAACTCTTGTATTCTAGATGGATGAGTCTCATCGATACCTAGCAGCTTAGCAAAGTAATCAGCTCTTCTAAAGCCTACTCCAGGTATTTTCATTAAATCATATGGATTCTTTTCTATTTTCCCTAAATTCTGATCATTAAAATGATTAATAATACGTGAAACCATACCGCGGCTAAATCCAGAAGTAACTAAAAAAGTAACTAATCTTTCTTTGCCATAAAATTGATGCCATTGCCTATATATAGAGTCTTTTAGTTTAGGACCAATACCTGGGACTTTCTCTATATCAGGGTCTCGCTGTTTTATCATATCAATAATTTGTGTACCAAATTCTTTAACCATCCATTTAGCTCTTGAAGGACCTATTCCTTTAATAAGACCGGATCCTAATAAAGCAACTACTCCTTCTTCTGTAGTAGGTACATGTCTACTGTAAGTATCTACTTGAACTTGGTGTCCAAATTTTATATGATTTTTTATCTTTCCTTGTATTCGAATATGTTCACCTGGAACAATATTCATAAATCCGGTAATCTTAACAGATTCATCTGTACCGTCTTGAACTAAAGTTGCAACTGTCCAATTATCTTTTTGATAAGTAATTCTTGATATAATTCCTGTTAATTCCATTATTCTCCTAAATAACCAGAAAAGAATTTAATAATTCTCTGATTAAATATTAAATGATTTCTATAAATTTCTTTTAATTCGTCTCTTTCGTACAAGTCTCGATGTCGAGGATCGCCACAAATATCAACCCCAATTAGTCTGTCCTTAACCTTATTAGTTAATAAGCCTAGCATTTGGAACAATTCTTTTATTTTTAATGTTCCTGCATCCCAGTCTGTAACTAATTCCTTCTCGCTTAATACATCCTTATCAATAGTCACATATACATTAGCATTTTCATCGATATTAGATAGTAAATCAGTATATTTTACGACTTTATCTGATTCTTTTTTACCAATAACATGTAAATTGAAGTTATCTTTTAAATATGGTATATGCTGAAGTCTACTAGTTAGCCAATGCTCTGGAGGACCTACAAGTATAACTCCAAGACAAGTCTTCAACTGTATAGCACTATACAACCAGCTTCCAAAATGATACTCTATAAAATTATCGTGCTTCCATCTAAAGGATCCAACATCATAATGATGATCAAACATGACTAAATAGAATGGGTCTTTATACTGTTGAAGCATAAATAATGTAAAATGATGAAAATCTCCTGATCCATAAAACGACAATTTAAAGTCTGCTTCATTGTCTCTAATAGCCTTATGAACTGTATTCGCAGCTTTATAGGTTGTAACTTGTTTAGCTACTTTATCCTCAATTGGTTGAAAATTAATACGCTTAACGCTATGTTTTCTAGTTAGATTATTTGGATCAATAGTACCATCTGTATCAAATAAAAGTATTTTTGAACTCATTGATTCTCCTAATACCAGGGCCACAACGTTGTCATGACCCTAGTTAGTTATAAGACTACTCGTCGTTTTCTTTAGTATACTCGTCGTACGGAGTAGTACTAGAATCAGAAAACAGATCTTTTAAAAACTGATCAGCTTGATCTTGTTTATCAGATAAATCATCTAAATCAAAATCGTCGTCTTCTATAGAAGTTGAATCTTCTACCTCTGGGGCAATTTCTACTTCTTCGGATTCTTTTTCGATAGATTCAGTAGTATCCGAGTCGGCGATATCTTGATTATCTTCGATAGCCTCCTCAGGAGTTTCATCTAATGAATCTTGAAAGACAACGTTGTTGTTTTCAATATACGAATTAGTTTCCACTGGAGTAGGAATATCCTCACTTATAGTAGAATCTGAACTTTCTCTAATCAGAGGATCCCCTTCCATGTAATCTTCTTCTTCGATTACAACGTTGTGATCTATTGGATCACTAGGACTTGGATCAGCTTTTATTGGTTCTATCATTTCAACATGATCTCCTTTATACTCAATATATTTACCAGGTTTAGCAGGCAATAATTGAGCAGGAGCGATATCCAAGAAATCTGCTAAAGCAAATACAGTACTTAAACCAGGAGTTCTCACTCCATTTAAGTAATGTTGGATAGTTGAAGTAGATTTAGCTAAAAAAGGATAATTAGCTTTAAAGAAGGCTACTACATCACTAGAGTTAGATCCTTTTTTATCCATATAAAACTTAAGTCTTTCTGGAAATATACTATCTTCAGTGATAGTATCAGGACCTGCTGAATCTCTAAAGATTTGATACTTTAAATCAGTATCCTTATCTAGGACGTCAGTAATTTGCTCTTCTGTAAGAGTTATGTTTATACTCATTTTTTCTCCTGTTCTTTATTTACTGTTTATTCTGTAACTTCTTCTACTTTAGAAAAATCAATTTCACAAGTATCATTATTACAGAACTTATCAACTTCGG